>Ga0187888_1003142_pt1 | contig 13219 bp, 13 predicted proteins | sample June2016WEW_7_40_FD_132987 | JGI IMG/M metagenome (GOLD analysis project Ga0187888, IMG submission 132987) | Peatland microbial communities from SPRUCE experiment site at the Marcell Experimental Forest, Minnesota, USA - June2016WEW_7_40 | ecosystem: Environmental > Terrestrial > Soil > Wetlands... | reverse complement strand
TCGATGACGTCGGGGTAAAGGGTGCCCTGGGCCAGGTATTTCACCCCGCCCAGCTTCTCCGCCTCGGCGGCAAAGGTTGAGATGAATTCGTGGCCGATGCGCTTGCGTTTCTCCTCCGGGTCAGCGACCCCCTCGAGAACTTGCAGGAACTTGGCGGTGGCGTCCACGTGCACCAGGTTCAGGTGGTGGTGGTCCCGGAAGAGGTTGAGCACTTCCGCCGCCTCATCCTGGCGGAGCAGGCCATTATCCACGAAGACGCAAGTGAGGCGATCCCCGATGGCCCGGTGCACCAGGATGGCGGTGACCGAGGAGTCCACCCCGCCGGACAGGGCGCAAATTACCCGTTCCTTTTCTCCCACCTCCCGGCGGATGGCGGCGGTGGCGGCCTCGATGAAGGATTGCATGGTCCACAGGGGCTTAAGGCCGCAGATGCGGAAGAGAAAATTGCTGAGGATCACCTTGCCCCGGGGAGTATGGTGCACCTCCGGGTGAAACTGCACCCCGTAAAGCCGCCGCTCCCGGTGGCGCACCGCACCTATGGGACAGGAATTGCTGGCCCCGATGATTTCGAAGCCCGGAGCCACCTCCTCCACCAGGTCGCCGTGGCTCATCCAGACCTGTTCCTCGGGGTCGAGGCCCATGAACAAGTCCTGGGTGTCCAGGATGCGGAAGGGCATGTAGCCGTATTCCCTGGAGGCGGCCGGGGAGACTTTCCCACCCAGCAGGTGGTTCATAAGCTGGATGCCGTAACAAATGCCCAGGACCGGCACCCCCAGGGAGAAGACGGCCGGGTCGAGGCTGGGGGCGTCAGGGTCATAGACGCTGCGGGGGCCGCCGGAGAGGATGAGGCCCCCGGGGGCAAACTCCCGGATGCGAGCCAGCGGCAGACTGAAGGGGTGAATTTCGCAGTAAACCTTGAGTTCCCGCACCCGCCGGGCAATGAGCTGGGTGTATTGGGAGCCGAAGTCCAGAATCAGGATTTTTTCTTTATGCGGATCAGGCATCTCAAGTTTCGAGTTGTAGGGGCGACCCGCTGGGTCGCCCAGGGTCCGGGCCTCAACCCTCTAGGTTGATTTTTTAATTGATTATAGCCGCTTGCCGGCCAAATTGCAAAGATTCTGTATGGTGCGCCACGTTAACCTCATACGATTCTATTCAGGAAACACTTAGGTTTTCACGGTGGCGACCTGGTATCGCTGCCCACCCTAAGTGGAGGGTATGCCCTGCGCACCATTATGGCGGCGGGCATGGAAGCCTGCCCCACCAAAGGCTGGCACGGCCAAACGAGAGCTTGGCAAGACAAAGGGACTTCCAAAGCCGGAGCTTGATAAAGAGGATTGAGCAAGTGGTGGGCGGTGCCCACCCTACACCTCCCCCTCCCTTGAGGGGAGGGGGTTGGGGGGAAGGTGGTAATGCATTAAGATGACAAGAAAATAATCACCCCCACCTTAGCCCTCCCCCCTCAAGGAGGAGGGAGGAAAACCCCTAATCTTTAGTTTAAGATAATCAAGAGACGTTGCCTTATAAGCTGGCGTCGCCGGGGTTTTCCTGGTGAAGAGCGGTTAAGGCGGCGGGCACTGTCCGCCCTATTTGGGTAAGGGGGATTTTATAGGGCGGCCTGTGGCCACCGAATGGGAGGAAATCGGGCCTAGAGCCCCAAGGGAGCCAGGTAGCGCCGCCCGATTTCGGCCTGCAGCCAGTCGCCGGAAGCGCTCTCGCTGCGGTCCAGGAGATCACGCAAATCCCCGGCCACGCCCCGCAGACGGCCGAGGATCTGTTCCCGGGCCGCGGCCAGCGGTCCCCAATCACCGGAGTCACAAAGGCGCCGGAAGGCCGGTTCCAGCTCCGGCATGAGCGGGGCGTAAAGGGGAGGCCGCAAGGCCAGCAACAGCGCCAGGGAAGCCAGGCGGCGCTCCTCGATCAGGTAGGCGAGGCGGCCCCATTCGTTGACTTCCGCCAGGGCGTCTTTCAGGGTCCGGAGCCACAGCTCCAGCCGGCTATGGGGAGCCAGTTCCAGGAGCACGGCAAATGCCGGTCCCAGGCTGGGCTCCAGGGCCTCCCCGACTTCGTGGCGGATGACGGGTTCCAACTCCCCGGCCAGGAAGGCCTCAAACCCGGGCCAATGGGCCGCCGGGTCCCGGAGCAGGCTGGCCAGCTCCAGTCCGTAAGCCCCCAGGGCTACTTGTAGAAAAGGTTTGTGCTGCTGAACGGGGTCGGAGAGGCGGTCCCAGAGGTAATATTCCCAGGCCTGGCGGCGGACGTAAATCCAGGGCCCCTGGCGTAAGGCCGGGGCTCCATCCAGGTCCCGGGCCAACTCCCGGCCCAGCAACAAGATGGTCAGGTCACCGTGGCGCCGGACTTCTTGCAGTTCCCCCAGGAAACAGGTGGGGGTCTGCCCCCGGCTGAGGCCGGCGCCATAGGCGAAGCCCAGGGGAATCAGGCGCCGGTTGAGGGCAGCCACCGCCAAGGGCTGGAAGCGCCGCCTTCCCAAGGGGAGAGACTGCCAGGCAGCCCCTTCCAGGGTATCCCAGACTTGCTCCCTGGCTTCAATCCACTCCAGCACCGCGGCGGGTTCCGGCTCCCGCCAAGCCGGCAAACGATGTTCCCATTTATAGAGCTGCCGCAACCTGAGCAGGGCGCCGCACAGGGAGTAGCCCCCGGCCTGGGCGGCCGCGGCCACCTGGCAGTTGGAGGCCAGCCGCTTCAGGAAGGTGGGGGGGAGCATGGCCGGGGCGCGGCCCCGGGTTATTTTTGGCCGCGGCTCCTGGAAATCCCCGGTGGGGAGCGCGGGAATCCTACCGGAAGGACGCCGGCTCATTTGCGGATCTGTTCCACCAGCTTCCGGGCCAGATCCTGGTCCAGGCCCTGGAGTATTTTGAATTCGCGGTTGGCGGCGGCGACGTCCCCGGTCCTGGCATAGTAAGCGCTCAGGGCATAATGTGCCTGGGGATCCTTGGGGTCCAGGGCCGAGGCTTCCTTCAGCTCTTTGCCGGCCTCGTCGAGGCGGCCCAGGTTGAGGTAGGCCAGGCCCAGGTCGCGGTGGGCCCGGGCCATGTCCGGCTGCAATTTGACGGCCTGGGTAAACTCGGCCAGGGCTTCCCGGTCCCGCTTCATTTTGCCCAGGGCCAGCCCCAGGCGGTAGTGGTTTTCAGGGTCGTCGGGGTGCAGGCGCACCGCCTTCAGGAAGGCGTCCCGGGCCTCTGGAAAACGCCCCATTTTCATATAGGCCGTTCCCAGGTTTCCCAGGGCCAGGGCCGACTGGGGCTGCAGGCGCACGACTTCCTTAAAGGCCTGGGCCGCTTCCGGGTAGCGGTTCAAATTGGCATAAGCCAGACCTAACTGCTGCCGGGCCTCGGCATAATTGGGATCGAGGAGGATGGCCTTCTGGTAGGCCTGGATGGCCGCATCAGAGCGGCCGCTCTGTTCCAAACCCTGGGCCTGATGGAAAAGGTCCTGCGCCTTGGCCGGGACCCCCGATTCTTCTTCGTAGGTGTCCATCTGGGCCGCAAGCGGCCCGGCTAGGATAGTCAGGCAGATCAAGACGGCCAGTAAGGCTCGTCCTGCCGCGATTTTCAGCATTAGGGAATCTCCCAGGGGAAGGATTTTCCATCATTATATTAAAAAATCGCCGGGAAGGGGAGGGGATGGGAAGGGACCAGGGTGAGCCGGTTTCCTGGAGAGAAATGCAGACGATAAGGCCCCCAGGGCGGCCAGACCCGCGCTTCCAACTTATAGGGCGGCCTGTGGCCGCCTCCCATGGGGCGATCCAAAGCGGCGGGCACAGCCCGCCCTATGAGCTAAAAAAGCTTGGCAAAGTGACATACTAAGTGATATAGTTTTATGAAAATGAGGTTGTTCAAAAATAAATGGTTTGCCCGTTGGGCAGGCGCCGAAGACATTTCGGATTCTGTCTTGCTGGAGGCAGCGGCGGAGATTGTCGCGGGCCAGGTTGAGGCCGATCTTGGAGGCTACTTGTTCAAAAAGCGCTTAGCACGGGAAGGGAGCGGCAAGCGCGGCAGTTATCGGGTTCTTCTTGGATACCAAAGGCCAAATATGGAAAGGATTATCTTTCTTTATGCGTTCGCCAAAAATGCCAAGGCCAATATTTCAGATAAGGAAAAGGAAGCCCTGAGCCTGGTCGCCGAGGCTTTTATTTCGGCAACAGATGCGCAGGTAGCCTGGCTTTTGAAGGAGGGCGCTCTAGTGGAGGTACAGCACCATGAGTGAGATTTTGGATATAGCCCACGATATGGCGCGCCAGCTTTTCAAGGCTGGCACCATGGATGAAATCACCATGCGCAAAATTAAGGCGCTTTGCTTGCCGTCTAAACGGGCGTTTCGGCCTGAGGATATACGGCGCATTCGCATCGCCAACCACGTTAGCCAGGCTGTGTTTGCGGCGATCCTGGGCATCGGCAAGACAACGGTTCAACAGTGGGAGCAGGGGCAAAAAAGACCGAGCGGTCCGGCGCAACGGCTCCTCGATCTTATTGATCGCAAGGGATTGGCTGCGCTCGGCTAATAGCGGCCTTCCCTTACCGCCCACCAGCGCCTGCTGCGCTATGCTTTCCAGCCCTACGGGCTCAAACATAACTTGTGGATCAGTTTTGGGGGGCAGGCCATTTATATATTGTGGGAAAGGAATTGCCCCATTCCCATAAGTACAGGCTTATGATAGTCCCAGAATCACCAATGCAGCTACTGGAATTGGAATTGTTCCTTGAGTTTCCCACCCTTGGGATGATGATTTGCCATAGGGTACCCAGGTTCCGCCTTTTAATTCCCATCCCTCCGAAGAACCCCGGCCATAAGGCTTTAATATTTTGCCATCGAACTCCCATCCAGAAGATCGCCCCCGCCCATATGGCGTAAAGTCCGTACCATTCCACTCATACCCGTTGGACGATGATTTCCCATAGGGTTTAATAATCCGGCCATCAAATTCCCAACCATCGGTAGAACTTTTTCCATAGGGCTTTAAAATTTTCCCATCAAACTCCCAACCAGAAGATGCTCCCTTTCCGTATGGCTTAATAATGTTACTCGGCATTTTGTCTCCCTCCTGGGTTCACCAATGAATTTAGAATACCGACTCCCATATAGTTTTTAAATAAGTAATGCAGGTCGTTTTCTCAACCATTCCGTGAAGTGAACGATATCCCATTGGTGAAGTCTTTCGGACTGCCTTTTAACAATATGCGGTTTTTCCCAAGCATTTCCTTTTGTTCAAGTTTCTTTTGATGAACCTTAAAAACGTCTCCTATTTTTTGGTCTTTATCAAAACCGAAGATCACCAAGCGGGGGCGAGTTGATATGTTAAACGATACACCTTCTTGGACCACCTTCTGGGCGATTTTCTTCTTTTCATCGGGTATCCCTAATAAATCCACGAAATTCTCACAAACTCGTCTATAAGACTCCACTATATCCCCAGTGACCAAATATTTTTCGATTAATTTTTGGTATTTTTTGATTTGTTTGACCACCTTTGGTTCTTTTTCTTCCTTGGCCCTCAGTTCTTTATTGGAAAAGGTCTTCGCCTCAAAAAACACCAATTCAACTCCGTTGGTTATCTTTTGGAGCGCAGCAAAATCTAAGCGTTGTGCCGCTGGCCCCCCAGATTCCTCAAATTCCTCTATCCCCTCAGCTTCCTGCTTTTCAGCTTCCTGGGTCAAGGCGATTTCCATATCGATAATATTAGGGTTACTCTTTAAAATCCATTGAATACCCTTCTTTTCCTCACCGGCATAAACGCTACTGGCTTTTTTCATTAATTCAAGATTTTCTTTGTCAAGATGATCAATGAAAACGCCTTTCAGGTTTTCGATATTTCCCTCTGCCGAGATAATAGGTTTCCGGTTCTTTCTCGGATGAAGTAGGTATTTATAATGAGTATGACCCAATAGCCCTTTGGAGTCATACCTAATTAAGACCAGGCTGTTCCCCTGATAATAGACGTTAAGATAATTATTTCTGATGCCTATATGCAAATCACTGTCGTTCAAAAGATCCCGCCACCAGCCACCCTTATTATAGGCTTCATTTAAGAGCCTAATAAACTCATCGTTTAACCCTTTTTGGAATTTAGCCATTGTAACCTCCATAGGATATTTATTAGGCATCCCACCAGATGCCGTCTTCCTTAATCTCCACATTATCAAAAAACTCCGGAAACCTCCCGGCCTCAAAAGAATGGATCGGAACCACCATCCTGGCGTTGATTGCTCTTGCCAAGCGCTGGAGGTCCGGAATAGAGGCGTGACCGGATGTATGTATCTGGCTCATGGGAATCCTATGACGTTCCAGCCAATTAAGAAAGGGAAATATTGAATCCTTCTCGAGATATCCTCCCCAGAGGGAATAGATAAGCCCGGCTTCCTGCAAACAGCCGGCATCTTCCATGTCAGTCTCCATGGAAGGCCGAAAGAGCATGGCGGCATGGGCAGCTATTTCCCGTAATTCTTCGGGAAAAATCCGATTCTTTTTATAAATTTCCAGCAGAGGAAAGAGCTGTTTTCTCTTGACCAGCCGCCGCTGCCACTGGGGAATAAAAACCCGGACGCCGGGCCAATCGCCTTGGGGGATATGAGGATTTTCCGTAGCCCGGAGGATTCCCGCGGTATAGAGGTCAATTATCATTTGGCGCTGGCTTTGCTTGCAGGCTCGAAAAACGGTGACGATACGGTCGATATTTTGGCCGGAGCAATAGACCAAGACCATGCCTTTGGTAGATTTCATCTCCTTTATAAACCGGACCTCTAATTCTCTTTCCGTGGGGAATCGTCCCTCTGCCTTCAGGCGCCCGATCGTGGAGCCTTCCAGGAGCAAAACATCCACATCTTTGGGTGGCTTACGTCCCAGCCTCTCAAAGAGGTCGGCCTTGGCGCCATGCGCGCGCAGGTCTCCGGTATAAAACAGGCGCTTCTCATCGGCGGCAATCAAGAAGGCGTAAGCATCATAGGCTGAATGATCAATCAGGTAAGGGGTTATCTCAAAAGGACCTACTTGCAAGGGTTCCAGGTCATTCAAGTATATTGCCTTCGGGAAGGTAACCCCCGCAGGGATGAAATTGGCCGCAGCCTCAAGAATGCGGCGGGCAGCAGCGCCGATGAAAATAGGCAGATCAGACCGCAGATATTTTGCCAGGCCGTAATGGTCCTGGTGGGAGTGGGAGATCACCACTCCCAGAAGGGTTTCATCCTTCTCCCTGAATCCCGGCACCGGAGCCAGCAACGCCTCTGCCTCCGGTGCGTCAAGAGGCAGGCCCACTTCCAGAACCAGGCGCTGTCCTTGGGCCTCGATCTCGACGCAGGTGCCCCCGATCTCCCGGGTCCCCCTATGGATGCAAACCCTCATTTTTTCTCCGGCTTCTTTCTAGTCAGCAAATGTGAGACTTATTACTGGGAGCGTGAAATAGATTAATTTTTCACCATTACACTCAAGGGAGAGGGAATTTTGGGAAACCCAAGGTTAATCAATTTTTCGCTCTGAGTAATAATAGGTTTGTTACAATTTTTCCCGCGGCAAAACCGCCCCATCCTGGAGTATATACTCCCCCCTCTGAATGGACTCTTTCTCGTCATCGAGCCATTGCAAGATGACCTCCTCCCGTTCCGAAGACTCCGCTTTATCAACAGATTTAAAGACTTTTCCAGATGCCAATAGGCAGGGATCGCAATAATAGTCCCCCAAAATATACCCGTCCTTATCCCGTCCAAATATGTATGTCATCGGAACATGTTTAAAGGATTCATCACAAAGCCCACAGGGGAGAGGAACATCAGGATTTTCAAACCGAAACCCTATGCGGCTTGGATAATATTTTTCAAATTCACTCATAGCTAAATCATGCTCTCCCGAATCAAGGCAGGCTCATCCTCTAAATTGTGCTCACGTGCCCTGGTGACGGCGGCATACTATATATTCAAAATAGGAGCCGAGAAATTTACACTTGGAGAGACTTTTTTCAAATTATTTTGAATGGAAGGAAAAAATGTTCCAACTTAATAGGGCGGCCTGTGGCCGCCTCCATGGGGCGCCCCAAGCGGCGGGCACAGCCCGCCCTATGAGCTATTTTTACATTATCAGCATTATCCAATTACTCTAGGTGAGTCTGTGATTCCCCGCCCTGTTTCTTCAGGTGCTTTGCCAGGGTTGGCAAGTCTTTGATCGTTTCCCCGGATTTTTGCTCAGCCAGCCGCAGCTCATAGAGCTTTTGCAGGTTCATCCAGAACTTCGGGCTGGTTCCGAAGAAATGGCCCAGCCGCAAGGCCGTGTCCCCGGTCACGGCACGCTGGCCGTTGAGGATTTCGGTTATGCGGTTAGTGGGCACCTTGAGCTGGCGCGCCAATGCCGCGGCGCTCATATCCAGTTCTTCAAGTTGCGCGGCGAGATGCTCGCCCGGATGGATGGCACTGCGTCCCATAATGCACCTCATTCAATGGTAATCGACGATTTCAAGTATCGCGTTTCAGGAATATCTTTAATATCTCTTGCTCCGCTCCCCCTCCCTTGAGGGGAGGGGGCTAGGGGGAGGGTGGTAACATTTTGAGATAGCAGAACAAATAATCACCCCCACCCTAACCCTCCCCCATCAAGGGGGAGGGATTTCGCTTGTCTTTGAATCTCTCAAATCATGGAGTTAAATTTTAAGCTTAATTATGCATTACGTAAAGGATAATTTGAGATAAAAACTGCGAAATGCAAAACGGAAAACGGAAAACCTTCCTTTACCGGTTTTCCAGCAAGCGTTTACCGGGCAGGGCCAGCGGCACTTCCGTCCCTTTAAGCCAGGGTTCCGGCGGGGTGGCGTCGTCGATGAGCAGGAAGACCCGATTGGGCCCCTGCCACAAGGTTTGCAGTTGCCCGGGGGCAATGAGGTAGTCCTGGGCCGGTGGCACCGGCTGGGGAAACTGGGGGAGGCCGTGGCGCTTCTCCATGAGGATGGGGCGGCCGGCGTAAAAGGCCAGGGAGGCGCCGTATTCGTACTCCTCGATGGGTCCCATGACCACCAGGTCGCCGGCCGCGGCATGTTGCCGGAGCCACAGCCCCGGGATCTGGTCGCTGAAGGCCGGCATGAGGGTCAGCCAGATGCGAAAGGTGAACAGGAGCAGAGAAACGGCCAGGACGCCGTAGCAAGCCACGGCCAGACGGGGTCGCCGGACCCAGCCGGCGGTGAGGCCCGCCAGGGCCAGGGCCGGGATCAGGTAGGTCACCGGGCGGGCCACCGGCGCGATGAGGCAGAACATGCCCGCGAACTCCCGGCGATTGGCCGCACAGACCTGCTCCAGATAAGGGAGGAGAAACAGGGTGGCCAGCCCCAGGAGACCGATGATCAGCAGGGCCCAGAGGGGGCCGCGGTCCCCGGGGGTATCCAGGTAGCGCTGCAGGCGCCAGCCGATGAGCAGGGCCAGGGGCGGCAGGGCCGGCAGGGAGTAGTATTCGATGCGGCTGGAGGACAGGCTAAAAAAGATCAGGATCACCGCGGGCCAGATGATTAGGAGCCGGCCGGCGCGGCGGGCGGCATCGCCGGTCTCCTTCCAGAAACGCCAGCAGGCGCCGGGGAGCAAGGGTGTGTAAGGCATGAGCCAGATGCCCAGAAAGAGCCAGAAGCCGGCCAGGGGAAAGGAGTTGATGTCCTGCGGGTGGCGCCTTCCGAGAAAGCGCAATATCTGTTCATTAAGGACCTGGAACTTGATGAATCCCGGGTGGGCCAGCTCGCAGGCCGTAAACCAGGGGACCATGATCAGGAAAAGCACGGCCAGGCCCAGAGGTGACCATAAAATGGAGAGCAGGCTGGCCCGGCGCAACTGCCAGGCAGAGCAGATGACAATCAGCCCCGGGAAGACCAGGCCGATGAAGCCTTTGCTGAGGAACCCCAGCCCCAGGGCCAGGAAGAAGAGGGCGCTCCACTTGCCGGAGGGCCGCTCCTGCCAGCGCAGCAGGAAATAGACCGAGACTGCCAGAAACAGGGTGATGAGATGATCGGTGAGGATCTGCAGGTGCAGGGCAAAGAAGCCGATGCTGCTCAAGAGGGCCAGGCCCCCAAGCCAGGCCGCCTCCTTTCCCAACAGGCGCCGGCCGATGAGGTAGGTGACCCAGACCTCCGCCAGCGTCACCCCCAGGAGGGGCAGGCGGGCCACCCGGTCGGAGACCCCGAAAAGTATATAGCAGGGCAGGGTGAGCCAGTAGAGAAGTTGGGGTTTGTCCCAGTAGGGGAGGCCGTTGAGGGTGGGGGTCAGCCAGGAGCCCGAGGCCAGCATCTCTTTGGGGATGAGGGCGTACATGGCCTCGGCCCGGATCAGGGGAGTGCGCCAGATCAGGGGAATCAGGTAGATCGCCAGGCAGGCCAGCAACAGGGTGTAGCCGTTGGCCAGCCGAGAGGCGCTGCGGTTCATGCCCATGAATGGAGGAAAGGCGTAATCGATACCCCGGACTCTAAACTTTTTTAGCTGACTGCTGAAGGCTGATAGCTGACTGATTTTTTTCTCAAGTCAGGTTCCAGCGGAACATGCGCCAGAGGTCGGAAAAACCGCTCATCTCCCGGACCACGCTGGGCTCGAAGCCGGAGTGCATCATGCACTGGGCGCAGCGGGGGTCCCGGCCCACTCCGTAACTGTCCCAGTCGGTGCGCTCCATCATCTCCAGGAAGGTGGGATAATGGGCGTCCACGATCTGGTAGCAGGGGGCGCGCCAGCCCTGGGGGTTGCGGGTAGGAGTGGCCCAGGGGGTGCAGGGGTAGTCCCGTTCGCCCCGGAGGAAACTGAGGTACAGGGGGGTGCTGAAGAAATTGAATTTGAGGCCGTTGCCAGTCAGCTGCTGGAATTTATCCTTGATCTCCTCCCGGCTCAGGAAGAGCTCGTCGTCGACCCCCTCGAAGCTGTAAGCCGGAGAAATCAGCAGGCCGTCCACCCCAATGCAGGCCAGGTAGGACAAGAGAATCTCGATTTCCTGGAGGTTGGTCTTCTTATAGATGGTGGTGTTGGTGCAGACCCGAAAGCCCATAGCCTTGGCGGCCTTGATGGCCTTGATGCCAACGTCAAAAATCCCCTGACGCCCCAGCAGGGCGTCATGGCTAGGCGCCAGCCCGTCCAGGTGGACGCTCAGGGTGAGGTGGTTCGAACGGGGTAGCTGGGGAAGTGAGCGCTCCAGCAGGACGGCGTTGGTGCACAGATAGATAAACTTGCCGCGGCGCACCAGTTCGTGGAGGAGATCGAAGACCGGCGGATAGATGAGGGGTTCGCCGCCGGTGATGGTGACCACCGGGGCGCCGCACTCATCCACGGCGGCCAGGCATTCCTCCAGGGTCAGGGACTGCCCCAGGCTCTCGTGATATTCTTGGATGCGGCCGCAGCCGGCGCAGGAGAGGTTGCACTGATGGGAGGGCTCCAACATCAGCACCAGGGGAAATTTTTCCTTTCCCTGAAGCCGTTTCTTCAGCAGGTAGCGCCCCAGATCGAAGCTGAGCCTTAATGGAAAGCGCAAGCCAAACCTCTCATTGAAGGTCAGAAAATAATTTGGGAACTATTCATCAAATAGCAATATTTTTAAGCGTAGCGGTGTTCCCGAAACCAAGCCACCGCCTCTGCCAATGCCTGGCGCACCGGCGTCAGGGTCAATCCTAGACATTGTAACGCTTTTGTATTATTAAAGTACATAAATTTTCGAGCCATGCGGATAGCGGTGACCGGCAGGCGGGGTGGTTTGCCGCTGATGCGGGTGCTGTAAAACTCGTTCAAGTAGGCCATGGCCAGCACCGGCCGGTAAGGCAGCCGGAAGCGGGGGGCCGGCCGGCCGCTGATCTCCGCCAGCAATTGAAATATCCGGGACAGGCTCAGGTTTTCATGTCCCAGGATATATTTTTCAGCCACCTGCCCTTTGGCCTCGGCCAGGAGGTGCCCCCGGGCCACGTCGGCGACGTGGATCAGATTGAGGCCGGTTTCCAGGTAGGCGGGCATGCGCCCCTTGAGGAAATCGACGATCATCTGGCCGGTGGGGGTGGGGCGCCAGTCCCAGGGGCCCACCGGGGTGCTGGGGTTGACCACTACCAGGGGCAGGCCCCGGGAGGCGAAAGCGAGGGCAGCGCGTTCCGCCAGAAACTTGGAGCGTTTATAGTGTCCCACCATCTCGTTCAGAGTCACCGGGGTCGCCTCGGTTCCCGGAGTCCCGTCGCCGGGGTTGCCCAGGGTGCCCACGGTGCTGGTGTAGACCACCCGTTCGACTCCCTGGGCCAGGGCCGCGGCCAGCAGGTTTTCGGTTCCGCCCACGTTGGTTAAGTACATCTCCTCGGGATGGGGGACCCAGAGCCGGTAATCCGCGGCCAGGTGGAAGAGGCGGGAGCAGCCGGACAGGGCCGCCTCCAGGGAGGCCCGGTCCCGCAAATCGCCCTGGGCCACCTCCACCGGCAGCCCTTCCAGGGCGGGATGCCGGGGGTCCCGGGCCAGGACCCGCACGGCCCGCTTCCGGGCCAGCAGTTCCAGGACCACCGCCCGGCCCACGAAGCCGGTGCCTCCGGTGACCAGGGTTTTGGGATGGTTGGCAGGCGTCTGCTGGTTTCCGGTAGTAGCCATTATCAGGTTTCGGGGCGCGGGTCTGGTCTAGAGGCTATTGCAAAACCTGATTTCATTGTCATCCTGAACGAAGTGAAGGATCTCAGTCACTCAAATTGCCAGTGTGATGCTTCATAATTGCTTTGCCTTTTAAGATACTGTTTCTTAACCCCCTTTTGAAAAAGGGACAAGGGGGATTTAAAATAACCTCTTAAAATCCCCCTAAATCCCCCTTTTTCAAAGGGGGACGTAAGTACCCTTGGAACTTAGGGTTTCGCTTGAGTTAACGCCGTACTATTTACGGAGCACAACACTAGATTCTGCGCTTCGCTCAGAATGACAAATCTAGGCAGACTGAGGTTTTGCAATAGCTTCTATGACTCCCGGCGCCGGGAGGGCGATTCTGAAGGTTTATGCCTCTTTCGGTTCCCTGGACTTGAGCGCCTGGAGATACTGGCCCAGGGCCATCATGGGAAAGCAATCGCGGTAGAGATGATAGCGGATCATGAAATGGCCGGGGAAGCCGGTGCCGGTGAATTGCTCCTCTGCCCAGCGGCCCTGGGGGTTGTGGGTGCGCAGCAGGTATTCCACGCCGGCCTTGGCCTCCGGGGAGCGGGCTTCGCCGGCGGCGATCAGCCCCAACAGGGCCCAGGCGGTTTGGGAGGCGGTTG
>Ga0187888_1003139_pt1 | contig 13223 bp, 10 predicted proteins | sample June2016WEW_7_40_FD_132987 | JGI IMG/M metagenome (GOLD analysis project Ga0187888, IMG submission 132987) | Peatland microbial communities from SPRUCE experiment site at the Marcell Experimental Forest, Minnesota, USA - June2016WEW_7_40 | ecosystem: Environmental > Terrestrial > Soil > Wetlands... | reverse complement strand
CTTAAGGAGGGTTACCCCGATGAATACCCCAAGACGATGAAAATCCGGTTCGATGAGGAACTCCCCGTATGGAATTACCGTGCCATTCCGGGCAAATGCGACAGTTAATAAATTCCGTATCCTTAGTGGTTTGATGTCCCGCTCGAGAATGGCACCTTGCTCACACCTTGGCCGGGACGACGAACGGTTGCCGATACTTGCGGGTGAGCAGCGAGTCGGCTTCGGGATCGGCGATGAACGACTCGTTCGCAGGGTTGATGTGCAGCTTGCGGCCCAGCCGGTAGGCGATGTTGCCCAGGTGGCAGTAGGCACTCGAGAGGCGGCCCTCTTCGATGTCGGCGGCCAGGAGCGTGTGGTCGCGCGACTTGACGGCCTTCACGAAATTGGCGAAATGGTCGCCGCCGCCGGTGCCGCCGGGGCCTTTCTCGAGATTCGGGCCGAGGTACGTTTGCCAGTTGGTGGAGCTGGTAATGGCGAGTATGCCCTCGGTGCCATAGAAGATGTCGCCGATCTTGACCTTGAGCTCGTCGTTGGTGGCAAGACCGCGGACCTCGAACTGGAGCTCGCTGTCGTCAAACTCGTAGGAAACGTGCAGCGTGTTCGGAGTCTGACCATCGTCGGAGTAGCCGAACCGGCCGCCCGAGGCAAGGACGGCCTTGGGGAACTCGCGCTTGTTCAGTCCCCAGCGGGCCACGTCCATCTGGTGAATGCCCTGATTGCCCAGGGCGCCGTTGCCGTAGTCCCAGAACCAGTGCCAGTTGTAGTGGAACCTGTTGGGATTGAACGGCCGCTCGGGCGCGGGGCCGAGCCAGAGATTGTAGTCAACGCCGGCGGGCACGGGGCCATCGGGCTTGTGGCCGATAGAGCCTCGGGGCTTGTAGCAGAGGCCCTTGGCCATATAGACTTTGCCGAGCTGGCCCGAGTGAATGAAGGCCATGGCGTCCTGGATACCCTTATGGCTGCGCAGTTGCGTGCCGGTCTGGACGATCCGGTTCTGCTTCCGGGCAACCTCGACCATCCGCCGCCCCTCGGTCACGTTGTGACTGACCGGTTTCTCAACGTAAACGTCCTTATCGGCCTGGCAGGCCCAGATCGTGGCCAGCGCGTGCCAGTGGTTGGTCGTGGCGACGGAGATCGCGTCGATCTCTTTATCGTCGAGCAGCCGGCGGATGTCCTGGTAGTAGCGGGGCGAGTTGCCGTAGAGTTGCTCGATCTCATGCTTCGCGGAGCCGATCACGTTCTGATCGATGTCGCAGATCGCGGTGATGCGCACATCCTTGAGATGGCCGAAGCCTTCGATATGCTCCATACCTCGCCCGTGCACGCCGACCACGCCGACCCGAAGGATGTCATTGACGCTGACTGCCCTGCCCTCGGTCTCGCTGAGCCCCGAGTCCTCATTGTCCCTGGCGCGGGTCGAACCGGCGGGAAGCGCGACGAGCGCGGCGGCAAGCGCGGCGGTATCGTGGAGAAAACGGCGGCGATCAGGCAGACGCATGGTCGATTCTCCGGACGTGAGGAAAGGTGCTCGAGATTCTCGGCTTTATACATGATTTATCACACAATACCGTCTGTCGCCCGTCAAGCGGGTTGAGCAGGTTCCGTGCGGCCGGGGAATGTTTGCAGCAGGGCAGTTTCTCACCGTGACAGGATGCCCCGGGAGATGGCCGAGGGGTCGCGTGAGACCCGTTCGGCGAAGGCGCGGAACGAGGTCAGGACGACCTTGAGCTGGCTCAGCGCCTGGGAGGCGTTCAAGGCCATGGTGTTGAAGTTGTCGTAGAGATCCGGCTGCGTCAGCAGCTTCTGGATCGAGCCCTCGGTGTTCAGAGTGCCCTTGCGGTTGCGCAATGTGGCGGAGAGCAGCTCCATGTCGGCAAGCACCCGGTTGAAGCGACGGACGCTCTGGCCGAAGTCGGTGGTCGGCGTGTGATTGACGGGCGATCCCAGGTCTTTCAGCAGGGGACCGATGTCGGCGAGCTGGGCGTCGAGGCGGGCCGAGGCCGAAGAGAGCCTGGCGAGCCCGGTCTTGAGCGAGTCCTGGGTTTCGGGGGTCAGGGTATTGTTGAGCTTCTCGCCCACCTTCTGGAGGTTGGTGATGGTGGTGCGGAGATCGTTCTCATTGGTCTTGATGAACTGATCGATTCCTTGCGAGGCCGCGGAGACATCCTGCCCGGTCTTGGTCCAGATCTTGAGGAAGTCGTCGATGCGCTCGGCGTTCTTGGAGAGCTTGGCCAGGCCGCCGGCTGCCTCGTTGATCGTTTTGAGCGTGTCACCGACCATGTCGAACGCCTGGGTGGCCGCGGCCAGGACCTTGGACGGGTCGGTGGCGACTGCTCCCTCGACAATCGGGGCGTCGGCGGGAGTGCGGCCCAGTTGCAAGTTCGCCTGCCCGGTTCCGGGAAGCAGGTCGATGGTCACGTCGCCGATCAACGTCCGCGAAAGCCGTGGCACGGACCCCTCGCGGATCGAGTACTTGTGCTCGATGGCCATGGTCACAAGCACCCCATCGGGCTGGTTGGGCCGATGGTCGAACTGGATCGCGGACACCTCGCCCACCCGGATGCCGCTCTTGCGCACGGCCACTCCCTCGAGCACGCCGGGCGCATCGGCGTAGCGGGCCCTGAGGTAGACCTGGTCGCGCAGCAGGGCGGGCGATTCCCCGAACCAGACGATCAGCATGGTCAAGACCAGCCCGGCCACGATCACGAACATGCCGATCCGGAACTGCATGACGCGTTCGTTCATTTTCCTACTGTCCCTTGACTCGATGTTTCTGGTGGTTGGTTGCTCAGGATGTTCATCATCAATTGGAGTTGGCGCGAAGCTGAGCCAGTTCGCGGAGTCGCTCGCCGGCCTCGCCGCGCACGAACTGGCGAACGCGCGGGTCGGCAGCGTTCTCGGCCTCTTCGGGTGGGCCGTCGTAGATGATCTGGGGCTCGTTCGGCGCCAGCCGGGCGAGCGGATAGAGCATGACCAAGCGATCGGCCACCTTGGTCACGGTTTTCATGTCGTGGGTCACGACCACGCCCGTGGTTTTCTTGTTCTGCTGGGTCTGGAGAATCAGCTCGTTGATCACGTCGCTCATGATCGGGTCAAGCCCGGTGGTGGGCTCGTCATAAAGCATGACCTCCGGGTTCAAGGCCAGGGCCCGGGCCAGACCCACCCGCTTCCGCTGGCCGCCGGAGAGCTCGGCCGGCTTTTTGCGCTCCAGGCCCGGGGGAAGGCCCACCTCCTGGAGATGATCGGCGACGAGGGTCCGGATCTCGTCCTCGCCGCAGATGTGGTGCTCGCGCAGGCCGAAGGCCACGTTATCGTAGATCGTCAGGCTGTCAAAGAGCGCGGCCATCTGAAACAGGAACCCGAACCGCAGCCGCAGCTTGACAAGCTGCTTGCCGCCCAGTCGGTTGACGTCCCTGCCGTCGAACCAGACGCCTCCCTCGGTGGGATGAAGCAGTCCGATGATCAGCTTGAGCATTACGGTCTTGCCGCAGCCGCTCTCGCCGATGATGCAGACAGTCTCGCCGCGGTGGATGGTCAGGTTGATGCCACGAAGGACGCTCTGCGTGCGGAACCGCATGCACAGATCGCGGATCTCGATCAGATCCTTGCGCCTGGCCCCATCGACAGTTGCCCCGTCACTCATATCAACCCTTGGGCCTGCGGCCAGATAGATCGGTAGACTGTGTTCCAGCCCAGCCCCAGAACGAAGTCGAGGAAGAGGATGGCGATGAACGAGAAGACGAAGGCCTCGGTCGCGGCCTTGCCCACCCCTTCGGCCCCCGCGCTCGAGTTGAACCCGCGATGGCAACTGATCAGTGCGATCGCGGCGCCGAAGAAGTAGCTCTTGAAGACTCCGGCGATGATGTCCATGTGCCCGACGAAGTCGCGCGAGTGTTTCCAGTAGGCAAAGGAGTCCACTCCCAGAATCTGGGTCGCGACGACGGCACCCCCGATCACTCCCATGAAGTCGGCCATCAAGGTCAAGAGCGGGATCAAGAGCAGACAGGCAAGGAAACGGGGCGTAACCAGGTAATAAACCGGGTTCGTGCCCAGGGCGGTCAGTGCGTCGATCTGCTCGGTGACCCGCATTGTGCCGAGCTCGGCGGCCATGGACGATCCGATCCGCCCTGCCAGCATGGTCGCCGCCAGGACAGGGCCTAGCTCCTTGACGATCGAGATGTTGATCACCGACCCCAACCGGGTGGCCAGCCCCATGAGCTCGAACGAATGATAGGCCTGGACAGCGAGCACCATGCCGATGAAGGTTCCCGTGATCGCCACCACCGAAACGCTCTGCACGCCGATGGCGTAGAAGATCGGCACCAGCACCGACCACCGCGGCCGTCGGCGAAAGATCCAGATCAAGGTGAGGATCGAGAACTGGCCGACGTCGCCGATCTCGGCGACCGCGTCGAACACCTGCTCCCCCAGCCGATGGACCGGCGTGGACGGGGGCGGGTCGAGATTCGCCTGAGGACCAGCTTGGGCAACGGCCATCCCGCGACGACTCCAACGAGCCTTCCTCCGGCCGGCGGAAAGTCGCCAGACGGCCATGGCCGCGTCGGTTCAGACGTAGCCATCCGGGCCGGGAAACTCGTCTCGAACAACCCGGCCATGTTCATTCTGGGCATTCCCAGGTAAATTGGCAAGTCCGACCTGGAAGATAGGTTTATAGACATAAAGATGCATTGTAAGTTACTTGAAGAGCATCAGTTATGCTCTCTCCCACGGCTGCCGGGCGGCGTCTCGCAAGGCCGGCGAAGGTGCGGACGCCGGGGTTGCTCGCGGGTATGGATGCAAGCTGGTGCAGGAGACGGTTCACGCGTGCACGAACTGTTACCCAGATGAGGCATTCGGCATCCAGTGGAACGCGATTCATAGCCCTAATTGCTTGAGCCGCTCTTCCAGCATTTGCTCGATCATCTGGGCGGTCTGCCGATAGTTGTGATGGTCCGAGCCGATGGGATCGGGAACGTCGCCTCCCCCCGGGTCGAGGAGGAAGCTGTGCGACTGGACCTCGGGCACGGCGTCGAGCAGGGCTTCGAGATGGTCGGCCGTCATGGCGAAGATGCAGTCGGCCTGGTGCACCAGGTCAAGTGTCACCCGGCGGCTGCGATGGCTTTCCAGCGAACCACCCATCGCGCGGAGCACGTCGATCGCATGAGCGGCCGCGGGGGACCCGGTCGCCGCGGCCACGCCGGCCGACTGCACAACATAGCCGCGTTCTTCGATCTGTTCGGCCGGACAGTCCAGCCGCCGTGCCAGCATCAGCTTGCAGATGGCTTCGGCCATGGGACTGCGGCAGGTGTTGCCGGTGCAGATAAAGAGGATGATCAGCCCCGACATCTGGGTGAGGGTCCTGGCATCGATGACCCCTTCGCGTTCGATCGTCCATCGCTGGTCGTCGATCCGCACCTGGGTGCAAAGCTGCCCGCACTGTGTTGGTCCCGAGTCGATCACCATGTCCAGCCCGGCAAGTCCGCGCAGCGGGTCGGCAGTGATCGCCGGCGGCCGGTCGGCAAGGCCGACCGTCCCCAGCACAACGGGGGCGGGCGTCAGTTGGAGCACATCGCGCAAGAATGGATCGGCGGAGCTGCGCAGAGCCAGCCCGCCAGCCGGCGCGATGACCTGCCGGACCTTGGGGGGAAGACGGCCAAACAGGCCGTCGGTCATTCCCGGTGGGAAGACCAGGGTCAACGGCCCGGGCCAGAGCCGCCAGGCCAGGCGGCGGCCGACCTGCGAGATTCCCGGCACCCAGTCGGTGCACTCCTGGGCACCCTTGACCAGGAGTGTGAGCGGCTGCGAGTCCGGAGTACCGCCCAACCGGCGGAGCCGTGCCAGACCCTCCGCGTGCAATGCGCTGGCGGCGAGTGTGTAGACGGTCTCGGTCGCCAGGCCGATGACTCCCCCCTGGGCCAGGGAAGCGACCGTCTGATGGACCACGTCGCGCGGATCGTCGCAGTGGAGAAGATCGATCCACTGGGCCGTTAGTGAGGCGTCAGTCATCAGAACCCATCATCGCGGCGGAAGGGAGATCGATCGTTAGTCCAGCTCGTGATTGCATGAGCGGAGATTGGCTAGCTGATCGAGAAACTGTCGCAAATCATACCCGCGGCCGGAGAGGGAGGAAACGGCATCATGCCGGTCGGGCACGCGACGGCTCCGTCACGCCGTGCCCGCGGCCGTGACGCAAGGAGGCGGAGACGGATCAAAAGAGCAAGGTCAAGCCCTCGATTTCCCGAACTTCCGCGTAGATGGTCCGGACCTGCTCGGCGGTCTGCACGGTGATATCGAGCGTCAGCGCGATGTGGCGGCCGCCGGGGGTGGTGCGGACCGAGTAGTCCAGGTCCGAGCGCGCCGGAAGCTGAGAAACGACCGTCTCGACCACCCGCCGCTCAAAGTCGTGAGCGGCCCGCCCGATGGCCTTGATCCGGTAAACGCCAGGGAAAGGATGAGTCGATTCGAGAAGTTCTACGGATGGGCGATGATCGACGTGTGATCGCATCGCAGGCCGACGATTGGCGCTTGGTTCCATGGCTCGCTCCGTGCCGGTTCCGAAGACCATCATGACAGTGAGATCCTACTATCATACCGGACCGGGGCTAGCTCGGACAAATCCTCCGAGTGCTTTTTTCAAGGCCGATACCAAAACAAACAGCCCCGACGCTCGTACACGGCCAACGGCGGGGCGCTTTGGCTGCTCGATCATCGTTCCCGGGCCTTGCGCTGGTGGAGCTTGATCTGGCGGCGTGGCGGGAAGTCGGCGGACTGCGGCGAGAAAAAATGGAGGGCGCGCTTTATTTCTTGCGATGACGGATCCGGCTGCGCATCCGGCGTTTCTTGCGGCCGACTTTGCGGCGGCCTTTACCTCGGCGACGACTGGCCATGCGTTCTCCTCAGGGCTTTCGAATCGTTTGCGCGCACGACGCTCCCACGGCGTTCATGGATTCTCTTGAAGGAAACCATAACCTATAACCGATTGCTGGCCCGATCTCAAGGGCTTTCCCGGCTCGAGAGAGCAGTACGTACGGATCTGTGGGAGCCTCAGGGAGCAATCCGCTGGGGCCACCCGGCCCGGAACCTATGACCTGCGGCGGTCCTTCTGGTCAGCGGCGCAACACCGACCGGGACGACCAACGAGGACGCGGTCCGAGTCGATGACCACCTGGCACCGATCGCACCCGATCAGGTCCGGCCTCATCGATCCGCCCTTTCCTCGTCTCCACGCAGCTGGAACAGGACGTGGAGGTCCTCCAAGGTGGTGATATCGCCGGTGGCCTCGTGGCCGGTGGCGATATCGCGCAATAGCCGTCGCATGATCTTTCCCGAGCGGGTTTTGGGCAGGGCGTCGGCGAACCGGACGTCGTCGGGGCGGGCCAGAGCGCCGATCACCTTGACGACGTGCTCGCGAAGGTCCTGGCGGAGCTGATCGCTGGAACCGATGCCCGATTGGAGGGTGACGAAGACGGTGATGGCCTGACCCCTGCGCTCGTCGGGGCGGCCGACGACCGCGGCTTCGGCCACCGCCGGGTGGCTAGCCACGGCGTTCTCGAGCTCCATGGTCGAAAGCCGGTGGCCGGAGACGTTGATCACGTCGTCTACCCGGCCCAGGATCCAGTAGTTTCCCTCCGCGTCGCATCGCGCGCCGTCGCCCGTGGAATACGCGCCGGGAATGAGCTTCCAGTATTGCAGGTTGTACCGCTTGTCGTCGCCGTAGATGGTGCGGAGCATCGACGGCCAAGGCTTGGTGATGACCAGGTAGCCGCCCTTGCCGGGAGGCACCGGAGCGCCCCCCTTGTCCACGACCATCGGGAAGACCCCGGGCAAGGGCTGGCTCACCGAGCCGGGCCGGCCGGGCATGGCACCGGGCAGGGACGAAATCATGATGGCCCCGGTCTCGGTCTGCCACCAGGTATCGACGATCGGGCAGCGGCCGCCGCCGATGACCTCGTAATACCACATCCAGGCCTCGGGGTTGATCGGCTCGCCGACGGTGCCCAGCAGCCGCAGGCTCGACAGGTCGTGCCGCTTCGGGAATCGCTCGCCACTCCTCATGAAGGCGCGGATGGCCGTCGGGGAGGTGTACAGGATCGAGACGCGGTAGTCCTCGACAAGCTTCCAGAACCGGGCCTCGTCGGGATAGTTCGGCGCCCCCTCGTACATCACGACCGTCGCCCCCAGGGCCAGCGGCCCGTAGATGCAATACGAGTGCCCGGTAATCCAGCCGATATCGGCGGTACACCAGAAGACGTCGTCCTCCTTGAGGTCGAAGACCCACTCGGTCGTCAGCGCGGTGCCGAGCAAGTAGCCGCCGGTCGTGTGGAGACTACCCTTGGGCTTGCCGGTGGAGCCGGAGGTGTACAGGACGAAGAGGGGATGCTCGCTGTCCACCGGCTCGGGTGGGCAGTCGGCGTGCGTCGCGGTGGCCATCAACTCGTGCCACCAGTGGTCGCGACCGGGCTGCATGGGCACGTCTTGGCCCGTGCGGCGGTACACGACCACGTGCTGGATCGATGGGCATTGGCAGGCCGCCACGTCCGCCTGCTCCTTCAGGTGCACGACCTTGCCGCGTCGGTAGCCCCCGTCGGCGGTGACCAGGACCTTGGCCTGGCAGTCCCGGATGCGCTCGGCCAGCGACTCGCCGCTGAAGCCGCCGAAGACGACCATGTGGGGGGCGCCGATCCGGGCACAGGCTAGCATCGCAATGGTCGTCTCGGGCACCATCGGCATGTAGAGGGTCACCATGTCGCCCTTCTGGATCCCCAGGTCCTTGAGTACCTGGGCGAACCGGGTCACCTCGCGCTGCAAGTCCTGGTAGCGCAGGACGCGGCGGTCGCCCGGCTCGCCCTCCCAGATGATCGCCGCCTTGTCCTTGCGCGGGCCGGCGCAGTGGCGATCCACGCAGTTGTACGAGGCGTTGAGCTGGCCACCCACGAACCACCTGGCGAACGGCAAGTCCCAGTCCAGGACCCGGTCCCAGGGCCGGGCCCAGTCGAGGAGCCGGCTGGCCTGCTCGGACCAGAAGCCATCGGGGTCGTCCCTGGCCCGGTTCCAGAGCGACTGGTATTGCTCCAGACTCCGGATGTGGGCCGTGCGGGAGAACGCCTCGGGGGGCGGAAAAACTCGGGTCTCGACCAGGACGCTGTCGATCGAACTGGCGCCGTTTCCGGGCGTCATAGCTGGCTCCCTTAGCTCGTTAGCTACTTGACGCTGTAGTACTAACCCCGCTGCATCGGATTAATGGTACAGACCGCAGGTTCCGGGTTGCGATCGATCGTCAACCGGAGGAAGTGGGTAGCGCAACTGATGCAGGGATCGTAATTGCGGATCAGGTGCTCACACCGCCGGGTCGCCTCGGCATCGTCGAGGTTGACGATACCGGGCAAGTAGGCGCGGAGGTCGTCCTCGATCTGGCCCAGGTTCTGCGAAGTCGGCGGGACAATCTTGGCCTCGGCGATCAGGCCGTCGTCGCCGATGCGGTAGCGGTGGTAGAGCAGGCCGCGCGGGGCCTCGGTCGCGTGGCAGCCCTGGCCGGCGCGCGGGATGTAGGAGGCCAGGCTGGATGAGGGCTCGGTATTGTACTCCTTGATGATCGCGATCGCCTCCTCGCAGGCGTCGATCAGCTCGATCGCCCGCGCGATGATGCTCTTGAAGTTGTTGCGGCAGGGCCATTCCACGCCGCAGGCTTCCGCCTGCCGTTTGGCGGTGGGCGAGAGCTGGTCGAAGCAGAGGTTCACCCGCGGCAGCGGGCCGACCAGATAGGAGGTCATCCCGGGCATCCGCACGCTGTGCAGCGCGGTACTCTGGGGCACATGCCGTTCCTGGAAGTGGCCCTCGTACTCCTCGACCGGCACATCCAACCCCCGGTCGGAGACGATGCGACCCTCGTTCATGGGGAATTCGTGCGGGTGCCGGAGGCAGACCATCTCGTAATCGACCTGGTGGTCAGGGAAGTCGAAGGCCGAGACCCATTGCAGGGTCTCGATCGATGCCTGGAGGGCCCACTCCAGATCGGGCAGCAGCGCCTTCAAGGCGGAGCGGCTCGGGGCGCGGTGAAAGCCGCCGACGGCGACGTTGATCGGATGGATGGCCCGGCCTCCCAGGACCGTCAGCAACTCGTTGCCGATCTTCTTGAGCCGCAACCCCTTCTCGACCGCATCCCGGTGGTCGGCGGCCAGGCTGATGCCGCTCTCGTAGCCGAGAAAATCGGGGGCGTGCAGCAGATAGATGTGCAGGGCGTGGCTCTCGATCCACTCTCCGCAATAGAGCAGCCTGCGGAGGCGGCGGATCTCCGGGCCGGGGTCGATCCCCAGCGCCTTCTCCAGCGCGTGGCAGGAGCTCATCTGGTAGGCGACCGGGCAGATGCCGCAGATCCGGGCGGTGATATCGGGCACCTCGCGGACCTTGCGGCCGCGGAGGAAGGCCTCGAAGAAGCGGGGGGGCTCGTAGATGTTCAGCTCGACCCAATCGACCTGACCGCCTTCGAACTTGACGTACAGCGCCCCCTCGCCCTCGACTCGAGACAGGGCCTTGACCTCGAACTTGCGATTGGCAGGCATCGCCGTCGTCCTCCCTCTCCTCACTTGGGTTCGGCTCTCGAGACGGGTCGGTCAACCGGCGGTGCCAGCGGACAGATCCTCGCGCTCGATCGCATTGCTCGCCTCGCGGAACTCGGGGGCGTAGCCGTTGAAGTTGCGGATCAGTTGCACCAGGTCGCGCGGCGCGGTCCCGTGGTCGCCGTAGAAGCCGGCGAGACTGACCAGGTTCGCCTGCTCCTTCGGGCCGTAGCAGCCGAAGCATTCGCGGTGGAAGCTCGGGCAGATCGCCCCGCAGCCGGCCTGCGTGACCGGCCCCAGGCAGGGGATCCCCTGCGCCACCGCGATGCATACCGCCCGCCGTCGCTTGCATTCGACGCAGACGCTGTGACGCGGCACCCAGGGCCGGCGGCCGATCAGGAAGGCCGCGATCAGCTCGACCAGTTGCATCTTGTTGATCGGGCAGCCGCGCAGCTCGAAATCGACCAGGACGTGGTCGGCGATCGGCGTGCTGGTCGCCAGGGTGTTGATGTAGTCGGGCGTCGCATAAACGGCCCGCACGAACTCCTGCACGTTCCCCCAGTTCTTCAACGCCTGGATGCCGCCCGAGGTGGCGCAGGCGCCGATCGCCACCAGGAACCGGCACTGGCGGCGGATCATCTTGATCCTGGCAACGTCGTGGGCCGTCGTGATCGACCCCTCGACCAATCCGACGTCATAGGGCCCGGCGATCTGCTGGGTGCGGGCCTCGAGGAAATAGGCGATCTCGACCGCGTCGGCGACGGCCAGCAGTTCATCCTCGGCGTCGAGCAGCGAGAGCTGGCAACCGTCGCATGAGGAGAATTTGAAGACGGCCAGCTTGGGCTTGGGCATCTCAGAGGTCCTCCGTATGCATGAAGGGTGCCAGCTCCTTGTAGGTGAACACCGGACCGTCCTTGCAGACGAACTTCGGACCGTACTGGCAATGGCCGCACTGCCCGATCGCGCAGTTCATGTTGCGTTCCATCGAGACGTGGATGTGATCGCGGGGGATCCGCCGGGCCAGGGCCTCGAAAACGACGAAGTGGATCATGATCTCCGGGCCGCAGGTCATCACGTGGGTGCGCCTCGCCTCGAGGCGCAGGCGGTAGAACAGCGAGGGCACGACGCCGATGTTTCCCCGCCAGCGGGCGTCGCCGAGATCGACCGTGGTGAAGATCTCGATGTCGGCATTGCGCCAAGTGTCGTACTCGCGGGCGAAGAGCAGGTCGCCCGGCGTACGGGCCCCGTACAGCAGGAAGACGCGGCCGTAGTCCGCGCGGTTGCGGACGATGTCGTAGATCGCCGGCCGGAGCGGGGCCAGCCCGACGCCGCCGCAGGCGATCACGATGTCCTGGGCCTTGCAGTTGCCTGTCGGCCAGGACGAACCGAACGGGCCCCTCAGCCCGAGAGTCTCGCCCACCTGCTTCCGGGCCAGCGCCGACGTGACGCTGCCCGCCGCCCGGATCGTGTGCAGGAGCGGGCCCGCACCGGTCGGGTCCGAGCTGATCGAGATGGGCACCTCGCCGATCCCCGGGAGGTACACCATGTTGAACTGGCCGGGCCGGAAAGAGAACGCGGCGGCCGCGAGGTCATCGGCGAAGTCGAGCTGGTAGGTCATGATCCCGGGGACCTCGGGCTGGATGTCCCCGATGGTCACGGCCTTCGGCAGCCAGGGGTTCACCGACGGCTCCGACGGCATGGGAGCGATGGCGGTCACGGTGGGCCTCCTCCTCGGATGGCGGCGACTTCCGCAGTCAGGTCGATCCCGACCGGACACCAGGTGATGCACCGGCCGCAGCCGACGCAGCCGGAGCTGCCGAACTGGTCGACCCAAGTGGCCAGCTTGTGCGTGAGCCACTGGCGGTAACGAGCCCGGGTGAGCTTGCGCACCGTCCCGCTGTTCATGTACGAGTGGTCGGCGTTGAAGCAGGTGTCCCAGAACCGCTCGCGGCGGACGTGGCCGCCGGTTAGGTCGGCCACCTCCTGGACGCTGCAGCAGAAGCAGGTCGGGCAGACCATCGTGCAGTTGCCGCAGGCTAGGCACCGATCGGCGACCTTGTCCCAGTGGTCGTGATCGAGGTTATTGAGCAGCAGGTCGTGCAGGCCGCTGGTGTCGAGGTAGCGGCCGTGCGGCCGGCCCGACATCGGACGCCGCCGCTCCTCCATCTCGATCTCGGCCTTGCGGGGCACGGCCTGGGCCTCGGCGACTTCGCGGGTGCTGCACGGCGCCCAGGGTGCCGCGGCGGCGACCCGCCCGCCGAGTTCGGAGCCGACCTCCAGGATGAAGTGACCGGGCAGTTCCGTCAGCGCCAGGTCGAACCCGGAGGAGACCGCCGGCCCGGTCCCCATCGAGGTGCAGAAGCAGGTGGAGACCGCCCGGCCGCAGTTGATCGCCAGCACGAATAGGCCCTTGCGGCGGGCCTCGTAGTCGGGGTTGACGAACCGGTCGCCCAGGAAGATCCGGTCCTGCATGGCCAGCGCGTGCAGGTCGCAGGAGCGCGGACCGAGGATCGCCAGCGGTTGCGATGGCAGCTCCGGCACGCGCATCTCCCAGTCGGTGCCGTGCCGCTGGCACTCCAGCAGCGTGGCCCGAGGCGGGAACAGGTAGTCCTTGAGCGAGTGGGGGCCGACCACGTAGTCGAAGTACGCGCCGCCGCCGTTTCGATG
>Ga0187888_1003138_pt1 | contig 13230 bp, 13 predicted proteins | sample June2016WEW_7_40_FD_132987 | JGI IMG/M metagenome (GOLD analysis project Ga0187888, IMG submission 132987) | Peatland microbial communities from SPRUCE experiment site at the Marcell Experimental Forest, Minnesota, USA - June2016WEW_7_40 | ecosystem: Environmental > Terrestrial > Soil > Wetlands... | reverse complement strand
TTCGCCCAGGGCGCGCATCACTTCGTAGTGGTTTTCGGGAGCGGAACGCTCGCCGTGTTTGACACCGTTCATTTTGGAATTCTCTTTGCCGGCCGCGGTGCGCGGGCCGTGGGAACGCCGGGCGTTGCAGCGGGCGGCGTCGAGCAGTTGAGGCGTAAGCTGAGGCGAATTGCGGATAGACATAGTATCTCCTAAGCGGAAATGTTGGGTGGGATTGTAGGGGCGGTTCGCGAACCGGCCCTACCCAGGACTCCGGGACGTGTAGGGGTGGACCCCCATGATAGCCTATCAGTACAGGGCGGATTTGTCAAGGAAATTCGTATCTGAAATTCGTATCTGACCATAGGCCAGAGTAGTACTAGTAACATGGCTGGACAGAGCCAGGGGTTGTGGTGCGGGCGTCCCGCTCCCGCGCGCGGGCAGGATGCCCGCGCGACAGCGGGCGGGACGCCCGCACCACAACAGGACAACTACACAGGCTTAATGCGGCTGTTCTTTCGGGGTTTGTTGCTTCAGCTTCTGAAAGGTTTGCCACTCCGTGTCGGCCTTTTGCTTGTTGCCCTGGCGGGTGTAGATCCGCCCCAGAAGATAGTGAGGTTCGGGATAGGAGGGATCGTATTGGACGGCCTCGAGAAGCTCCTTGCAGGCTGGTTCGTCTTTCTTCTGCTTCTCGAGCAGCACACCCATTTGGAAGTGGGCCTTCGCAAAACGGGCGTCATACTTCAGAGACTCTTCGAGGTACGTCCCCGCCTCGGGTAATCTTCCGAGCTTGATGAGCAGCGTGCCGAGGTTCAGGGGAGGCCACGGCGACGGCGCCGCATCGGAACGATTCATCAGGACCGCCTGCTGATCCACCCGAACGGCATCGTCGTATTGCGCCAGAGCTTCGTAAGTGAGCCCCAGATTATCATAGGCTTTCATGAACTTCGGGTTCAGGTTCAGGGCCTTTTGGAAGTGCGCTTCAGCATCTTTGAACTGCATGGCGTCGTAGTCGATTCGCCCCAGCCAGTAGACGTAGAGCGGGCTGCGGGGGTCCTGGTTGGCAAGCTTCTCCAGTTCCGGCCGCGCCCAATCCCGACGGTTTATGATGATGTAACTCATTGCCAAGGTGAACCGCTCCCGGCCTCGAAGCGGCGCGAGCGCCTCGGCCTTTTTCATGGCCACCGCGCAGTTCAGATACTTGCCATGCAGAAAGAACACGCTCCCCACCATGGTGAGCAGCTCGGGCGACTTGGGTTGCCGTGCGATTTCCCCGGCGAGCAGCGCCTCAGCCTGCGCATAGTTTCGCGCCTTCATAGCCTCGCGAAGCTCGGTCCGTTCCGCCTCGCTCATGGGCAATCGCTGGTAAACGTCCGGGCTGGGTTCAGCGGGGATGGCGTCCTCAAGGCGCACTTGCTGAGCAGGCGCCGGACTAAGCCGCCCAAGCATGAGGAGTGCGCAAGCGGCGAAGCTGAGACACCGGCGTTTCATCGGAAAGGGTCGCATCGTTTCACCCGGCTGCCGCACAGAATAGCGAACGCCGGTCCGGGTGTCGACCGCAAAATGGGGTAGCGGCGCGCGAAGAAAAGCAGATCCTTCGCTTCGCTCAGGATGACATGTCATTCTGAGCGAAGCGAAGAATCTGCATTTGGTTGCGGCTTTGCCGCGCTGTACCACTACGGAGGCGTGGAGCCCCTTGCGTTCGCTCGGAAAATATGCCACACTGCCCTCAGGTTCTTATGGGAGACAGGCAATCCAATCCGGGCGAGATTTTGCGCGACACCCTGGACATGCTGATTCTCAAAGCGCTCAAGCACCGTCCTCTGCACGGTTACGCCATCGCGGAATTCATCGAGCAGACCTCCGAAGAGATTTTGCGTGTGGAAGAGGGCGCGCTCTACCCGGCCCTGCACCGCCTTGAGCTGCGCGGATGGCTGGATTCGGAATGGGGCATTTCAGAAAACAAGCGGCGCGCCAAATACTACCGGCTTACCGCAGCGGGCCGGAAACAGTTGGCAGAAGAAGCCGCGCGCTGGGGCCGTTTGGCAGCGGCGATTACGCGCGTCATGGAAGCTGCGTAAGATTCTGTGTGAGGACCTCATTCAGGTTGTCATTCCGAGCCCTTCGCTGTCATCCTGAGCGAAGCGAAGGATCTCGCTCTGGGTGCTCAGGGTAAACTCCGCGAGGAATCTTGCTCTGAGTGTCTTCAAGGCAGTGCGAGATTCCTCGTCGCCTGCGGCTCCTCGGAATGACATGCAGAATCGGGTTCTCATACGTACTCGTAACACTTTGCGATCCGGAAATTGACGGCTGGATCAGTTCAAGGGCGACTCAACAAACGATTAGCTCGTTAGGTCTCGTGGAGGTTGGAGGCCGCTATGTCTCAATGGTTGACCCGCACCCGACTTCGTTTCAAGGCAATCTGGAAGCGGCGACAGTTGGATCGCGACTTGGATGACGAACTCCGTTTCCACCTTGCGATGCGCGAAGAGAAGATGAAGGCGGGGGGACTCGATCCGGAAGAGGCCCGGTATGCAAGCCGCAGGCGCTTCGGCAACCGCGCCTCGCTTCAAGAGGACTGTCGCGAGATGTGGACCTTTGTCTGGCTCGAGGACCTCTGGCAGGACGTTCGCTATACGTTTCGCGGCATGCGCAAGAGCCCCGGCTTTACGGCGATCGTACTGGCGACGCTGGCGCTCGGCATCGGGGCATCCACGGCGGTGTTCAGCGTGGTCGATCCCCTGCTGTTTCGCCGCTTGCCCTACCCTAAAGACAATCAACTGGTTTCGGTGGGCTACCTGGGGCCGGTCGATAACAATGAGTTCAACGTGGTGAGCAGCTATTTCGATTGGCAGCAGGGGCCGTTTAAATCTCTCACCGCCATGCGGCCGGGCGTGGGCTGCGACGCGATGGTCGGGGACGTGCCGCGCCGCATCAACTGTTACGCCGTGGTCGCCAATTTTCTTCAGACGTTCGGCGTCTCGCCGGTGCTCGGCCGGGATTTCAACCTCGAGGACGATCGCCCCCACACCCCGACGGTGGGCCTGCTTTCCTATGGATTCTGGCAGAGTGCTTTTGGAGGCGACGCGAAGGCCCTGGGCAAAATCCTCGTTGTGGACGACGACCCGGTGCGCATCATCGGCGTGCTGCCCAGGAACTTCGAAATGCCGCAACTGGGCGAGATCGATGTGATGCTGCCGGCGCGCCTGGATGCGAGTCTGCCGCGCTCGGCGAATTCGAGCTCCTTCTTGCGGACCTTTGCGCGCTTGCCGGAGGGCATGTCGATCGAGCAGGCGCACGACCGCTTGCTTCCGATGTTCAACGCCAGCGCGGACAAGGACGTGCCGAGGGAATTACGCTCCGAGGTTCGCCTGGTGGTTCGTTCTCTCCGCGACCGGCAGATTCACGAAGTCAAGCTCTCTTCCTGGATGCTGCTGGGCTGCGTGCTCGCATTGTTGCTGGCGGCTTGCGCCAATATCGCCAATCTCATGCTGGCGCGCGCGGTGGCACGCCGGCAGGAACTCGCCATGCGCGCTGCCCTGGGCGCGGGGCGCGGCCGCTTGATGCGCCAAACCCTCACCGAGTCCCTGATCTTCGGCTTGCTGGGAGGGGCAGCGGGATGTGGAACTGCCTGGGTGTTGCTGCGCCTGTGCATTGGCCTCGCCCCCGGGGGCATGCTGCGCCTCGAACACGCCCGGATCGACTTGCGCGTCCTGCTCTTCGCGCTGGCAGGTTCGCTTGGCGCGGCGCTGTTGTTTGGCATGGCGCCCGCCCTCGAGCCGTCCCGAGCCGAGGCGTTGGCGGGCTGGCACGTGACAGGAACGGCTCGAACGTTGTTTCGAAAGGCGCTGGTCAGCGCGCAGGTGGCGATTTCTTTGGTCTTGCTGGCTGGGGCCTCGCTGTTGCTTCGTAGTCTTTGGAAACTTCAAAACCAGCCATTGGGATTTCAACCCCAAAACGTCGTCACCGCCTCATTCACTTTGCGGCGCCGATACCATCCAACTCAGGGGCAAGATCAGCCCTCCGCGTTGCAACTCAGCTTCTTCGACGAACTCGAAGGCAGATTGAAGCGCATCCCCGGCGGCGGGTTCTTCGCCCTCAGTGACTCGATACCTCCACGCGGCTCGATGGGACGCCCTTACTCGAACCTGCGCATTGCGGGGCACCCGCCCGTGGCCTCGGACGGAGGAATGGTCGAGTTCCGTTGGGTGACCCCGGAGTACTTCCGCGCCCTGGGCATTCCGATTGTTGCCGGCCGGACCTTCACCGAAGCCGAGCGCGCTTCCGGCGAATCGCCTCTAATTCTGAGCGCCACTCTGGCCCGCCGATTGTTCGGTCACGAGAGCCCGCTCGGCCAGCAAATCGACTTGGAGGTAAACGGTCATTGGTGCACGGTCGTGGGAGTCGCCGCTGATATCAAGAACAACGGACTGACCGAACCCTCTGATCCTGAGTATTACCGGCTGCGCATGCACAACTCGCAAGAGGTGGGCTTGAGCGGCGTGGCGGTGTTCCGCACGTCGCTCGACACGGACACGCTGGCGCACTGGATCCGAAAGGAGTTTTCCGCACTCGATCCCTCCATGCCGGTCACGGTCGAGACTCTGAATCAGCGCGTCGACAGGTTCCGGGAACGCCCGCGCTTTGTCGCAACTCTCGTGGGACTGTTTGCGGGCCTCGGGCTGCTGCTGGCGGCGGTGGGACTCTACGGTGTCCTGTCGTTCCTGGTGGCCCGGCAGACGCGGGAAATCGGCGTGCGCATGGCCATCGGCGCGCGGCCCGTGGATATTGCGTTGCAGATTCAGAAGTACGCGGGCCTCTGGACGGGAATCGGAGTGGCGGCGGGGCTCGCCGGCTCGTTTGCCTTGGCGAGAACCATTCGCGGGCTTTTGTTTGAGGTCTCGCCCGGCGATCCCGTTTCGCTTCTCGTCTCCGCCGCAGTGTTGTTGGTGACGGCGGCACTTGCGGCCTGGATCCCTTCCTCGAGGGCTGCCCGAATCGACCCCGTTATCGCTTTGCGCAACGAGTGAGGTAGCGGCCTGAAGGCCCGTGTGCCGAAGGCACCTTGGAGTGCGGCGGCTTGACGCCGCCTTGGCATTACTGCGGGGAGCGCAGCCACTCAACGCACTGGTCTTACCCTTCAGAGTTCCTCGCGCGAGGAGTTTCGGCCTGCGCACTGAGAGGGCGGCGTCAAGCCGCCGCACTCCAAGGCGCTGCGCGCATGGCGATGGTTTCAGGGTACCCGTCAACCGACGGGCAGAAGCGACTGCTCTGATAGGAGAGATTCAATGAGACGACAATTCCGCTCGGTGGTAATGCTGGTGGCTGCGGGGCTGATCGCAGCCGTTCAGGTAATCCCCAAGGGCTTGCCGCAAGATTCGAACCGGGACGACCAAATCCTGGCGCTGGTTCAAACCTGGCTCAACGCCGAGTCTGAGGGTGACTCGGCGACTCTGGACAAGTTGATTGCCGACGATTTCCTGGGTAGTGCGCCGGGCGGCAACATCCTCAACAAAACGGATATCGTCCCGCCCGGCGGCGGGGAGAGGCCGAAGATGCCCAAGTCTCGCGTGAAAGAATCGACCATACGCGTCTTCGGCAACACCGCCGTGGTGATGGGCAGTGTGGCTCACGAAACCGTGCCCGAACCGGGTTTTCGATTCGCCCTGGTTTTCCTTAACCGGGGACAAGGATGGCAGATGATCGCCGCGCACCTCGCGAGCCTGCCGTCTGCGAAATAAGCGGGACGTTCCGCCCGCCGTGCGACCCAACCGACTCGCTGGCTGAGCGCCATGAAGCCAGGACCATGGTCCTGTTGACGAACTCAGTTCATGCCTGCTAATACATATCAGTGTCTCTACCTATGTGGTGGCGCGTTGAAGAAATTGAGAGAAAGCGGACCTCGGAGGTTTTTAAAGCGTCAAAATAAACTGAACTCCCCCGCGTGAGTCAGTTCTCGCAATGAATCAGACGTTTCAGCTCCTCCTTCCACGGCTACGCAAGGCTCTGTCGCAGTTGCCTTATCTGCCGCAAACCTTTGCTTTGGTCTGGACCGCCGCCCGGACCTGGACGCTCGTGTGGGGCGTTCTGCTTCTAGCCCAGGGGTTGCTTCCGGTGGCCACCGTCTACGTGACGCGCTGGCTGGTGAACAGCATGGTGGGGGCAATTCAGGCGGGCGGCGGCTGGGAGCACTTGCGGCCGACACTGCTGCTGGTGGCGTTGCTGGCGGCCATTCAACTCGCCTTGCAAATCCTGCGCAGCGCCGCCGCTTACGTCCGCACGGCTCAATCAGAACTCGTTCAGGATCATATCAGTTCACTGATTCACCGGAAATCCGCAGCGGCGGACCTGGGGTTCTACGATTCGGCGGAGTTCTATGACCATCTGCACCGGGCGCGGAGCGAAGCCACCTATCGCCCTGTCGCTCTGGTGGAGGGTTTGGGCAGCCTGCTACAGAATGCGACCACGCTGATAGCCATGGGGGCGGTGCTCATTCCCTTTGGGGCGTGGTTGCCGGCCGCCTTGCTGATCGGCACAGCGCCGGCGCTGTACGTGGCGGTGCGGTACGCACTGCTCCAAAACCAGTGGCGACGCAAGGCTACGCCGGTGGAACGCCGCGCCTGGTATTACGACTGGCTGCTCACTACGGGCGATACGGCCTCTGAGGTGAGACTATTCGGCCTTGCCGGGCATTTTCAATCCTCCTTCCAGACCTTGCGCCGTCGCCTGCGCGGCGAGCGGTTGAGCCTGGCGCGGCAGCAGGAGTTGGCGGAGTTCAGTGCAGGGAGCCTGGGGCTGATGGTCACGGGCGCGGTAATGGCGTGGATGGTCTGGAGGGCGGTGCGCGGCCTTGCAACACTCGGCGACGTCGCGATGCTTTACCAAGCCTTCCAACAGGGTCTGGGGCTGATGCGTGGCCTGCTGGAAAACCTCGGCCAACTTTATGGCAACCTGCTTTTTCTGGGGAATCTGTACGAGTTTCTGGGACTCGAACAGCGCGTCGTCAGTCCGTCAAAACCCTTGCCGACACCCCACACAATCCAGGGCAGCTTACGCCTTGAAGGGGTGCGATTCCGCTATCCCGGGAGCCCGCGGCCGGCGCTGGAGAATTTTGATCTGGAGATTCGCGCCGGCCAAATCGTTGCGGTGGTGGGATCGAATGGCGCCGGCAAGAGCACGCTCATTAAGCTGCTCTGCCGCTTCTATGATCCGGAGACAGGCCGCGTCTCGCTGGATGGCATCGACTTGCGCGCTTTGGACATCGAGGAGTTACGCAGCCGCATCACGGTGCTTTTCCAGCAGCCCGTGCATTACAACGACACCGTGCGGGATAATATCGCCTACGGCGATTTGAGATCGCCCTCCGAGGCTATGGAGGCAGCCGTGCGCGCCGCAGGCGCAGAGGATATCATTGCCCGCCTGCCGCAGGGTCTCGACAGCATGCTAGGCCGTTGGTTCGCCGAAGGCGCAGAACTCAGCGTCGGGGAATGGCAACGCCTGGCCTTGGCTCGAGCTTTCCTGCGCCGCGCGCCCATCTTGATTCTCGATGAGCCTACCAGCGCCATGGACCCGTGGGCCGAGGCCGACTGGTTGGCGCGCTTCCGCGAGTTGGCAGCCGGCCGCACGGTTCTCATCATCTCACACCGGTTCTCCACGGCGAGGTTTGCCGATGTGATTCACGTGATGAACGAAGGCCGCATCGTCGAATCCGGAACACACGAGCAACTGTTACAGAAGGGTGGCCGTTACGCGCAAGGTTGGGCGGGCCTCCAGCTTTAGATTTGGCATTTGGATTGAGTCTGTAATTTGGGGTAGCGGGCTGCGGCCGCATCATTCGTAGGGGTTCGAGCAGGCTCCCGGCGTGCGGTTGGTGTTGGCAATGTGGTCGGCAGCACGCAACGAAAGGCGGTCGAAATTTAGCGCGCCCGGCGGACATGCGTGGTATCATGAATGCCTTGGCCGGACTCTGGTATCACGATATACGATGCGCGGCGACTACTAAAGTGGTCGCAAGCAGAGCGCCTGTCGTGACGGTGGCTGGGCTGGCCGACTGCGACGCTTGCCCGGGTACTCGGATGAGGAGGCGCGACGGCCGCACCCAGCCCCGGAGCTCAAACACGAGCCGTGGAATCTTGAGCGGGCGCCTTGCCTGATATCGTCGGCAGATACAGAGATCCGGGGATGTACGCCAGTTTGGTAGCCAAGCGTGAGTGCCAGGCACATCAGTGCTCGTAGGCCCGTAGCTCAGCCCGGTTAGAGCGCTACCTTGACACGGTAGAGGTCTGGGGTTCGAGTCCCCACGGGCCTACCATTGTTTTCAACGAGTTAGCCGTACTAGAAGTCGCCCACCCTACACGCTGTAGCGGAAAATGTAGCGGGTACCTGTGTTGATTTGCTTTGACGGCTTCCCATTTGCCTGAAACTTCTCGCAGAAGTAGATCGTCTTGAAGCTTCACCTCAGCCGCGCTTCCTGGAAATACCTTATCGAGCAGGAAATACGGAATCCCATTCGACCCGCTTCCACCTCCTTCGCCCCGACTTCAGAAAACCCTTGGGATTTACGCGCAGTGGTAAAGTAACGCCTGTCTATGGGACCCAATCCTGCCAGAAAACGGCACCCCCGGTGCCCCCACACGCAGCTTCAGTTGCCGCTGGAGGCATGCTGATGGGACTCCGGTAATTTACTCTTGCACACGAGCGAGGGCTGCTCGTTCGTCCGCTGAAGTGAGGCATGCGGATGCGGCGGTAGACAAATGCGGGTCGCACTCGGTGCAGGTGCTATACTCCTTATAGACTCGACAAAGACAAGCGCTACGCGGTTGGGGAGCCTGCGAATGGAGACTGTTATGGACACACCTGCGTCACCCTGTGCTGGATCGGACACGGCCGGATGCATGCTGCAGGTCAAGGGGTTCTCAGGGCAGAGATTGACTCAACTGACCTGGACAGCCCAGATCAGTGAATATGACACGGTACCAGCGGTGAATTGTTGTCCGTTCAAGATCCGCATCGAATTCAATAGTGTAGGATTTATGGGCACTAGGGAGCCTATGTACGTCGGCGCGATGATTCAGAATGTCAGCCATCAATTTGGCGATGATGCGTTTGGCGAGGCAGCCTCCTTCCCGGCGCTGGGCCTTTATTTCTCATCACTCCAACAGAACTTTCCGGATTCTGGGCACGGTGTGGAGTTGAACATTTCGCCAAACAAAGATTTCCAATTCGGCCGCATGTTCGAGAATGTGGATGGGATGGGGTACATCGGAAAGAACATCTATACGCGGAAGACCGTGGGCACGCCCACTGTTGCCAAGCCGATTGTTGTCCAGTGGACGGTCACAAAAGGGAGTACGGTGGTCGATCCTGTCGGCAATTACTCCAAGTCGAAGGTCGGTTCCTGGGTGCGCCTTTCGGGAAAGTTTGTGAAATGGAAGTTTGCGGTGCGGATCAATGGAGTGACCTATGACGTAGCGGATTATTATCTACCGATTGAACGCGCAGAATACATCCTCGACACCGACTCATTAGTCTTGCATCAGGAGTACTTCGGCACAGCTTGTCAAATTCTGAGAGCCCAGAAGGGCACGATACGATACACGAGACTTCGCGCATCCGACGGCAACCAGTGGTACCCACTAAACGACTGGTGGCTCAGGCGGCGAATCAACGACGGAACCGGCAATCTGGACAGCCATTTCGGATGGCGATCGGATGGGAATTCGCTGATTTCGTCAGTGGGGCACGACGATGATGATACGAACAGCGTGCGGGATGAAGGTTACACGTTTTCGCTGCATCAAGTTGTGCGAAAGTCGGCGCACTAGTCGAACCAGTTTCTATGCCGAGGTCCCGGACGGCCTTGGCTAGCCCTCCGATGTAAGTCGCAACCGGCCGCCCAGCCACTGCTCGTCACAGATGAGCACCCTGCGTGTCGCGGTGGTCTCGAGGCAAACCGTCGCCGCCAGGTGTTCTTCAGCCACGTCCACGTTCAGACACCACACCGCGCGACCGCGCAAGTCGGTGCTATCCGTTTTCATCACCGCGACTTTCATCGGCAGCACTCGCACTCATGGCCCGGCTAGATGTCCGCATGTGCGAGTTTCTGATTGTCCCGATTGTCTAGCTGGCCGCGCACCAACTCAAAGGTCCATTCCTATTTTGAAACCAGCCTCGCTCCGGCTGACAACGCGACCACGTTCTGCAACGCAGGAAATGCATTCAGCTGGGCCGTGAAATAGATCGCGCCCGCCTCTACGTCGAAAACTAAAGACGACGCCACCCTGTACCTCCCTCGGTTCTCCCAACTGTTCTCTGCGAGCGGCCGTAGGCCAGACGCTTCAAAGTAGGTCTGTGAAATGAATAGTACCGTTCCGCCGGCATCACTCTGCGGGGCCCCATTGTCCTTACTTGCATCGAGGAATCGAATGACGGGGCGCAGCTGTGACCTCCCGATTGCACCCCGCGAGAACGAGACGCTGCACGACGTGGAGAACTTTGTGGGACTGGCAGGACTAGGTTAGACAGGCATCGGGAGGGCGCAAGCAGTGGATTCAGGGTACTGGCTGACCCTGGACCTGGATTCGTCGGAGGTTGCCTGCACGGGGAGCAAGAGCAAAACGCTTACAACAGGCACCTCGATTCCGCGTGTTTTCAAGATTTTTCTCTTGACAAGTACAAGACTTACGTTATGCGTTGCGACGTGTAGTTCGGGTATACCTGTTTTCACCTGCTGCTATTCAACCGCGAAGGTGGTCGTCTTGTGGGCCGGCTGCGACCCAGGAACGGGCACGGCACCGAAGAGTGGGGAGTATTCTCTGGCGGAGATCAACCGACAGTAACGAAGTGGAAAAGAGATCGCTTTCCGGAGTGACGCGGCCTTTGCCAAGCCCGAGGCCTCCGAGGGGTCGGAGGAACCGGCGTAAGATATGCTATCCGCGCTCCGGCCAACGACAGCCTGAAACGGGAAATTGCCAAACTGCTGCGGCGCCCGGTCTGTGGACTGACCCGGAGGCCGTCCGTGAAGTGCAGGGGGTTTCTTCACGAGGCGTCCATTTGGAGGATTGCGCGCCAAGTGGTGGCCAAGGTGGAGGGGCATACGCGGAGTTGTTCCCGCACGTGGGGTTCATCGTGACCAACCTGACCGTCCCAAGCCGAGCGATGGTGCCGTTCTACAAGAACCAGGGCATTGTCGAGCAGTGGATCACTGAGTGCAAGCAAGTGGTCAAGATCACGTCGCCGAGCCGCCATCCGGGGGTCGCGGATTGGTTATCGGTCGGGCCGGAGATCGATGATGGAAATCACGGATAAACTCTCTCAACTGAGACCGGCCTATAAACTAGGGATGGTGAAGCACAGCCCAACGGCGAAGCATGAATAATTACAAAGGAGATCCTGCATGACGAGACTCCGGATGTCGTTCTTGATTGTGGTCTTCCTTATCGCCGCGGAACTCGCCAACGCACAACAGTACACTCAATCCTCGAGCGCTCCGCTATCCACACCAATTATCGGGCCCGTAATCGACGAAACCGGCGGGGGAGCTAGTGTTCACACGTTGAACTGGACAACAACGGGAACAGCGACTTCCTGCGTGATCGCAATTGAAGTGTCGTCAACTGCGGGTGGAGCGTTTGCCGCGATAGGATCGTCCCAAATTTGTACGCACAGTGGAACCTTTGCCGTTTCAGGAATAACTGCCAATTTTGTTAGGATCAACCTCTCGTCCTTTGCGGGAGCTGGGGCTACTATCACTTACATTTATGGCGGGACGGGAACGGTTGGCTCGGCGATCTTTGCGAATGCAAGCTTGTGGGCAAAACTCGATGCGCTTCGGGCAGTCGAGGCACTCAAACATGGAATTACCAAAGTAGATCATTGCCCGATGTATACGCCCGGGCCTACCGCCGACGCCGTTCCGTACCCGACGAATCAGGAGTTCCAGATGTACAGCGAACCGTTCGGTTCAAGTCTGGATGTCGATGCTTCGTTTGGCGACACAGGGGCGAACGGCATTCCGTCTGCACAGAATACAATTCAACCGGAAGCGCTCGCTCAAATTCGATTCGAGTCAGAACACTTCTGGTACAACTGGAAGGAATGCACTTCGTCTCGACCGACATTTAGCTTTAGTGGAACTGCAGGACTCGCGCCCGCTTTGGTTCTGGAGAACCTGTCATCGAATACTGAAACCATAGCAAATCCGAAAGCAAGGCCCATGTTTCAGGATGCTTTCGGATGGAGCTTAAGCCCGAAGATGAACGTCGCAATTCGTCATAGTAGTCAGTTTACTGTCTTTGCAACTCTCGGTGAAAGCTACTTGATCAGCCAGGTAACTTCCTTCAAGCAGGGCGATAATACTGTAACCGCTACCCCGGTCTCGAACAATGTTGGACAATCCGCCCTATACTGGGAGTCAGGCGTCCAATGGAAACTTCTGAACACTGACATTGTGAACGCCTACATAAGACGGATGTTCTTGATCCTCCTTTCGATGTTTCCTTTGGTTATCGCGATGACAGTCGATTTAAGCGGGCGGGTGACCTGGCTAACTTTACAAACCCTCAGGCCTATGCCTTTATTCGGTTTAGCGTGGGGTTGAACAAGATTTTGAATTGGAGTTCGGCTAGTGTCGACCCTGGGAAGGGATACACCTTTAAGTTCGGAGTAGATTACGAACGGCGGCTCGGAGGGTCTAATCTGCCAACCGCCACACGCTACTTCGTCAGCGCTAACTTCGACATCATGCAGGTGTTTAAGCCGTCAGCGCAACCGGCAGTTCAAGTGGCACCGGGAGCGTCACCGCAAGCTCCGCCAAAAGCGCCCCATGCGGTTTTCTAACAGAATTCACTGTGGGTGCGAAGCGGTTGAATTCATTTGCGAGACATGCTTCTTCAACGAAATAGGATTTTCGGCCAAGGTTGCATTCAGCGTCCAAAGATCCAGGTAACTCATAAATCTGCGAAGATTCTGCGGTTATCCGGGGAGCGCATCACCTGGCTTGTCCAGCGCTACGTACCGCACTGTCGCAACCTCCGCCCTCACCCGGAGGAGCGGTTTTGTGCGTCACGACCTTAGACAGAGCCGTAAGTTGTAGCTCCGCTCGTACGGGCTTTGCGGCGGGCGGTGGGTAACCACCGTCCCTACCGCGACCATGTGAATACACATTCGTAAGCGTCCGAAGCTGGCCGTATTGACAAGTGACCGGTGGATGGAGGTGTCCACTTGTTGATCTTAGTGGGCACTTAGGAACTC
>Ga0187888_1003137_pt1 | contig 13231 bp, 13 predicted proteins | sample June2016WEW_7_40_FD_132987 | JGI IMG/M metagenome (GOLD analysis project Ga0187888, IMG submission 132987) | Peatland microbial communities from SPRUCE experiment site at the Marcell Experimental Forest, Minnesota, USA - June2016WEW_7_40 | ecosystem: Environmental > Terrestrial > Soil > Wetlands... | reverse complement strand
CGGCGGTTTGGGGTTTGTTGAGGCAACATTGTTTGAATTTCTTGCCGCTGCCGCAGGGGCATCGGTCGTTGCGGCCGGTTTTGGGGCCAGGGCGGCGATAGGGCTGTTGGGGAATTTGTGCATTTTTGTGCACGAAATCGGGATTTTGGGTGGCGGGCTCCTGGGCGACGGGTTCCTGAGCGGATTTTGGGAGGGTGGGAGTGGCGCGACGCTGCTTCGCGGGGCAGGGCAAGGCGTGGCTGAGGATGAAGATGGCGGCGCGGAGACGGGCGCAGGTGGAGGCTTTCGGGTCCTGGAGGATCTGTTCGAGGGTTTGGAAAGCCAGGGCAGCGCGGGCGACGGCCTCTTCGTGCAGCATGTCGGCGCGTTCGTTTTGGGCGTCGCGGAGGGCCGCCTCAAAGGCCGGCGAGGAGTGGCGCCAATAGGCGATGGTGTTGCGGTGAACGCCGGCTTGGTCGGCGGCGGCATTGAGGTTGGCGCCGTTCAACAGGGCGTCGACAACCTTGAGCTGAGGAGCGGAGAGGGCGGAATCGGGCATTGCAGTTACCTTTCGGCCACTACGATAGCTTGCGAGCGCGTGGGAATCGTGTGTCGGGAGGGGGCGGATTTGGCGGAAGTGCTTTGGAATGAGGGGGGCAAATATATTTTCAAAATTTGTGACCGGGCTACGGCGAGGGCCCGGTTTTTCATGGACTGCTTGCAAGCTTAAAGAACGGTAAGGACTTGCGGAACCTCAGGGCATTGCTCGGTTGGGCTTGGCGGCAGGGGACGGTCTGGACGCTTCAGTCCGTCCCCACCGCCCTCCGGCGCAACCTTAAGCTCCGCTTTCCTGTACGAGCATCAGCATGGCGCTTGCCGTGATGTTCAGCGCATATTGCGCGAGGTGTCGCGGTACCTGCCGCGGGGTTGATCCGGCGCCATGAGCCGTGCTCATTTTGTTGCGGAGTGTGGCGATGATGATTAGGAGCGGCTCGAAATAGTTTTCGAGGCTGGTATTCGTGAGGACGGTCTTAATCAACGTGTTCGCTGTGTCGGTCTGTTTATAGGGCCATCTCTTCCGCTGGCAGATCACCTTGAGGACGATCTCAAACGCACTGCCGCACTTCACGAGACAATCGCCAATGTCGCCCTTCCGGTAGTCCTCCAGGGCCGCGCGGAATTCTCCGTCTGCCCCTGCAAAATGCGGTTGGGAGAGCAGCTCCAGTGCCGGGGCGATGGCGCTGGCATGGAGAATCTCGCTTTCCTTCATTATGACCTTGGGGTATGCGCGGATCTGCCTGCTCATGTGGCCCTGAAACCGTCCCGATGTTTGCTGTACTTCCTCCCAAACAAAATGCGTCAACGAGTATGGCAAGCGGTCCTGCCGAAGTAGCGCATTTAGTTCGTCAACGATGCTGGCATCCCCGAGATTCACCTGAAAGAACGCGTCGTTACTGAAGATGTCTTCCAGAAAATCCAGAAACTCAACACCGGGGCATGTAAGGACGTAGGCGACTGCCTCCCGTGGATCGCCACCGCTTCCATGGGCTGTCAGTTTCAGGCGGCCAGTGCGGACGAGAAGGCGGCGATACATCTCCTGCCAGAATTCTGCATTGTGGTCTCCCCTGCCGATAATCTCGCTGGGCCTTTCGCCGCTGAAAAGCTCCCGACACCACAGCAGAACCCGATTTCGCGTGCTCTCTGGTATCTCGTGTGTGGCAGTTTTTGGGGCCTCCGGGCGCCTGGAAAAAACATCGAAGATTCGCAGGATGTCTCGCATCGTTGGCGGTCCCTTTTTAGTTGACCTCTTCGGCCGCTGAGTGTGTCGCCGTGGAGCCACCGAAGTGCAGTTCCGGTATGCCGTTTCCGGAACGGTGTACGGTAAATTTACCGCGGCATCCCGTGCAGATGCTGAAGTTCGGGCCTGATTTTGGAATCCAGTTTTCATGCGGGGCCGGGCTGTCGCCGCAGAAGAAACGAAACCCATACTGTTCTTCGTCCTCATAGAATGGCCTAACCGGACCGGCGGCGGGTTTGTACATATCCAGGATTTTACCTCTCAGCCGAGTTGGTATTCCGCCCTTCTTGCAAAGGTTAACCAGGGTCGGCTTGTCGTACGCGGCGTGGGGGTCACCGGGGACGGACCGCGCTTTTCCTGATTTCGGCTAAACCCGTCATTCGTCGGTGCCGCGTCTTGCCCCGTTTCTTCACCGGGGAGCCGACTGGCCGAGGGCGAAATTACCTCTCGCAAATCGCCGACCCGATGCCGGACGAAAAGCGCATTTGGTTCCCCGTTTCCGGAACGTCCGCGCTCCGCCATGCCTCACAGCCTAGATCGTGCGACATCACCGCGCCCGATTTCTCGCCGCGAAATCGGGGAAAGTGCGGTCTGTCCCTCACCCCCCTCCCTGCTCGGCGGCGAAGAATATTCGGTTCTACGGGGAGCGCACCGGCAATCTGACGGGCGTAAAGGTCAACCTATGCTTTAGGCGGTCGAATCGGCATCCTTTGCGGTTGGTCGCGTTGCCTAGGTAATTAACGATGGAGGGTGGTAATTCCACAGCCTTCGTAGCACCCGTTCGTTTCGCGTTATAATGCCAAACACTGTTCCCCCAGCTAACGCAATAGGGCTAATTTCCATCTTAACCATTCGCGCAAAGAAGGAAATCAGCATGGCTATCATCGCCCATATCCCTGCTTCTGCTACCTGCCGGCCAAGATACAAGGTGAGTAGATATGGAGAGTTGTAAAGCCGTTCGATTAGCTTCCACTCCGCTGCGTCAGCATTCTCTGCCAGCTGAGCGAACTTTCGTGGTCCAAATTCGATAAGCGACCGAATTTGCGGGCCGTAAGCCGACCCCACAAGGCCGATTACTATGGCTCCTATTGTCCAAGCAATCGTAGCTGTTTTATCCATCTGACGAACGGATTGTACCCTTGTGGATAGCTCTTGTCAACTCCTCGTATTTATGCCGTTTGACGCCTTCCGCAGGTTTGCCATAATTGAAGTAGAAGATACTTAACGCCCACTCCTACGTCCGACGTCTACCGCGACCGCGATCTCCGCTGTCCCCCCTTGGAAAACCTAATCGTCCAACATCTCTGCGACCAGCGGATACCTGTGGGTCTCAACTCAGGCCACAAAGTCGCATGTCCAGGAATAGTCGTCTTTGCGGTCGAAGAACTTTAACCGCCACTCCAGCGCGAACCGTGCTCTCATTCCAGGCCCTTCGAATTCCATTGCTTCCTTTCGACTTACTGTCACGCTTTTGACGTGCTTGACAGGGACCAGGTTGTATTCGAGAGGGCAATCTGTAATCACGTTGCCGTACTCCCTAATGAACCGTTGCCAAGCCAGCGTTTCATCGCAAATCGTAGTCGGAAGTTGATTTGCCCTCAGGAAAGCACGTAGTTGGTCGCGCATAGTTGTGCCATCCGTCAGGTCCAATACCCGTTCGCCTAGCTCTTGACCAAGGCCCGTTTCATTCCTCGACCAGTGGGCATCCCATATGTCGTCAAATTGTTTGATCATCCGAACTGCGGCACGCCTATCCATCTTTACATGTAGTGCCCAGTCGCCAAAAAACTCTAAAGTCCTGAAGTCAGTACTCGTCTTGCCATGCTCTAGCAGCTTCCGGATACCGGCCATTATGTAAACAACTTCGACCTCTGTAATCCTGCCCGATTCAAGAACATGTCGTAACTTCGATTGGATGTCAGGTTTCATCTTGACAGCAACGATAGCCCATCGTGCACCTTTTGTAAATCCTCAATGACCAGGCTTCGCAGGTACCGCTCCGTCGTGGTGATGGACGAGTGCCCTAAGATCCGCTGAAGGTAATACAAGCTTCCGCCAGCCCGCGGATACTTAACCGCGAACGTATGACGAAGCGTGTGAAACGAACACCGCACCAGATTTCTATCATTCGCTCGCGATGCCGCGGCACGGCGTTTCAGGTGCCGGATCAGAACGACCCGCTTCATGCTGCGGGCAGAACCAGAGTTTCGCGAGTGACGTCGGCACGTTTCCCATTTTTCCTGGTATATATACCAAGCAAAGCGATGGAGGAAATCGACTCCGAACCCAGGTTAGATTCTGAAAATGCGTTCGTTATGGCGCAGCTGCCAACCATCCAACCTCATTTGTATGGGTATATATACCCATACAAACCGCCGGGAGCGCTCCATTCGGTCAAATAGTACCAAACGAAAATGGGCCGGCCCTCAGAGCCGATCCGGAGCAGCGTGGTCGGCTACGATTGGATTTGACAGGTGCCTGGATCACTGCCTACATCATGACGCCGCGCGCAACTTTAGGAGCGGTCGGAAGCCGATTGGGTACCGCCAGCCTCCCAGTGCCGACCGGCTGTAGAATGAGTGCATGGAACGGGATGCCGCAGACGTCCTCAGAGATGCGCTGGCACTATCGCCTGAAGTTAGCGCGTCGCTGATCGATTCTTCGATCGGCAGTCTCGATCCAGCGGTCGACGCTGCCGCGGAAGAAGCCTGGGCGGAGGAGATTCATCGGCGTCTTCAGCAGATCGATAGCGGCGTTGTTACCCTCGTCCCATGGGACGAGGCGCGCCGCCGTCTCCGGTCCGGGCTGGGCGAGGCCGCGGGTGGGGTGGAAATCATCCCCGTGGCGCACGGTCGCCGTTGCCCGGGGGTTTTGGCGGGACCGGGTTGAATGGAGCTGCTTGGCTGTAGTTGGGGCGGGCAGGCGGCACCGCCTGCCCCACCAGGTCGCCCGCCTTCACCGGCTATGCCGCGCCACGTAGAGCAACAACCCGAAGATCGCCACCGGAATCGCCGCCAGCATCACGTAGAACAGCGCGGTGCGCAGCCAGGGCTTACGGCGGCGCTTCCAGTCTTTCAATTCCGCGCGGTCGGCTACGCCCACCTGGTCGAGGTGCGTCAGGTCCCAAGCGAATTCCCGCGCGCGCGCATAGCGGCTCTTGGGGTCGCGCTCGAGTGCCCGGTAAAGAGTTTCCTGCAGCTCCGGCGAAATCTCGGGGACGATCTGGCGCGGCGGTTCGGGATTGTTCACCAGCCGGTCGTTCATGATGGCGAACGCGTTGGGGCCGGAGAACGGCGTTTTGCCGGTCAGCATCTCGTAGAGAATCACGCCCAGCGAATAGATATCGCTGCGCCCATCGCCGCGCTTGCCTTTCACCTGTTCCGGCGAAATGTACTCGGGAGTGCCCATCACCTGGGACAGGTTGGCGAAGGTTAGCCGCCGCGCGCCCGACTGCCCGGCGATGCCGAAGTCGATGATCTTGATCCGGTCCCGGTCGTCGACCATGATGTTCTCCGGCTTCAGATCGCGATGCACCACGCCGTGGCTGTGAATGTATTCCAACGCTTCGGCCACGCCCACCGCGATGCGGATGGCGCGCTCCACCGGCATCGTCCGGTAGTTGCTCATAATTTCGCGCAGCAGCCGGCCGTTCACCCACTCCATCACCATGTACACCCGGCTGCGGTCTTCGTCGCCGAAGACTTTCATTACGCCCGGATGGTCCAGCTTTTTGCCGATTTCTTCTTCGCGGTGGAAGCGGTCGAACAGCACCGGGTCGCTTTCCATTTCCGGGTGGGGCACCTTGATGGCCACTTCGCGGCCGTCGCGCAGGTCCACGCCGCGGAAAATCGAGGCCATGCCGCTGCGCGCCGCCACGCTATCGATCCGGTAATGGTCCAGTTGTTCGCCGGGATGTACGGGAGTCATGCGGGTGGATGGCGGCTACGCCAGTTTGTAAGGCCGTCCGCGGTACATTCCCACCCGCTCCACCTGGGAGACGCGGATGAGCAGCACGCTGACATTATCGCTGCCATCCCGCCGGTTGGCAAGTTCCACCAGTTCGCGGACAGCGTCCTCGAGCGAAACCCTCCGGGTAACGATCACCCCAATATCGGCCGGCGTAACCGGCCCGTGCAATCCGTCCGAGCACAACAGCAGCGAATCGCCGGGAATCACCTGCCGCTCCACGGTATCCACGTTCACCACCATCTCCGTGCCCAGCGACCTGGTCAGCAGGTTGCGGCTCGATGCCGTGGAGGCTTCCCGCCCGCTCAAAAGCCCCAATCGCAACTGTTCGGAAGCCGCCGTGTGATCGCGCGTCACCGCTTCCGCGCTTCCCCGCCGCACCAGGTAGCAGCGCGAATCGCCTACGTGCGAAATCACCGCGCGGTCGGCGCGCACCGCGCAAGCCACCAGGGTGGTAGCCATGGCCAAACCTCCGGGCCGCATCGACAAGCCGGCTTCGAAGACCTTGGTATTCGCCTTCTGCACCAGCCGCGGAAGCAGGGTGAAATGGGAATCGTCGGGCGCGGCCTCGCGGAAACCGGCCACTATCGTCTCCACCGCCAGCCGCGCCGCCACTTCCCCTTGTTCCTGCCCGCCTACGCCATCGGCCAGCGCAAACAGCCATCCCCGGCTGCGGATCTCGCCCTTGTTCGCCGGCGCGAAATGCCCCAGGTAGTCCTCATTGTGGTCTCGCACGCGCCCGCAATCGGAAGCTTGCGCGAATTCGATATCCAGCATTCAACCGCGATTAGGCGCCAATGTGGTGCGCCCCGTGGTGCGGCTGGTCTTGACGAAAAAGATGGCGCCATAGATCGCCCACACCAGTGCAATGCCCAGCGCCAGCAGCGGCTCCAGCTTGGTGCCATAGCCCATAAACGGCCCCACCAGGTAAAAGCCCATGCACGCCAGGTTCGCCACCAGGCCGAAAACCGGAATCGCCAGGTGCCGCAGCGCGCTGAACTTGGCGTGCTTGTGGTAGGCCACCATGCAGATGATGCAACTCAATCCATACAGCAGGAACGTGCCGAAGTTCGATGCCAGCGTCACCATCAGCAGCGAATTCGGCATGGCCGCCATTTTATCGTGCGTGGTGTAGCCCGCACTCGACCAGAAACCCTGCGGCAGAGCTTTGATCGTGGCGTCCGCCGGCGCATTCCCTCCTCCGAACGCAATCGCCACGCCCACGCAGCCTACCACCGCCGAAATCGCCGCCAGCGTCCAGATGGCCCGGTGCGGCGTCAGCCGTTCGGAGTGCAGCAATCCGAAGTGTTCCGGCACTTCCTTGTCCTTGCCCATGGCGTAAGTCACGCGCGCGCCCGTATTCATGCACGAAAGCGTCGTCCCGATCAGCGCCAGAAACACCGTCACCGCCTCGCACAGCATGAAAATTCGGCCGCCGCCCGGCCCGAACGTGGCGTTCCCCACAATGATCATCATGTCGCCGATCGGCGCCGCCGATCCGGTCGCGCTCTGCATCGTGTAGCCGCTGTTCAGAAAATAATTGGCCGCGAAGTATTCGAACAGGTAGCACGCCACCCCCTGCACCAGCAGCGAAGCGATCACCGCGATGGGAACGTCGCGCCGCGCATTGCGCGCTTCCCCGCCCATCGCCGTCACCGATTCGAACCCCACCAGAATCAGAATCGCCACCGTGGCCTGAATGAATGCCCAACTCAGATTATGTACACCCACCACCGACCCGGCGCTCCGGTGGGTCAGAAAGTTCCCCTTCTCGTCCTGGGCCGGGTACGTAACGTGAAACGGCGCCGGCTTGCCGCTCGCGTCCAGCTTTGGCTTCGGCACGCCCACGGCATCGCGCAGCACCACGTCCGTGGCCTGGCCGCCGACCACCTGCTTCTCCGTGGCGAACTCGTAGGAGTAAGCGTCGCCGGAGGCCGGATCGAACTGGTAGCCCACGCTGCCCGCCGGATGACTCGTGCGGTAGCCCAGCGCCAGCACCGCAAATACCACCAGCGCCGCAATCTGAACCACGTTGATCGCCACGTTGACCGCCGTGGAACCGGTGATCCCCCGGTTGGCGATGTACGCCACCGCGAAAGCGAACACCACCGCCACCAACATCATGAATGCCGGCCCCGGATTGGACGCATTGATGAAGTTGGGCCAGAGCGTGCCCGCCAGATAGCCGCACAGGATCCCCATCACCCCCACCATCACCCCGGGGTAGATCCAATAGTAAAGGTGCGAGCCCCAGCCGACGATAAATTTGGAAATCCGCGCATAGCGCCAGGCCGTGGCATGATTCAGAAACGATTGCTCGGCAAAATAATAGGAGCTGCCCGTTCCCGGATAGAGCTTGGCCATTTCGGCATAGCAGACCGCCGTCGCCAGGCACAGCAGCAGCGCGACCACGATCCCGATCCACATCGCCGGCGTGGTGGCGCCCTCGGTGGCTTGGATAAGAAACGTCAGCCACAAGAAAGCGCCCGGCGCAATCAGCGCCATGGCGTTCATGGTGAGCCCTGTCAGCCCCAGGGTCGGCTTCATCCCAATTTCGGTTTCGTCGGCCATAAGGTTTCCGTAAAGAAAGAATCGATAGCGGTAAGGCTACTGTACCTGGGAGACACAAAGCCAATAGATAATTTAAATACCGCGAATCTAGAATTCCTGTGCTACACTTTGAAGCCACTAAGTTATCCTCATTCAAGGAGATGGGAGCCGGCGATCGGCGGTGAGAGCGCGTCGCAAGCTATGAAATTGGCCGGCTTTTTGTTGGCCCTGGCGGGTTGGGCGATTGTGTTGGCGGCGGTTGTCCTGCTGGCCGCGCCCGTGCCCCGAGGCGCGTTCGCCGCCGCCGGCATGGCGGTAGAAATCCTCGGCCTGGGTTTGGCTGCGCGTGCGCATCTGGGGAACCGCGGGGGCCGCGCATGATCCCGGCCGCCGAGCCTGCCTATAGCGAAACTACAGCCGCGCTCACGATCCTGCTGGTCTTCCTGATTCCTCTGGCCGCGGCCGGCGTGGCGTTGATTCACACCGGCTTGAGCCGTTCGCGCAGCGCCGCGCACACGATGCTTGCCTCGCTATTGATTGCCGCCGTGGCGGCGTTGGTTTATGGCGCCTGCGGCTTCGCGTGGCAGGGTGTGACTGGTCATCCGGGGCATTCCATTCTGATTGCGGGCAGAGCCTGGAGATGGATCGGAAACGAGAGCTTTTTTCTTCACAGCATAACGGTCTCCGAGCCGCCCGCCGCAATGGTGGCTTGCTTCGGCGTGTTCAGCGCGGGTCTGTGCACCTTGATCCCCTTGGGCGCCGGCGCAGATCGCTGGCGGTTGGGCGCAGCGCTGGCTTCTGCTGTTTTTGTGGCCGGTATCGTCTTTCCGCTGTTCGCGCACTGGACCTGGGCCGGCTGGCTCCGGGACCTCGGCAACTTATATGGATTGGGCGGTGGCTACGTGGACCTGGCGGGATCGGGCGCCATCCACGCCCTGGGCGGCATGAGCGCGCTGGCATTGTGCTGGACGTTGGGCCCGCGCCGCTCCAAATATACCCTCGACGGCATGCCGGTAGCCCTGCCCGGCCACAACACCGTGCTCGTCCTGGCAGGATGCCTGCTCGCCTGGACGGGATGGTTAGGGCTGAATGGCGCGGGAGCGTTGTTGTTCGGCGGATTATCGGCAAGTGCGCTGCCGCTAGTCGCGATCGATACCACCTTTGCCGCCGCGGCTGCCGCGCTTACCGCCGCCGCCGTCACCCGCATTCGCTTCCGCCGGCCCGACGCCAGCCTTTGCGCCAACGGCTGGGTGGGCGGCCTGGTGGCATCGAGCGGCGCGTGCGCGTACTTCACCCCCTTCACCGCCGTGTTCGTGGGCGCCATAGCCGGCCTGCTGATTCCCTTGAGCGTGGAGTGGCTCGATATCTACCTTGAGTTAGACGACCCCGGCGGCGCCATTTCCGTATACGGCGTGGGCGGCGTATGGGGCATGCTGGCGACGGGCCTCCTGGCCGATATCCCGGGCATTGGCAGCGGTCAGTTCTTGGCCCAACTCGTGGCCGTCTCGACGCTCCTAGGTTTCGCCCTGCCGGTCTTCTACGCCTGGCACCGGCTCCTCAATCGCGTGTATCCCCAGCGCGTCTCCGATGAAGGCGAACGCCAAGGCATGGACCTGCACGAACTAGGCGCCGGCGCGTACCCTGAATTCGTGATTCATCGCGAGGATTTCAGCCAGCGGTAATCAGGTAGCACAGGCTTTAGCATAAACGGCCCGGGGGCCGTTCTTCGTGGTCTGCCCTGATCACTTGGAGTCTGTGCCATTGCTTGAGAGCATGCGCAGGCGAAGCTGGCGGAGGCTCGCGAGCAGGAAATCGGGCTGCAACGCTTCCAGCTCGCCGGGCGGGGTGATGCCGGTACGAACGGCAATCGCGCGAATCCGGTTGCGGCGCGCGGCGAGGATATCGGCGGGGGCGTCGCCGACCATCGAGATCCGATCGCGGTCGCCCGTCCAGCCGCGGCGGCGGGCTTCGGCGATGGCGAGCTTGACCAGCGCGGCGCGGTTGGGCGCCATGTCGCCAAAGGCGCCGAAAGCAAAGTAGGCCGCCAGGCCGGCGCGTTCCAGCTTGTGCCAGCCGATGCGGGTGAGATTGCCGGTGACCAATCCCAACAGGGCGCCGCGGCGCTGCAGTTTCGCCAGCGCGGCCGGAACGCCGGGGCATAAACGATCCGCGATGGGCGGGCAGACGCGCAGGTAATAACGGGCGGCGGCGCGTTCGATGGCGGCAAGAGAGCCGCGGATTTGAGATGACGCGACGCCGGCGCGGCGCAGCATGGCGGCCAGGATGACGGGGTCGAGCATGCCTTGCACGGGGATGCCGTCGGTAGTGGTTTCGAAGCCCATGACGCGGCGAATGCCGTAGGCCAGAGCGTCGCGGTGATGCGGGCCGGCGCGGCGGACCAGGGTCCCATCGATATCGAACAAAACCAGGGGCGAAGAGGCTGGCATGGCGGCTCAGATGGAACGGACGGGCATGGCCACGATATCGTCGATGCGAATCTGTTCCTTCACCACGAAGGGCTCGCCGTAGCGCACGCCGATCAGGTTGCCGTAGAAACGGGCGATAGCGCCCAGGCGCTCGCGGATTTCGGCTTCATCGGGGAAAAGAGCGCCGGCATCGGCGGCCCCGTATTGCGAGCGGTAGCGCAGCAGGGCGGCCATGCGGCGTTCGAATTGGGCGCTGATATCCACCACGAAGGAGGGTTTGACGTCGGCGTAGAGGCTGGAGTAGAGAATCTTCTGCGGGCGGTGCGGCTCGGAATATGGGTCGAGCTTCTTCAGGCCGGCCAGGAAGCTGGCTTCGAAGCCCAACTCGCTGGCGCGGTAATGATCGGGATGGCGGGCTTCCCAGTAGGGAATGATAAGCACGCGCGGTTTGAGCTCGCGGATTTTGGCGGCGATGGAGATGCGGGCGGGCAGCGAGTTTTCGAGACGCGCATCCGGCATGCGGAGGTTGTCGCGAAAGGAGACCAGCATATCGGCGGCGGCCTGGGCGGATTCGGCAATGCGCTCTTCGGGAGTGCCGCGGGTGCCCATGTCGCCGGCGGTCAGGTCGAGAATGCCGGTGCGGTAGCCGAGCTCGGCCATGCGGATGAGGGTTCCGCCGCAGGTCTGTTCGACGTCGTCCGGGTGCGCGGCAAGGGCGAGAACGTCCAGGCGTTCGGCGGGCATGTTACCAGTGCAGGTCCTCGCGGCGGGAATAGATGGGCCGGGCGCCCAGCAGGTAGATGAGGACGATGCCGGCCAAAAAGCCGCCCACGTGCGCCATGAAGGCCGTGCCGCCCTGGCCGTATTGGGACGCGGCGGTGGATTCGAAACCGCCGCCGACCTGGAGCAGGAACCAATAGAACAGGTAGATCCAGGCGGGAATATCGACCCGCGTAATAAAGATGACCAGCACGAACAGAGTGACGATGCGCGAGCGCGGGAACTTCACCATGTACGCGCCCAGCACGCCAGCGATGGCGCCGCTGGCGCCCACCATGGGCACCCGCGACGACGGGTCCATCAGCACCTGGGCCAGACCGGCTACGGTTCCGCAGAGCAGATAGAAGAGCAGAAACTTGCCGTGACCGAGAATATCCTCCACGTTATCGCCGAAGATCCAGAGAAACCACATGTTTCCCAACACGTGCAGCCAGCCGGCATGCAGAAACATGGAGGTGTAGAGGTTGGTCACGGAGAAGCGGTCGGGCACCAGCCCGTACTGCGAGATGAAAGCGTTGCGGGTGTAGTCGTCGAGCGAGAACTCGAACAGGAATATCAGGATGTTGATCGCGATGAGAAACACCGTGACCACGGGCTTGGAGTAGCTCGGCTGTGTATCGCGAATGGGGAACATTCAGTCTCGGGCGGCGCGGGCCGCAAAATCGGAGTGGGAACGGCGCTCGGCGCGGGCCATCAGGGCGCGGACCTCGTCCAGGCCGCGAATGCCGCCGCGAGCGCCCAGCGCGGTGCAGTTCAAAGCCGCCATCGCATTGGAAAATTCCAGCACGTCACCCATCGCCATGCCTTTCAGAACAGCATAGCAGAACGCCCCGTGGAACACGTCGCCGGCGCCGGTGGTATCCACGCAGTTGACCACGAAAGCGGGGGAATACAGGAAGCGCCCGTCGAAGCGCGCGAGCGAGCCATGGGCGCCGAGGGTCATGGCGGCCACGCGCATGCCGTATTGGTCTTGCAAGCTTTCGAGAGCGTGGAAAGGGTCCTGAATGCCGGTCCAGGCGGTGGGGAATTCGGAGCTGGCCACCAGGTAGTCGACGTTGGGCAGAACGCGGTCGAAACCGTGATAGATGGTATCGACGTCGACGGTGACCGGGATTCCATGCTGGCGGGCGATGGCGGCGGCGTGGGCCACGGCCGGCGTGTCGTGCCCGTCGATAAACAACATGCGGGCGCAGGTGATTTGTTCGGGAGCGATCTCGGCGGGGTCGATGCGGAGGCAATCGTCGCGCCGCCACAAGACGGTGCGTTCGCCGGTGGCGCGATCGATGAGGATATAGGCCGATTGATTGGGGCAATTCTGGCGAAGCTGCACGTGATCGAGATTGATGCCGGTGCCGCGCAGGCTTTCCATCTGGATGCGCCCGCGCTCGTCGTCGCCGATGGTGCCGATGTATTTGGCGCGCAGTCCCAGCCGCGCGCAGGCCACCATGGCGCTGGCCACCTGGCCGCCCGGACTCATCACTTCTTCTTCAAACGGCACCTTGCCCGCGTAAGCCGGGAAGTGCGGCACGATCAAGAGCGTATCGGTAGCGTTCAGCCCCACGCCCACCACGTCGAATTCAGGCATGAAGGAACTATTGTAAGCGGGTGGGGCCGGGGGTGCACAGCCAATCCCTGAAGTGAACCCCTGGAGTGAGACACGAAGTTAAGGGGGTAATCGCCGTTCGATGAGAAATCATTGCACGGCGAGGTTGATGGTGTCCACTCTGGAAGG
>Ga0187888_1003136_pt1 | contig 13233 bp, 15 predicted proteins | sample June2016WEW_7_40_FD_132987 | JGI IMG/M metagenome (GOLD analysis project Ga0187888, IMG submission 132987) | Peatland microbial communities from SPRUCE experiment site at the Marcell Experimental Forest, Minnesota, USA - June2016WEW_7_40 | ecosystem: Environmental > Terrestrial > Soil > Wetlands... | reverse complement strand
TCGATGTGGTGGCCACCGAGCGCGGAATCGCAGTCAATCCGCGTCGTCAGGATTTACTGGATGCGCTGAAAGGATCGAATCTGCCGATTCGGCCGATCGAGCAGATCAAGCAGGAGGTCGAGCGAATCTGCGGCGGCAAACCGCACAAGCCTCGCTTCATCGACGAGCCGGCCGCGGTGGTGAAGTGGGTTGACGGGACCGTGCTCGATACCATCTGGCGGATCGAGAATTCCCGGTTTTCGTGATCCGGCTGTTCCGCATGGTAATTTGGCAACACATTAGCTCATGCCGACCTTAATGTAGCCGGTAATACAGGCACAGTAGACAGCACCTTGGAGAGAAGCGATGCCGCACATCATCATCGAATATTCCAGCAACCTTCGCGAGCGGCTGAACCTGGAGCAGTTCGTGCGAGAAGTTCACGATGCCACCGTGCAGACGGGAGAGTTCCCCATGGCGGGCCTCAAGACGCGAACCTCGGAGCGCGCCTGCTACCGGATTGCGGACGGGCATCCGGACAACGCCTTTGTGCACGTTGTACTCAGGTTCCGTCCCGGACACGATCCGGTAAAAAAGCATGCTGCCGGGGAAAAAGTGTTTGCAGCCATCTGCAATCACCTCGCTTCTATCTACGAGTCGATCCCGCTCGGCATTACCTTTGAAATGCAAGAGATTGATACCGATTTTCGATTTCTGAAGAGCAATCTCGCCGATTACGTAAAACGTCGCGAGGGCGCGCCCGTCTTGGGATAGCCTTTCGCGCAGCTTGCATGCCGCTGGGACTTTACATCTCGGTGCCGTTTTGCCGTACCAAGTGCAGCTTCTGCAACTTCGCCTCGGGCGTGTTCTCGCGGCCTCTGCTGGAGCGCTATGTCGCTCATCTCGAGCGCGAGCTTCGGCGGGCCGGGCAGATAGCCGAGCAGGTTGGCGGCCGCTTCGAGCGCGAGGTGGACTCTATCTATCTTGGCGGCGGGACGCCCAGCATTCTTGCCCCGGAACAGCTACAGAGGATTTTCGCCGCCATCGACAGTAGCTTCACCGTGCAGCCAGCCGCTGAGGTCACGGTCGAGTGCACTCCCGGAACGCTCACGCCTGAAGTGGTGAGCACGCTGGTAAGTTGCGGGGTCAATCGTGTGAGCCTCGGCGCGCAATCGTTTATCGACCAGGAGGCGCGCGCCGTGGGCCGGTTGCACACGCGCGCGATCGTGCTCGGCGACATTGGACGACTGCGCGACGCCGGAATCGCCGAAATCAACATCGACCTTATCGCCGGCCTGCCGCACCAGACCGGGGAGTCGTGGCGCTACACGCTGGCGGAGACTGTGGCCGCGAACGTGCCGCACGTCAGCGTTTACATGCTGGAAGTGGACGAAGACTCGCGGCTGGGCAGGGAACTGATTGCCGGTGGCACGCGCTATCACGCGCACCACGTGCCGGATGAGGACTTGACCGCCGACTTTTACTCATTGGCCTGCGAAGAGTTGTCGGCGGCGGGAATCGCACAGTATGAAATCTCGAACTTTGCGCGTGGCCCGCGGACCGGCGATGGGTTTCCCGCCCATGCCTCGCGCCACAACCTGAAGTACTGGCTGCGGCGGCCTTACATGGGCTTTGGAGTCGATGCGCATTCCATGCTGTTGACCCGCGATGCGGGTTCGCGGCATTCCGCCGTGCGCTTTGCAACCAGCGATGAACTTGAGGCGCTGCTCTTGGGCTCGGAGTTCGAGGTGACCAGGATCGACGAGCGCCTGGCGCTGGAAGAGACGTGGTTTCTTGGACTGCGTCTGAATCGCGGCGTGGAGTTAAGCCGCCTGGAATGCGAATTTGGCGCCGCAGCATTCCCAGATTGCGGAGATCTGCTCAGTGAGCTTGAAGCAAGCGGACTGATAGCTATCGAAAACGGCTGGGTCCGTCTGACGGCACGCGGACGCCTGCTGTCGAACGAAGTCTTCAGTCGATTTCTGGCTTAACGTTTCCCCAGGACTGCCGACTTCGGCAAGCGCGCTCCGGCACGCTCAGCGTTCTGACCCGGCTCGTGATGCTCTGCCCGCGCTGGCGTATGCTCGCTGATCCAAACCAATCGCCGGATGGCGTCACAACAGTTAAAACAGAGAAAAGCGGGAGCCTCTCGAAGGTCCCCCTTATGTTCGCAGATACCACACTGGATCGTCATTTCCTCACCCCGAGTTTCGAACTTGAGTCCTCGGGTCGTGTTTCTGTCCGGGGCTGTAGTTCGTCGCCGCTTCTGTCGTTAATAAACCACATCAAGGCCGGGTTATTCCCCATTCCGAATAGATAATTCCCACATTGAAATTCGACAATGGCCGCTGCCACCGGCGGCTGCTCAGTTACCGATTGGATGGGGGTCTTTGCCTTTAGGATAGAATTTTTTATGCATCTCTAAAGTTGACCATTCCGGAGAACTCGTTTTATGCCCCTAGCTTGCTCGAATTCGAATTTCAGCTCTGAACAAGATCGTCCGGTGGACTTGCGAAGTGACACCGTGACTCTGCCCACGGCAGCCATGCGTCGAGCGATGGCCGAGGCCGAGGTCGGCGACGACGTTTATGGTGAAGACCCAACGATCAATCGGCTGGAGGCGCGGGCCGCCGAAGTATTTGGGCGCGAGGCGGCAATCTTCGTGCCCAGTGGCAGCATGGGGAATGCCATCGCCATCAAGCTGCACACCCGGCCCGGACAGGAGATCATCTGCGAAGAACGCGGTCACGTCTTCAACTACGAAATGGGAATGCTGAGCTGGTTCAGCGGCTGCGTGGTGCGTCCGGTTGCCGCACCGGACGGCATTCTTACCTGGGACCTGGTTCGGACAAAGCTCTCGGCCAAAATCTACTACCTGGCGCAGACCGGGCTGGTTTCGCTGGAAAACACGCATAACATGGCCGGAGGAGCGGTGATGCCGCAGGCGGTCATGGACCAGATTTGCGACGGCGCGCATCAGGCCGGAATTCCCGTTCACCTGGACGGCGCGCGCATTTTCAATGCCTCGGTCGCGCTTGGCGTGCCGGTGGACCAACTTACGGCCAAGTGCGATTCGGTGATGTTCTGCCTCTCCAAAGGCTTGGGGGCTCCCGTAGGCTCGCTTCTGGTTGGCAGCAAAGCGTTCATTGCCGAAGCGCGCGCGGTTCGCAAGGCGTTGGGCGGAGGCATGCGGCAGGCCGGTGTTCTCGCGGCTGCGGGACTCATCGCCCTGGAGGAGGGCCCGAAGCGATTGCACCAAGACCACGAGAACGCCCGTTTTCTGGCGGAAGGGCTGGCACGGATTGCGGGCATTTCCATCGATCCGCGAACGGTTCAGAGCAACATTCTGATCGTCGATATCGCCGGCACAGGAATGACTTCGGCCGAGCTTTCCAGCAAACTTGCCGAACACAGGGTGAGGGCGAACGGCGTGAACCCGCAAACCATGCGCTTTGTAACTCACCTGGACGTGAGCCGCAAGCAGTGCGAACGGGCTTTGCAGGTTATCGAGCAGATCTGTGCCGCGCGGGCAACGGCGTAGCGAGTTGAGGCGGCGTCCGAGCGAATCAATGTTTCAGGATGTCATCCTGAGCGAAGCGAAGGATCCCTGCACGGCGTGGAGCTGATGCGCCGCCGAAGGATTTCATCAAAAAGCCCAAAGCGGCAAGGGTGGGACAGTTACCTGGGATGCTTCGCTACGCTCAGCATGACATTCACTAGGTATCGTTAAGTTAGGCGAGTTCAAAGGAGGTCACGTGATCGCATGCATCTGGCACGGATACACCAAGCCCGAGCACGCCGACGCTTATGAGGCCATGCTGAAGCCGGAGCTTCTGCCCGGCATCAGCGCAAAGTAAAAGGTTACAAAAGCAGCTACCTGCTCAGGAGAGACCACGGCGACGAGGTCGAGTTCATCACAATCATGTTATGGGATTCCATCGATGCGATTCGCGCCTTCGCGGGAGCGGACTACGAGACTTCCGTGGTTCCCGAGGAGCGCCGCAAGTACTTGTCCCGGCACGATGCCAAAGCGGCACATTATGAGATCGCATCGACCCACAAGGCGAGTGCAAATTCAAACTAACCCGCTAGCGGGGTGTTCGCTCACGCGACCGTGAGCTCACGCCGCTCTCGTCGCAGGGTCATTGCGTACCGCATGGTCGTCGCGCAGCAGTTGGCGCGCAATGACCATGCGCTGGATTTCGCTGGTGCCTTCGCCGATGGTGCAGAGCTTGGAATCGCGATAAAACTTCTCGGCCGGGTAGTCCTTAATGAAGCCGTAGCCGCCATGGATCTGCACCGACTCGTTGGCTGCCTTGACGGCGACTTCGCCGCTATAGAGCTTGGCCATGGCGGACTCCAGGGTGGTTTTCATGCCGTTATCTTTCATCCACGCGGCGCGCAGGGTGAGCAGGCGGGCGGCGTCGATTTCGGTTGCCATGTCAGCCAGCTTCCACTGGATGGCTTGAAACTCACTGATGGCTTTGCCGAACTGCTTGCGCTGCTTTGAGTATGCCAGCGCGCAATCGTAAGCGCCCTGGGCCATGCCGAGTCCGAGCGCCGCTATCGAAATGCGGCCGCCGTCGAGAATGCGCATGGCATCGACGAACCCGTGGCCTTCGTGCCCGAGCAGGTTTTCGGCGGGAACTTCGCAATCCTCGAAAATGAGTTCAGCGGTATCGCTGGCGCGCAGTCCAAGCTTGTTTTCCTTTTTGCCGAGTTTGAAGCCGGGGGTTCCCTTCTCGACCACGAAAGCCGAGAGGCCATGATGGCTGTGAGTTTGGGTCGTTTTGTCGGTGACGGCGAGAACCACGCACACGTCGGCGTAGTGGCCGTTGGTGCAGAAAGTCTTGGTTCCGTTCAGCACCCACTTGTCTTTCACCCGCACGGCCGAGCAGCGCGCGCCGCCGGCATCGGAGCCGGAGCCGGGCTCGGTGAGCGCCCAGGCGCCGATGAAGTCGCCGCTCGCCAGCCGGGGAACGTACTTCCGCTTCTGCTCCTCGTTGCCGGCGACAAAGATGTGGTTGGTGCAGAGAGAGGTGTGCGCGGCCACGATGATGCCAACCGAGCCGTCGACGCGTGAAAGCTCCTCGATGGCCATGGCATATTCGGTGTAGCCCATGCCCGCGCCGCAGTATTCGACCGGGAAGATCGCTCCCATGAGCCCAAGCCGCCCGAGTTCCTTGATCGTCTCGAGCGGGAAATGCGCGGCTTCGTCCCACTCCATCACGTGCGGCGCGATTTCTCGCTCGGCGAACTTGCGAACCATTTGGCGGAGGTGCTGCTGCTCTTCGGTGAACTGGAAATCCAAGGTCTCCTCCTGAACTACTCTGAATAAATTGCTACTGCCAGCGGCGACGGCGGAACGTTGCCAAGCCCGTGCTCACTTCCCATCCTCTGGCTTCGCCGAAAGGGTGGGCATCCACTTGGCTTATACACATATAAGAGATGCTAATAGCGACGAATTGGTAGCTCAGCTTTGCTGGGAAAATCGGCGGCGATGCTATGTTGCCGATGCAGCGTTGCGAACTGCTACACTTCCCTTTGCCGTGGCTTCAAGAAACTCGGTGAGCGTTTCGCCCGTTGCAGTGTTAACAGGCCCAAGGTAGAGCGCGACACTGATCAGGATTGCCGTGAGCGATTCGATTGCGAGCTGGGTGAATGAAATTCGGGCGGGAAGTCCGCGCGCCTTGGCCCGGGCGATCACGGCCGTCGAAGACCGCACGAAGGAGTCGCACGAGCTGCTGCGGGCGCTTTTTCCCTACAGCGGGCGTGCCCGTGTCGTGGGCCTTACGGGTGCTCCAGGATCGGGAAAAAGCACGCTCACCGATCAGTTGGCGCGCGAGTATCGCAAGCGTCAGCAGAGCGTTGGCATTGTCGCGGTCGATCCGACGAGCCCGTTCACGGGAGGCGCGATTCTGGGCGACCGCATCCGCATGCAACGGCACCACGCCGATCCGGGGATTTACATTCGCAGCATGGCCACCCGCGGCTCCCTCGGTGGGTTGGCCAGCACCACGGCGGACGTGGCCACTGTGCTCGACGCCAGCGGGCGCGACGTCGTGCTGATCGAGACCGTTGGCGTGGGACAGGATGAAGTGGATATCGTGCGCCTGGCCGACGTGACGCTAGTGATTCTGGTACCCGGCATGGGAGACGATGTGCAATCCATCAAGGCGGGAATCATGGAGATTGCCGACATCTTCGTCATCAACAAGAGCGATCGCGAGGGCGCCGATCGGGTCGAGCGCGAGGTTCGTGCTTTACAGTCGACTGCTCCGCCCAGAGGCGCGACTGGCGCGGACGGCGCGGCGATAGAGAGTTGGACGCCGCCGATTGTCAAGACCGTCGCCAGCGAGGGCCGCGGCATCTCCGAACTGGCGGTCGCCATCGCGCAATATGAAGCGTTTCTGGAGACGTCTGGCCTAGGGCGTCACCGTCGCATCGAGAGCTGGCGCGTGCGCCTGGTCGAGATGCTGCGAGTCGCGCTGATGCAGCGCGTCAGACGCGACTACCTGACGGAGGCAGCGGGGCGAGAGCTGGCGGCGAGAATTGCGGCGCACGAGTGCGACCCGTACACGGTGCTTGAGGAAATCCTCGGCAGATTTGGGTTCGGCTGAGGCATGGTTATTCTTGGCATAGATACTTCAGGCCGTGACGGCAGCGTTGCCCTGGCCCGCGGCAGCGGGGAGGGCTTCGAGGTGCTCGGCTCCATGCCGATTGCGGGCGGGACCTACTCGGCGCAGCTCATTCCGGCGATATCGGCATTGCTGGCGGGTGCGTCTCTGGCTAAGAGTGCGATCGATCTGCTGGCCGTCGCCTCCGGTCCCGGATCTTTTACCGGGCTGCGCGTGGGCCTGTCCACCGTGAAGGGATTGGCTGAAGCCCTGAGGAAGCCAATCGTTGCGGTTTCGCTGTTGGCAGCCACAGCCGCCGCTGCCCGGCAGACGGCTTCCGTGGTTGTTGCGCTCGATGCACAGCGGCGCGAGGTGTACGTGGGCGAGTACCAGGTGGTGCACAGCGAAGTGCCTGCGGAGCTGAGAATGCACCGCATCGACGAGGTTCTGCTGAGCCTGGACGACTTCACGGCGTTGCTGGGTACACGCATCCCCGTGCCGGTTACCTACACGCCGGACGCGACCATCGAGAGGGCATTGCGACAGTCCGGTTCTCCCGTGGAAAGAATTCCGCGCCCGGGGGCGGATCTCATCGCTCGCCTGGGAGTGGCTGAGTACCTCCAGGGGCTGACGATATCGTCCGCGACGCTGGATGCGAATTACCTGCGGCGCTCAGATGCGGAGATATTCTCCGTCCCCAAATCAGGGCGGCCGCCGGAGTAACCGCATGCGAGTGCGTCCGGCGGAAATCAACGACATCCCGCGCCTGCTCGCCATCGAACGGCAATCGCCGAGCGCTGCCCACTGGAGTGAGCGGGAATATCATGCCTTGTTTCCCGGCCCGCGGGCGGATGAGGGCAGCGTGCCGAGGCGTATCTGCCTGGTGGCGGAAATGGCAGCGGAGATTGCCGCGAACAGCAACCCCAATTCCGCCATCGCCGGGTTTGTGGTGGCACTTTGCATGGGCCAGGAGTGGGAGATTGAGAACATCGTCGTTGATTCGGCGCTTCGCCGGCGGGGATGTGCCAACCTGCTCTTGCGGGAGTTGCTCAGCCTCGCCAGCAACGAAGGTGCCGGGAGAGTTCTGCTGGAAGTGCGGGAATCGAACCAGGCCGCCCGGGCTTTCTATGCCCGTTGGGGATTCCAGATGATTGGACGGCGCAGGAACTACTACCGCGACCCTGAGGAAGATGCGATTTTGCTCCATTTTAGGTGCAATAGCCGTTCTCCTTAGGCGCCTTTAATGGTTCTTTCAAAAACGGTTGAACCCATATCTTCCCCCGTGCTAGTGTGTGCAACACGGTTGAACGGCCCCGGAGGTCGCGGAAGCTGCGGCTCATCGGGTACGCCGGCCCGTAGGCGAGGGTAGTGCGCCACCGGGTACCGCAAGGAGGTCCTAAATGGTAAATCTCGTACGCGAGTCGCTCCTGGCCAGCAACGAAGAATTCCGGCACCTGGTTCAGGAACATGCGCAATACTCCCAGCGCCTTGATCACCTCTCGCAGAAGCCCTACCTCTCCGAAGACGATAAAGTTGAACAGGTCCGGCTTAAGAAGTTAAAGCTTCGCCTGAAAGACCAGATGCTAGTGCTCGAGCAGCAATACGTGAAAACGCATCCCGAGCACGTGGCATAAAGCCCGATAATCCAGTTTCCGCGAATTGTTAAAGTCCGTTGAACGCTCGAACCCGGGCCGCCGCTGAAGTGTGTCCGGAGGAATCGCAGTGTCCGGCGCTCAGCTCCCGCTTGCCGCCTGCCAGGCCAGCCGGAGCCGGTCGAAAATTCTTCTCCAAAGCCCCGCCAATAGCTGTTCTATATAATCAGTTCATCTACATGGTTCGCGACGGATTCTATTACGCGGGTGCTTTGCTGCTGGTGGCCGTGGTCGTCGGCTGGTTGACGACTCCTGCCCTGGCGATCGTTCCCTTGCTGCTGGCGGCTTTTTTCCTGTGGTTCTTCCGCGATCCGGAAAGAGTCATTCCGCAAGCCGCTGGGGCGGTGGTTTCGCCCGCCGACGGCAAAGTGACGGAGGTTTCCCCGGTGGCCGTGGCGGGAGCGCAGTGGCTGCGCATCAGCATCTTCCTTAATGTTTTTAATGTTCATGTCAACCGCTCGCCAGTCTCAGGGGTGATCACCGGCGTCGAACATCGCAAGGGCAAGTTCCAAAACGCCATGGGCGCGGCCTCGGCGGAGTTGAACGAGCAGAGTATTTGCAGCTTGCTTACCGATGAAGGCCATCCTATCGTTTTCAAGCAGATTGCCGGGCTGCTGGCGCGGCGCATCGTCTTCAATCGCCATCCGGGAGAGCATGTGGAGCGTGGCGAGCGCGTGGGCCTGATCAAGTTTGGCTCGCGCTGCGATGTTTTGCTGCCTGTCGGCGCGCGGCCGGCGGTCAAGGTTGGCGAAAACGTGAAGGGCGGTTCCACGGTTCTGGCCGCACTGCCGGAGCCGGTGCCACAAAAGGTTTTGGACGTGCACGAACAGCAGTCGGGGAGCTCACGATGAGTGTTTTCCATCGCCGCGGGGAGGACAGACCGCCTCGCCGGATGAGGAAGGGCCTGTACCTGCTGCCGTCTTTGTTCACGACAGCCAATCTGGCCGCCGGCTACTATGCCATTTCGCAGGCGGTGATAGGCAGCGCGGAGGAGCCGTGGCACTTCAACGTTGCCGCCATCGCGATCGGGTTTGCCGTGCTGTTCGACGGCATGGACGGCGCCATCGCTCGCCTGACCAATACGACCAGCGACTTCGGACGCGAGCTGGATTCGTTGGCCGATGTCGTGACGTTTGGCGTGGCCCCGGCTCTGCTCGCCTGGATGTGGGGCTTCCGGCAGCTTCCACTGGTGCTCGATCCTTCATTGAGAGCGCGGATCATCCAGCTTGGCGCCATCGCCTCTTTCATATTCCTGGCTGCCGGCGCGGCCCGGCTGGCGCGCTTCAATATCGCGGTGAACCCGCAGCCTACTAATCCCGGTCGTCCGGGGCGCAAGTATTTTGTCGGCATGCCGATCCCTGGCGGGGCGGCCTGCATCGCCGCAATGGTTCATCTTGTGCAAGGAGACCCGATCGAGAAGTGGTGGTATTCGGTCATCTGGATCGGAGTGGTAACGATCCTGGGATTTCTGATGGTGAGCCGATGGCGATTCTGGAGCGCCAAAAGCATTGATTTCCGAAGCCGGCATCCATTCCGGCTGGTACTGATTATGTGCGGATTTATCGCCTTGATCTTTTATTGGTCTCGTTACGTGCTTTTTGCGCTCGCGGTTCTTTACATGATTTCGGGCGTGTGGGCGCGGTTATTCTACGCTCTGAGGCGGCGCGCGACTTTGCCGCCTGCTCCTCCGCAAGAGGTCACCGGACATTGATGACGAAAATCTCGAAACCAGAGATAAAAAGTTCGAAGCCAGATACCAACCAGGGGGGAGCAAAATTTCTGGTTGCCATTATCGGCGCCGCTACGCTCAAGGGGAAGGAACTCAAGGACCTGCTTACGGAGCGCAACTTTCCGGCCGGCGATATTCGCTTGCTTGACGACGAAGAGTCGCTCGGACAGATCGAGTCGGTGGGCGACGAGCCCTCGTTCATTCAAAGCGTTACGGCCGAACACCTGAGCGGCGTCGATTTTACTTTTTTTGCCGCCGAGGAAGCCTGCACAAACAAGACGTGGGAGATGGTGCGCCGCGCGGGCAGCGAGATTATCGATGTTACCTATGCGCTGGATGCTCGCCCCGAGGCCGTGGTTCGCGCCCCATGGCTCGAGCAGGAACTCGGCGAGGGCCACCCGGTGGAGCTGGTCACGGCTCCCGTGGTCATTGCGCATCCGGCGTCGGTGGTGCTCGGGTTGTTGCTGGTGAGACTCAACAAGCAACACAAGATCCGTCGAGCCAACGCGACGGTTCTGGAACCGGCCAGCGAGCGCGGACGCCGTGGCATGGACGAACTCCACGAGCAGACGGTGAACCTGCTTTCGTTTCAGCAATTGCCGACCATGGTTTTCGGGACGCAGGTGGCGTTCAACGTCGTGCCGGGATATGGCGAAGGGGCCGAGCCGACGCTGGCCGCCGTCGAAGAGCGCGTGCTGCGGCATTACCGTGCCATCACCAATGCGCACGCGCCCGTGCCTTCGCTGATGTTTTTGCACGCTCCGGTCTTCCACGCTCACACCTTCTCCATATACATTGATCTGGCGTCGCCGGCCTCGCTGGATGACTTCGAGGCGGCGCTTGCCGGCGAACACCTGGAGTTTGTCCGCAAGCCGCCGAGCGAGCCCAGTAATCTGAACGCCGCCGGCCAGCAGAACGTTCAGATTGCGGTCCGGCGAGACGCGGACAGCAAGACCGGTTTCTGGATTTGGGCGGCCGCGGATAACCTGCGCGTCTTGGCGTCGCTCGCGGTGGAGTCCGCCGAAGACATGGCTGCCACGCGCCCCCGGGGGAAGGTGCAGTGAAGACTCGCTCATGGGCGAAGGTCTTTTGCGGAGTCGCATTGCTCGCGATCGTGAGCTTGCCAGGCTGCGGCTACCACGTGGCGGGCAAAGCTTCGCGCTTGCCGCAGGACGTTCATACCATCGCCGTGCCCACGTTTCAGAATAAAAGCCAGACCTACCGTATCGAGGCTAAGCTCACCGCGGCTGTCGTGCGCGAGTTTAATGCTCGAACCCAATACCGCATCGTCAGCGATCCCGCCAATGCCGACGCCACCATGCGTGGCAGCGTGTTGAGCACGCAGATCGAGCCGCTGACTTACGACTCGCGGACGGGACGCGCCTCTTCCGGCGTGATCACCATTCGCATGAGCGTGACGCTCACCGGCGGCAATGGCGAAGTGCTTTTCCGCAACCCCAACTACTTGTTCCGCGACGAGTACCAGGCCTCCGAGCAGGTCTCCAGCTTCTTCGAGGAGCAAGACCCCGCGTTTGACCGCCTCTGCCGCGATTTTGCGCGCTCGCTGGTGAGCAACGTCCTGGAGGCCTTCTGAAGACTTTCTCGGTAGTCGAGCGCTTTATTGCCGATGTCAGCGGACGCAAGCTGAAGCCGGGATACGTCTTCGCCGGCGATGAGGCCTTTTTCCGCAGGAAGTGCCGCGAGGCTGTGCTCGAACATCTGCTCCCGGTTGAACTCCGCGACTTCGGCCTGCACGAGCTCGACCTGGAAGAGACTCCGCTTCAGGAAATCCTGGACCAGGCGCTTACGCCTTCGCTCATGGCGCCCTTCCAGGTTTTTTTCGTGCGCGGCGTGAAGGCGCTCTATGGACGCGGCAAGCACGATGCCGAGTTCGAGGCGCTGCGGCAGTACTTCGCCAATCCGAATCCGGACGCGCTACTCCTCTTCATCGCCGACCACATTGGCATCCCCGCCGATCCCCGGCGCATGGAGCTGACCGACAAGGATCGCTACCAGCGAATTCGCGAAACCCTGGGCGAGTTCTGCACCATGGTGGAGCTGGCCCGCGTGGATGAAGCCGAGGCGTCGCGCTGGATCGCCGAAACCGCAACCCGGCAGGGAGTGAAGATCGAAAGCGACGCGGCGCGCGAACTGGTGGATGCGCTCGGCGCCGACATGATGATGATCTCCGGGGAGCTGGAAAAGCTCATCCTCTACGCCGGCGAAAAAAAACGTATCACGCTCGGCGACGTTGAGACCATGGTGCTGGCCGCCAAGCAGCGCACGCTCTATGAGCTGACCGATGCGATCTCGGCCAAGGATCGCCCCCGCGCGCTGGCCATCATGGACGCAATTCTTTCCACCGGCGATGGCGACGAAGCCGCCATCGGGCACCTCTACATGCTGGCGAAAACCTTCCGCCAGATGCTGATCATCAGCGAGCACAACGTGCGCGACTCGCGCGCTCTGTGGCAGGTGCTGTGGCAGGGATTCCGCGTGCCGCCGTTCGCCGCCGACGATATCGTGCGCCAGGCGCGCCGTTACAAGTCACGCCGCGAACTGACGCGGGCCATCCGGCTCATCGCGCGCGCCGACCTGGCCTTGCGCTCCAGCCCGCCAAGCAAGCGCCTGGTGTTGGAAAAACTTGTCCTCGAACTCTCCTCCGAACCCAAACCCACCGAGCGCTCACCCTGGCAACAGGAAGAATTGCCGGTGTGAGGGGGCCGTTGATGTGCCTTATTATTCATGGAAGAAAGGCGGGAACGCCATGGCGGAAGATCCCATAAAATTGTTTGCCAGCCGAGCAGAGCGCTATCCACAGCCAACGGAAGCCGATATTGCTCAAGGAGCGGCAAGGGCAGCTCTAGCCGCTATACCGGTTATCGGAGGACCGATCACTGAGGTGTTGTCCCTCGTGCTCGCTCCGGCTGTGGCGCGACGGCGCGACCAATGGCTCAAAGAGCTGGCGGATGCCTTGGATCAGCTATACATCCGCGCATAAATAAAGGGACATACTAATTAACAAAGAGAGAGCAGAGAGGGGCGGATCAGTTCCGGATAAGTCTGCATGTCACCGAAAACTTTCGTCAGAGTGCCCAGCAATTCGCTTTCATTTTCGAAATAGCGGTTGTGTGTGCCATTCTTCCGCGTGTATTTCCACAGGCGCTCGGTGGGATTGAATTCTGGAGAGTAGGGCGGCAAGTTGTGGACCTCCAGCCAGTCCCGGTTGTCTGCAAACCAGTCCCACACGATCCTT
>Ga0187888_1003135_pt1 | contig 13233 bp, 14 predicted proteins | sample June2016WEW_7_40_FD_132987 | JGI IMG/M metagenome (GOLD analysis project Ga0187888, IMG submission 132987) | Peatland microbial communities from SPRUCE experiment site at the Marcell Experimental Forest, Minnesota, USA - June2016WEW_7_40 | ecosystem: Environmental > Terrestrial > Soil > Wetlands... | reverse complement strand
GCACACGTTTCGCAGCTGGTTTGACTGTAGCTTCCATTCGATGATCTTTGATCTCGGCTCGGATCGGCTGCGGTACGAAAAACCGTGAACCGCGGCCCCCACTCAATTCGAACATCTACGTGCAATCGAGTTATTGGACATTACGAGGCCAGCCTGTGCCATTCGCTAGTTCCACAGTTTCCCAGGACATTAGGATCCCTGACGTGAATGACTTCTGAATCCCGCAGCCGGATGGCTGCGATGATGCAGGCGGCGATCAACAAGGCCACGGTCTACCGCTGCTTGGCCATGCCAGAGACGTTAGGCGAGGACACAGCGAAAGTCAGTTCCGACACGACAATCCGCCGTGTTGGCGTGGGTGTGATACGCATGTATTACCTCCAGAATGAAGGAAGGGGCGACCGAACGGGCGCCTTCTGTATTGAATTGAATTGGTTGTCGTTCTCAGATGCAGCTTTGGCCTTGCAAAACCGTTCAGGAGCAGTACAATTCGGGCTATTCAGACAGTGGCGGCAAGAAATTCTGGCTAATAATTCATGCAGGGTAGGGCGGAAATGATCTCTGTTGACCACACACAATGGGACTTTCACTCTCTTCTAAATATTTCTTGAAGTGGATACGTCCCATTATCAAAAACCATTGAATCAAATTTTCTAAAATGCTTAATTGTCAATTTTACAGCCAACTCGTCGTCTCTTAATTTTATCGCTTCCAATATCTTGCTGTGTTCATCAGATCCACAAAATAAATCTTCAGCGCCATAAAACGTCACTATAACATAGACTAAAGAAGCCAGTTCTTCGAGATAGCGATAGAGGTAAGAATTTCCTGTGAACTCAGCAATTTTTAAATGAAATTCTAGGGATAATTGCAAAGAGTTAAACTTACTGCGAGCTAAAAAGGCCTTTTGTTCTTCTTCTATAATCGAAGCAATCTGAGAAATTTGGCCCTCTGTTACAGTTTGACAAAGTAGTCGAGTTGACCCGGTTTCAAGCATTTCTCTTACCGCAAATATCTGTTTAGCGGCTTCAGCATTCGGACAGGCAACAAAGGCTCCTTTATTGGGAATTATGGTTACTATTTTCTCATAGGACAATTTGCGTAATGCTTGTCGAATTATAGTACGACTGACTCCAAACGATTCAGCGAGAACATCTTCTACTAATTGAGTATTTGGTCGTAATCTACGTTGCAAAATTGCTTGCTTAATTTCGTTATAAATTTTGGTCTCTGATACTTCTTCCATTTTATATTTCCTAACTGAAAAGCGAATTAAAGAACCTTACGGGCAAGCAGGCTTGCCGGCCGGCAAAATATTGTATCACGCGTCTAGAGAAACCCGAGAGCGCGAAGCGACCAGCCCAAGGGAGTTGCGGTGGCCATGAGCTGTGGAAAAGACACGAGCTACGCCCGCTTGGAATTCTCCTATGGCGTTTTTCGTTTTCCCAAAGCTTCGGCGGCTGCGGGAACAAGTTCATATCACTCGCGCGGAGCCAAGGGGCAGGTCACAGCAATGTTTTGCAATTGCTCGCAACAACGTGGTCGCGTTACCCAGCACTAGACGCACGCGCCGCTTCTTCACGCCAAAGCCCCGACTCCCTTCTTAAGTATTTCCCACGTCCATCACTGCACATAATTTTCCTGTTTTTCACAATCTCTTCCCCTCTTGATAGGACATGAGTAATTACCCCCTGAACCTCTGTCCCCTCGTAAGCGTTATAGTCACACTTATGAAATTGGCTCGCCTTGCTTATTGTTCTGCGTTGCTTAGGATCTACAATTACCAGGTCACCATCACTACCAATACCAATGTTCCCCTTTTGCGGGTATATACCCATTTGCTTTGCAGTCGCCGTACTGGTGACCTCAACAAATTTCTGCAAAGTAATTCGCTTTTCGTAAACCCCATAGTGATATATTATTGAGAAAAGCTCTTCCACCCCAGGTCCGCCATTAGGGATCTTCGAGAAATTTTGACGTCCAAGCGTTTTTCCTCCATCAAAAGGAACGGGCGCATGGTCTGAACCAATTGTGGTGAGGATCCCTGTAGCTATTCCTCTCCAAAGGACATCCTGCTGCCACTTTTCACGCAAAGGTGGGGAACACACATATTTAGAACCCTCAAAGTCAGGTAAATCAAGGCAAGTAATATCTTTAGTTAGGTAGTGAGGAGTTGTTTCGCCAAAGGCCTTCTGGCCATTGTTTTGCGCTCTTTCTATTTCAGCCATTGCCTCAGAGCATGAGACGTGAGCGACCCGGATAGGTGCGCCTGCAACTTTAGCAATTGCCAACACCCTATTAGTTGCCTCAGCCTCAAGTGCCGTTGGTCTTGAATATCCGTGGTATATCGGTGACGTATTACCTTCGGCGAGTATCTCTTTTACAATTTGATCAATTACATCGCCGTTTTCACAGTGAACCGTAGCAAGCACATGATTCTCACGAGCTTTCGTAAGAATTTTATAAATCTCCACATCACTGAGTAATAAGCCTATACCCCTTGCCGACATAAAAAGCTTAATCGTGCACACTCCCTCCTGCACCAAATCCGGCAGCTCGATAAGTGCGCGCTCGCTGTATTCCGCATTGATAATAGGCTGGAGCCCATAATCGATATATGACTCCTTGGCCATCTCTTTCCACTTTAGCAAGTTCTGCAGTAAACTCATTCCCTTCGTTGGAGGTTCCACATAATTAAGTATGGTTGTGATACCGCCGACCGCAGCTGCTCTCGTTCCACTGCGAAAATCATCTGCATAACCAGGAACACCAAAATGAACATGTGGATCAATTGCTCCAGGAAATACCAGCTGTCCTGTGGCATCGACCACCTTATCATCACTTTGTGGCTTTATCTCTGCTGCGAGAGCCGTGATGACTCCTTCATCTATTTGGATGTCTGCCTTGAATATCTCGGACGCATTCACAATGGTACCATTTGTTATAATAGTTCCCATGTATCCCCCTCGCACCTCGTAATGTTATTTCAGGATGTATGGACGCCTACGACCTTATGGACTGTCCTAGACGTCCCCTGGGAGAACAGTTGATAACTCCTTTTACAGTTAAGCATCAAATAATCGTCCCCATCCCTTAACCCTCTTAGTGTCTACGCCGACCATTTTAAGGCTTTTCCATAATACAACGGGAATTGTGTCGTAAATGGTACAGTTATATTTCTTTTCATAGAAATCGATTTTGTGAACCAACGGGAAAGCTGTACATACGACGCTAATACCGTCGGCCGGCGCCTTGGTCACCGCATCAAGCATACTTGTGATGATTTCATCAGAAGTATTGCGCATGGCCTTGACGTTACTATAACCACAGGCCTCGGCATTCACCACTTCGACGCCTGCTTTGCTGTATTCGCAAATCATGCGCTCCATGACGTCTTGCTGATAGGGTGCAACGAGGTGGATTTTTTTTACGTTATTAAGTTTAAATGCCTCCAGTTGAGCCAGCATGGAGGTAGTCGCCGGTGCCCCGGTCTTCTCCTTAATCAGCCGACAAAGCTCCCGGTCTACATCAAAACCGAGCCAGGCCCCGGAAGTGCCGTTCCATGCTATGACGTCCACTTCGGCATGTGCAAGAAGCTCAGAAGCCTGAAGCATGGGTGCAAAGTCGAATTGTTTTAAGACGTCTTTTTCCAGCGTTATCTTGGTCACCGGAATTCGACCGTATAAACAGACTGCTTGTGGAACATTTGCAAGCATCCTGGAACATACCGGTTCCAATGTGCTGTTGGAAGAAGGTGTCAGCATTCCGATTTTCTTATACGCATCAATAGTTTTTGTAACAGGAAGATTTCGCACATTTAAATGAGCCATTTTGTATAGCCTCCTTTGGCGAAGTTAAACTTCTTGGTGATTGGTTTTAATCGCCGCCTCGACTACTAGTAAGGATACGACCACAACGACATAGCATCACCTGGGATCCCCTACCTTCCTAGTGAAATCGATCATAAACGATGACAAGGTGAAAATTCCCCCGGATACGGCAAACATCATGAGCGCCATATCATAGGATCCTGTTCTGGACACAATGATTCCGACAGCGAGGGGCGTAAGGATCCCCATTGTATTGGAACAGATGTTCATGACGGATCCAACTAGACCCACGTGTTCGCGCTGCGATATTGCCGCGGGCACGCTCCAGTACAAGCCGGCCCAACGTACAAAAAACAGAGCTATTGAGAGTAAACCAATGGCCTGAAATAGAGATGTGGTGTACCGCAGAAGAATGACTGCGCTGGTCGTCATAATACCGGAAATTACAAAGATGGTGTGCATAACCGTGTTGTAGCTCCCCCCTCTTTTCCGCCATGTATCTGAGATCCAGCCAGCAATCATTTCGCCGATAAAGCCTGAGCCAAAAATTATGAGGGTAGAGTAGCCAATTGTCGCGATCTTAATATTTTGTGTTTTAGCCAAATAACTTGGTCCCCAGGTCAGCAATCCGTAAAAAATGACGGCAGAACTGGCCCAACCGAGACACATCCCATATACACTGCGACTGGAAGCGTAATCTTTCGCAGTAGCATTCGCGCCTCGTTCAGATCCTCTGGATTCAAATTCTGCTGTGAGAGCCGTCTTAATATATTCACGCTCCGCTTCATTAACGCGCTTGTTACCTTCCAGTCCACCGCGGATTACCAGCCATGACAGATAGCCAACAATCATAGTCAGGACACCGGCGCCAACCAAAGCACCGCGCCAACCGCCGAACCAAGCCATGAAAGCAACAATGATAGGGCCTCCAATCGCAGTTCCGAGGGGAGCGCCCCCATCCAACAAGGTAGCGCCTCGGCCCCTTTCCTTGCTACTTAGCCATATAGACTGCAGTTTGGCACCCGCCGGATATAAGGGGGCTTCACTGACACCTAGAAGCACACGCAGAGATATTAAAACTCTGCTTGAAGCGGCAAATCCAGTTAGCGTCTGAACTAAACCCCAAGCCAGTGCAGCACCAATGACAAGCTTTTCCGGCTTAAAACGATCCGCCAGCCACCCCGACGGCAACTGCATAGTTGCATAACCCCAGAAAAACGCGCTTAATACAACTCCGACAGCGGCTGGATCCAACCCTAGGTCTTTCTGGATTGCTGGCATTGCAATTGCCAGTACAGCGCGGTCGACATAATTGATGGCCATCAACAGCAGAAGTATTGCAAAGACCTGCCACCTTACTTTGCTCATGGCAGGTTTGCCAATGCTCACAACGGGTGTGCTAGTCATATCTCATTATCCCCTTGTATTTCGGAAAATGGATGTCATCAATGCCCAGGTTCCCGTGCGAACTTGTTAGTTAGCCTCCCCAAACGGTCGAGTTCTACATCGACAACATCTCCTTCTTTTAACCACACGCGCGCGGCTTCAGGATATGTCATAACTATACCCTCGGGCGTGCCAGTAAGGATGATATCGCCGGGCTCTAACGTTAACAGTTGCGAAATAGCACTAACAAGCTCACTGCAGCCGAAAATCATATCGGAAGTGTTTGAATTTTGACGAAGTTCGCCATTGACATATACTTTCAAGGCGAGTGTATTCGGATCTCCTACTTCATCAGGTGTAACCAAGTACGGGCCGATGGGACAGAAACCATCGCAGCACTTGCCGGGGAACCAAGAAGTCGTGCTGTATTGTAAATCTCGTGCGGAAAGATCATTTCCATTGCAATAACCTAAAATGTAGTGCGAGGCATCTTCTTTTGTTACGTTTCTTGTCTGCTTTCCAATTACGATGACAAGTTCTCCTTCATAATCTACTTGGGTTGAATTGAAGGGAAGGTAAATTGTAGCCTTATGGCCTCGTATTGCATTTATATACTTATTAAACAAATGGGGAAACTTAGGTGTAGGGGTATTAGAATGTTTTAAATAACCCTTATAATTAAGCCCCACACCAATAATTTTTCCTGGTTTGGGGACACATGGACCAAATATTAATTTATCTTCCTGTAAGAAAATAGGGGGGGGGTTGTTGTTCTCTACTTGTTTAGCAAATGTTCGTAACAAACTGATCGATTTGTCCCCGCCTTGTAGTACCTGGTCCATTGTCTTGGGAACATCGCAGTTATGGCTAAGGTTATCAATAGAAGAAGTAATATCCAAGACTCCTTTATCGGTCTTTACTCCTAGTGATAATCCTTCTGGTGTAAAGAAGGTTAACAATTTCATAATATTGCCTCTGGTGTGCCCCGAGTTTCTGAGCGATTCATAACTGAAGCTTCTCGGTTGCTGCGGAGCCGCGAGAATATGTCGCAGCCATGGTCAGTGCGGCGGAAGGATGGGAGACGCGAAGCGTTTTCCAAGGCGTCTCTGCCGTCGCTTCCACCGGCCATGCTTTGCCGAAACATCCGGAGTTTGGTAGCCGAGTCCACTGTGCGGTTGCTCGCAGTTGTACTCGCGCGGTTAGGCCTCCGGCGTGCTCCAAACGTTGTGCAAGGTGCGAAACCAGTGTTGCCTTCAAGCATTCGTCCAATTTGTATTGGTTTACCCAGTTGAATGTGGAGCAGCGTAGGCTTTCGGTCTTGCGCCCATTCGAACGCCGCGAAGTGAACTCCGGATTGTTATCTGACGGCAGGTTCTCTGATGCTGCGTGCTCGCCCAGCAGGCGTTCGTGGACCCGAGTCACGCGAGTGCCACGATCAAGACTCAAGACGGTGGCCGGATGTTTCAGTCGTCGGTTGTCCTCTTCGAGCTGCTTATTTTGCATATAAAATTGTATACAAACTATGGCATTAATTGTATGTAACAAAGTATACAATCTTGGGCGATTTGCAAGCATTAAATTTCAATACACATTAACTTTCTTCCCCTTTTGGGAACTCGACCTGACCCTAGATCGGCAGATGCTGCAGGAGATCGTCTCAAAAAAGTTGTAAAGCCTCGTCAGCCGGCGCCGATTGGCGAGGTGGGCACAGCCAGGCGTATCCATCTCAGAGCGACGGGCGGTGCGGATCCTAGGTATTGGCGTGGAGCACCATGCGCTACCGCAGTCGGCGGCCGTTACAGGAGGCACTCCGTGGTCGGTTGCGGGAGTTGGCAGCTACCCATCTGCGTTATGGGTATCGATCGGCTTGAGATTGTCTTTTTTCCGCGCAATTTCTTCGATGCTTTCGGCATCGCATTCCATGCGCTGAAATGCGGATTTCCGTCAAGCTCGCATGGAGTTGAATGTCGCGAGCGGGCTGCCGCCCGACTATGTGAGTCCTCGTGAACTCGAATGAAAGCAGATCATTGCTAAACGGCGCGAAAGGACCCGCACGAAACGCATGCAGAGATCGAGCCGGATCAACGGGAAGTGAGCTATGGAGGTTGTTAATAGGAGTTGGAGTTCTCGAGCGAAGTATCAACGGATCGATAAACTTCAGGTAATGTGCTTCCTAAGCACGGCGACCAAGCGCGCATGCACTCGCGCGACAACGCTTTCCGGAAGTCGGAGCGTACAATAGCCGCGCGTGAACCGGCGCTCCGGAGAATCGATTTTGATGACATGTGTGGTCAACAGACATCATTTCCAGCTTAGGAACGGGAAGGCCGGCTTACTATACCGCGGCTGGCGTGGCCGTTTTGAGGCGATAAGCAGAAGGCAAATAGTTTGAAATCAGTCAGAGACAAATCGCAGTTCCTCGCCCCAGTAATTGAGAATCAGCTACCGGTGTTCTATGCGCCGGAAAGTCAGGTTGATGTGCGGCTGCGTGATGTTAGGCTCCTTCGGAACTTCATGCTTGATCTATAGGAAAAATAAAAATCGATATCGGAACGAGAACGGTTAGCCCAACTGCCTTTTGAGGGTAGGGCCGGTTGGGGGAAGGCCGGTCGAAATCTCTGGAGCTTTTGCGGCGGAGACCGTATGCCAGCAACACACGCGTGGCCGCGAAATTGAATATGGTGGTCTTAGTCGCTGCGGTGCTCGATCTAGGGGAATAGGAGCAAGTGAGAAAAGATCTGAGCGAACGGCCTACCTCGCCACAGGGTTCAGCCGACGGGCCCAATGCATGGATTGACCACGGCTATCGACGAGGGGGTCTACCTGGAAATACTTGCGCAGTGAATTTGCCCACCCCAACCCTCACAGTCGGTTGCGTGCAAGCGATCGACCTTCGCGTCGTCCCAGATGAACCGAGCCACGCGAACATACAGGGTGTTCCCTACAAAGAAGATGATCCGGAAGGCGCGGAATGGTTCGCAACCCGGCTTGCCGAATGTGCAACCATTGTCGATCAAGGAAAAGTCCGACGCGAATAAGCCATGTGCTCAAGGTCAACCTGTATTCAGGTGTGTTCTTGGCGCATTATTTCACCGCTTTCCGCGACCGGAGGGGATGTTTGCTGGCAGAATCGACCTGGCAGGCTGAAGATGTCTGGCTGGCTGCCCTAATACGGAGCAGCGTTCGCAGCCAACCCTTTCTTGGTGTCCGTTAAGGTGTCCTGTAACTGACTATTGAGGTCACATTGCGTGCTCTTTTGTGCGTGGAGGCGACTGTAAGTGATTGGGATTGCAGTGTATCTTGTCGGCTTCGAGATTTGCTAAACCGTTGTACGGTCAAAAGCTGTACCGGGGGTTCGAATCCCCCCCTCTCCGCCAGACCTTTAAATACAATCACTTAGGGGCTTGGCTACCAAGCGTGGCTACCCGAATTCTGATTCTTCCTCAATTCTCAGTATTGGGCTCAGAGGAAGAAATCATGAACGTGAGCCTATGGATTCGGGAAACCGCAGCGAACGGCAAGCGCCGCCGCTACGTGAAGCCCAACAAGAAAAGAATTTACCCTGAGGGCACAGTTTTCTGCCTGCGTTACGCCGCTAATGGCAAGCGTCGGTGGGAGACCCTCGACGTAAACTGCCTGAATGCCGCGCTTGCGGCGAGAGCAACCAAAGAAGCGGCACTGCTATCAGAAGTTCCCACCCTCGCAGCCGCACCCACGAAGCGGGTCAGAGTGGATGACGCCATTTCCACCTACCTGAGCACTGTTGCCGCCACGAGGGCGCACAAGACGTGGTTGGCATACAGCTTGTTCCTGAGCGAATTCCGCAAGTCCTGCACCAAAGAACACCTTGACCAAATCGACAAGGGCGACCTCACCGCATTCGTTGTAGCGCAGAAAAAAGCTGGACAGGATGACCGAACGATAGCGAACCGTGTAGCGGGGGTCGTGACCTTCCTGCGGGCGCACGGCGTCATCACTGTCACGCTGCGGCACAAATATACGGAAAAGAAAGTGAAGGCTTATTCCGTCGAGGAACTGCGGGCGCTCAATGCCGCCTCGACCGACGAAGAGTTGCAAGTGTGGCAGTTCTTCTTGGGCACCGGATTTAGGGAAGACGAGGTCGCTCACGCTTGCCACACGGATGTTGATTTCCGATTGAAGACGATCAGCGTGCTGGAAAAGCGGCAATGGAACTGGAAGCCAAAAGACAAAGAAGAACGCACGGTGCCGATCCCCGACTCGCTCTTGGAACTGCTCAAGGTGCGCAAGGCGATGCATCCGGATAGCTGGCTGATCTTCCCCGCCGCAGACGGTAAGCCAGAGGGACACTTCCTACGCACCTTGAAGAGGCGGGCGCTGGCGGCAGGCCTAAACTGCGGTCACTGCGCAGGCACACAAGCTGGCAAGGCGGTATCGTGCAAGGATGCAGCGTGTTGCGGTCATTGGATACTGCATCGATTTAGGAAATCTTTCGCATCGCTGCACCACGCCAACGGCGTGCCAGCCCGCACCATTCAAGCATGGCTCGGGCACGAATCGCTGGAAACCACTTTGCGGTATTTGGCGGATGCAGAGCTAAGCAGCGAGAGAACACGAAGCCAAGTCAACGGTAGCTTTGCTGAAATTGATCAGTGAACGGAAACCCAACGTCTGCTTCCCGACCCGCACAGGCGGAATTGACACGAAGCTTTGGGACGAGTGCAAGCGCATAGCACGTAAGGCGGGACTGGACGAGAACAAGTTCACGCCCAAGAATTTCCGCTCAACGTTTGCGACTAACCGTTTACGCAGCGGCTACAAACTGCCTGAATTGCGTGACCAGATGGGACATTGGGACATGCACAGCATTGAACATTATCTGGCTGCGATGCGAGGTGAAGAACTGGTGAACAGCGGTGGATTAAAAAGAAAAGCCGCCAAAATCGGCGGCTGTTTCTGGTGCTGCGGGAAGCTTACTAATATTACTTACTATCCCAATATTTGCTGTCAAGCAAGAGTGTGCGTTGCTGACCGTCTTCACATACTACGTCAACTACTAGGTTGCCAGAACCGCTGATACGGTCGCGCTTTCCGCTTGTGGGGTGGATTTTGGTCACGTTGGTTATGGTGCCGAAACTTTTGTGTTTCACTTCGCACTCTCTTTCTCGTGCTGCTTAATGTCACGCTTCAATTTAGGCAATGCGGTGGCTATCAAGCCGAACAGCTTGCCGAACTCAACCGCCAGCCGCTTGGCGACCGCGAGAAGATCGATGACTTCTTCCTTCGTCAACTCCATGCGGCCATCGCCAGCAGTCGCTTGCAAGTTGCCATCGCTGCAACGGACGAAAGCATAGAACAGTCCGCTGGGGGATTCCGCTGTCTTCATCGCTGTGATTAGGTCTGTTACCGACATCCAATTCATACTTCATCTTTCCATCCGCCGCGTGGGCGTCTACAGTCGTACTTAACGGCTATCTGCGCGATTCGGGATGACACCACGCCGAATCTCTTTCCGATGACGGCCTAGTCATCATCGGGGTGGGACACTACGTAGTCCGCGATTTCTCGCTCGAACTTTTCGCGTATCTGTTGAACTTGCTTGTGAACTTCTTGTCTACGACTCACTTCTTCTCCTTATATGGAAGCCAAATGCCTCCGTGGGGTGGTGGTGGAACTTCGTGATACATCTTTCCGAGTGCATCTGGCATAACCCCCGAATGCCCCGCAGTTATTTGCTTGAACCAAAATGGAATGTCAGCCCGCCTAGCACGCAGCATCATCTTATAAGCCCATTCCAACTCCATGACGCGCCGTCCATGCACGGCTTGGGTAGCATTCTGGCCGAGTATTTTTAGACGCCAATCTTCGTTGGGGTCGTAATGGTATTCTGGGTTGTCGCCAGACTCTCCACCCACTATCAACCAGCCTATCCCAGTGAGATCGATCTCATTGCTGATGTCCTCGATGAGTGGTTCACAAGACAGCCAGCGTACTGCTTCTGGATGGACTGGAACTTCGCGCAGCACATCAATCTTGGGTAGGGTGAGCTTGCATCCTACGGATGTCCCTAGCCAGACATTGTGGTATCCCTGCCCCCAATCTGCTGGTAGGTGGGATAGAATTTTTTCTGGACGCTTGGTCAGAATCATGTAGACCAAGTTAGGGGTACCTTTGATAACCTTCCAAGCAGCATCACGCCATTGGTCAGCTTCTTTGATGAAGAAGTCACTGATAGAGCAAGTGAAGACTCTGGCATAGTCTTCTACTTCACCAGCGCGCCAGCCACGCCGTACAGTCTCTGCCTGAAACTGTTGTGGCTGGTCCCAAGTCGTCTTGGGCTTGTAGAGTTGGTGACCCCAAGGCTTCAACTGTAGACCAGTCTGGGGGTCTTTATAGCGCCTAATTGCACGATTGATGTAGCAGTGGATGCATTCTGGGGCGCACTTGCCACAACACATCCAACCATTCCAAGAGTGGTGCGCCCAACTGACCAGTGTCTTCCGTCCCATCACTCACCAGCCTTGGTTGCGAGGAGTTTCCCCGCTGCTTCTAGCTTGGCATCCACTATCTCCCGCCACTCATTATCGCTAGTGACCAGTGAGTCTCCCCCAGTGACTGGGGGAGCTGGTGTGGTTGGCTGGATGTCTTTGCCAATCTTCTTGGCGTCTTCGTGGATAGCACATATCTCTGGCTGGACTTTACGGACGTAGGTCACCAGTGGGAAAGCTTTGTCGCCATACTTTTCGACTTCAGCGAGTAGGCTGTCCATCTGGTTTGCCATACGCCTATAGGCCCATTCCCATTGCTGAGCTACAGTCTTGGTCTGGAGTAGTTGGACTTGGGTCACGGCTGCGGCCAACTTGGTCACCGCCGTTTCTGTCTTGGCTTCTTCTACTTCTTGCTGTAGGTCTTGGCCTTCGTCTGACTTGGGGTCTATCTTGGCCTTGGGTGTGTTGACTGGCGCGTCAGTAGTTTCTTCCATCTCTACATCTACGCCTAAGTCATCTTGCCAACGCTTGCGCCAGACTAACTCTTGTCTAACTCTCTCTGAACATACTCCAAAGAACTCTTCGCAGAAGTCAGACCATGAGTATGGGGTGACTATGCCACTTGGCATCTTCACACCAATCTTGCACTTACTTCCAGACTTGGGTAACCTATTCCGTAATTCTTCTACCAAGTCGCCGTAGACCGCGAAGAACTCACGGAACTTCCTATAGCGACGGCCTATGACTATAGTGTCTGTCAGTAGGTCTACCACGCTGCGCTTGCTGATGAAGTCTTGCTTCTTGGCCAAGTCATCTGGCAGCTTTGGTAACGGCTGGTCATCTGCTGGCATGTCTATCGTGAACGCGCACTCTGCGTTTACATCTGGGGTTTTCTTTTTACTCACCACTTTCATCTCCTAGTGGCCAGGTCTTTTTTGATCCGGTCCACGAGACTTAATACTGGAGAATTGAGAGTTTCTTAATTAACAGTAATTAATGTGTTTTCAATCACTTAGGAGCTTGGCCGGATCGCGGGCCAAATCCGGCAGGGGCGTATGCCTCCACGAAGGTGGTAAGCGCTTTGATGACGATTCGCCAACTTTTTTGGGAAATAGCACGACAGTAACATCGCAGTTGGTTACTAGGTACTGGCATGAAAGTGGCATTGAGAGACCGGCAAAAACTGTGAATTGGGAAATCAGGGAAATCGATCCTGTGGGGTGCGCCGGTTTGTTGTGCCGGTTGTGCCGGTGTGCTCGGGATTGGATTCCCGGAAATTTGGTCGTCGTGATAATTGGGATTTTCCGTGGGCCGGAGTATTTAGTTCCAGACGATCTTGCTAATCGTTCAAGGGAGAGTTGGACGGGGAGTCGTCCTACGTCACCCGATGGGACGCCGAGGCCAAGCGCGCCGAGGTGGTCGCCGGCCACTTGCACGAGTTTCCCATGGAAGACCAGTAACAGAGATTGGTCGGACATTGGCCGATGCTGACGGAGCGCCATGGTCGAGGAAAAGAATGGGAGAAAGTATGGGATCTAACAATTACGCAG
>Ga0187888_1003132_pt1 | contig 13251 bp, 15 predicted proteins | sample June2016WEW_7_40_FD_132987 | JGI IMG/M metagenome (GOLD analysis project Ga0187888, IMG submission 132987) | Peatland microbial communities from SPRUCE experiment site at the Marcell Experimental Forest, Minnesota, USA - June2016WEW_7_40 | ecosystem: Environmental > Terrestrial > Soil > Wetlands... | reverse complement strand
CGATGATAACGCTGCCACGGCTGCGGAAGCGCAATCTTTCAAAAGGGCCTGTTCCTGTTTTGGGCTCGGGCGGTATCTGTATTACTTCTCCGGAACGTGGGTGGATCTGGATGATCGCAAGCGGCCTAAGACTATCCCGAAACTGGACGGCTGGGCAACGCCTGAAGGATGGCGCCGGGGCCTTCGGCCGAGTTGCGCGCATGAACAAAGCCTAAAGCAAGGTGTAGCTGCAGGAAACGAAGACAACGCCCACTGGGCAGACGCAAATGACAATATCCTTCGCGAAATCGAAGGGATGGAGAGAGTCGTAGGCAAACGTATGTATCGCGGATTGTTGAAGTCTGTGGCCAGGGTGTGGAATCCGAGAGACATTCAGGATCGCACGATCCAAAAGAAGGTGGTAGCGCACATGCAGGCAGCAGAGAGAGGATTACGTCGCGCGCAAGCGGCGCGAGACAGGGCCGGGTCTGCGTCCTTTGCGGCAGTTCTCGAGTCCTTGAAGCTGCGATCACTAGGCCAAGTGGACAATCTCAAAACCCTACAGGAAATTGTGGTTGCCCTCGAGGCGGCACCCCCGACAATATAACAATATATGTTATACTACTACAGACACATTGCGGGAGCAGGCTATGGATGGCAAGACGCTGAAGGAAGCCCGGCACACCAAGAACTGGACGCAGAAAGATACTGCCCGGGTCCTTGGCGTCACACAGGCCTATTTGTCCATGCTAGAGACGGGGCGCCGTGCAGTCTCAAAGGGCCTCGCCCGCAAGGCCCTCAAAGTTCTTGATCTTCCACCGACGGCTTTGCCGTTACAGTCCTCAACTGGACGCCCGACATCTTCCGGCAGGCACGACTATGGCGCCGATCTAGCCGCTCTCGGGTATCCAGGTTTCGCTTATCTGAGAACCAGGGCGGCGCGAAGGAACCCTGCCGACGTTCTGCTCGATGCTCTGCATGAGCCAAATCTCGACGCCCGAGTCGCCGAAGGACTGCCATGGCTGGCGCTGACCTACGTTGACATGGACTGGGACTGGCTGGTGCGAAACGCCAAAGTGAGTGATGTACAAAACCGACTGGGATTTGCCGTGGTTCTCGCGAGCGAAGTAGCAAAAAGCAAGAATGACAGCGACAGGGCACAAAAGCTGCGGGGATGTTTGGACGCGCTGGAAAGGTCGCGACTCGCGCGCGAGGATACCTTTTGCCACGATTCGCTGACTCAAGCTGAGAGATCGTGGCTCCGCGAGCACCGTTCCCCTACCGCGAGTCACTGGAATCTCCTCACCGACATGGAGGGCAGACATCTTGGATACGCGCGTGCATAACAAGTCCATTCCGGAGCCTTGGCGCTCCTTCCTGGGTGAACTGGATGCGGCAATCGAGACCGAGGTTCGTCTGGACTGCATGGGAGGATTTGTAGTGACCTTGGTTTACGGCTACTCGAGGCCAACTGCAGACCTTGATGTACTGGAGATCGGGCCGAGAGAAGCCGGCAAAACGATGCTACAGCTTGGCATGCAGGGCGGCCCGCTGCACAAGAAATACAAGATCTATCTTGACCCCGTCGGGGTAGCTCACGTACCCGAGAACTATGAGGATCGGCTCACTGAGATATTCCCGAAGTCCTTCCAACATCTTCATCTCTGCGCTCTCGATCCCTACGACCTGGCGTTGTCGAAGCTGGAGCGCAACATTCAACGTGACCGGGACGACGTGAAATATCTGGCCAGAACCATTCCACTCGATCTCGACGTTCTGAGAGAGCGATATCGGAAGGAACTGCGCTGGCAGCTGGGCAATCCGGAGCGCGAGGATCTTACGCTCAAGCTGTGGATTGACGCCATCGAAGAAGAAAAGCGGAAATAGCCCACCCAGGGCGGTCCTACTCTCTCCTAATTCACCCTTTCCAATAAAGAACGCAGGAGGTGCCCGTGACGAAGCGCATCTCCGCCGTCCAGCACCTGCGCAGACTTAGAGGAGGATCGCAGTCCCACCTGCTCAGGGCGTCGGACGGCGCGTCCTACGTAACCAAGTTTCAGAACAATCCCCAACACATTCGCGTCCTTGCCAACGAAATGCTGGCCACGAGACTTGGCCTGACGCTGGGTCTTCCGATGCCGAGCATCGAGGTGATTGAAGTCTCCGAGTGGCTGATTGCCCATACTCCGGATTTGCGAATCCAGCAGGTCGGCGCGGAGGTCCCGTGCCAAAGCGGCAAACAACTAGGCTCACTGCATGTTGGCGAAGATACTCTCGGCCTTACATTCGACTACTTGCCTCGCGAGATGCTCCAACGTGTTCGCAATCTTGGGGATTTTGCCCGCGTCCTTGTCTTGGACAAGTGGACGTGCAATGCCGATGGGCGGCAAGTGGTCTTTTCCCGCAAGACCCTGCGAAGCCAGCGCCACCACGCTACCTTCATCGACCAGGGCTACTGTTTCAATGCCAGCGAGTGGAGTTTCCCGGACTGTCCGCTCCGAGGTGTCTACGCGAACAATTGTGTATACGAGGGTGTGACGGGATGGGAGGCATTCGAACCAGCACTGACCAGAGCAGAAGAGATGGATGCGGACACCATCTGGCGGTATGCGGCCGAGATTCCGGAAGAGTGGTACGAAGGAGATCGAGACGGTCTGCATCGGTTGGTGGAGGCACTGCACCATCAGCGGACTGCCATTCGGGGGCTAATCGAGAAGTTTCGCGAATCGACGCGGAACCCGTTTCCAAACTGGCGAGATCATCCCACATCCGTTGACTTCTCCGCTTTTAGGCGGGACGAAGACGTTGAGATTCGGTAGGATAGGAAATCTCATGGAGCTTTACATTATTGCAGGGCCGAATGGTGCCGGCAAGACGACGTTCGCACGCACATTTCTTCCCAAATATGCCGCCTGCAAGAACTTCATCAATGCCGACCTGATCGCGCAGGGAATGTCTCCCTTTTCTCCTGAAGCGGCAGCTGTGCGCGCTGGCAGGCTGATGCTCAGCGAAATCAGGTTCTTTGCGCAGCGGCGCGCTACTTTCGCTTTCGAGACTACGTTATCGGGGCGGAGCTACTTAAGGCTGATTCGCCAGCTCAAAAAGCAGGGATACGAGGTGCACTTTTTCTTTCTGTGGGTAAAGAGTGTTGATGTGGCGCTATCCAGAGTTAGGGAACGAGTGTTGAAAGGCGGGCATGATGTACCCGAAGCTGTGGTCCGTCGCCGGTTCGGCCGTTCGATCAGCAACTTCTTTGCCGAGTACCGCCGATTGGCTGATTCCTGGTATCTGTTTGATAATTCAGGCGGAACGCCCGCAATGGTCGCTTTTGAGAGAGCGGGCAAGGCTCGTATAATGAATCGTGAGCAGTATCAGGCGCTGATCGCGCGCTACGGTGACGAATGAGCAGAGTTCCCCAGAGTGTCCTTCGACTGCCGCTGGAGAAACGTGCGGAGATCGCATTTAAAGAGGCTGTCGAGGAAGTCATCGACGAACACGCTCGTCTGGATTTGCCACTCTACATTTGGCGCGACGGCAAAGTAGTAGGGTTATCCGCTCAAGAGGTGCGGCACGATTCTGTAGTGAGGCAGGGCAAATAGAACAACGACGTTTCCTCTCGGCGCTTCCGTGAGTGCCCCTTTCGGTAAGCATCCTTCCGTAGAATCAGTCTGGCTTCCCTCGCACTCTTAGATTGCAGTGTCAAGGTGGAGGCGTGCAGCCGCCTGCTGGCTCTGCACACTTCGAGGAGGTTACCTGTGCGTCCTCAAGGTCAAACCAAGCTAGGTTTCTTCCCTCTTCCGATCGCCGAAGCCAAGCGCCTAAAGAATTGGCTGACCTTTCCGGAACGATTCTCTGCGCTCGATCCCTGTGTCGGCGACGGAGTGGCGTTCGCTCACCTGCTTCATAATGTAAATGCCCATCGCTATGGAATTGAAATCGACGCCAATCGGGCCGAACAAGCGAGAGCCCTGGGAATTGAGACTTTGCAGGCCAACGCCATGGATGTGCGGTGCCAGCCCGAGGCGGTGTCCCTGCTTTATCTGAACCCTCCGTACGACTGGGAATCCGGGGAGAGCAACAACCAGAGATTGGAAGCGGTGTTTCTAGAACACACCTATCGCTGGCTCAAGGCTGGTGGCGTGCTGCTTTTCGTGATTCCGCAGCTGCGATTGGCGAAATGCGCGAGACTGCTGATCGAACATTTCACCGATATGCGCGTGTTGCGACTTACAGAGTCGGCTTGTCTGCAATACAAGCAGATCGTGGTGGTTGCAACGCGCCGCAAACGACACGCTAGGGTTATGGATGCGGCGTTGTTGGATGGAGTGCGCTACCTCGAAGCGCTGGCGACGAAGGCCGAGCTTGAGCCTCTGCGCGACAATCCCGAAGTTCGGTACGAAGTTCCTGCTTCGGAGTCGGCTGTACTGACCAATATGGGTATTCCATTGGACGAAGTGGAGGACTTGTTATTGGAATCCGCCGCGTATCGTCAGGCGGGACGTGTACTTTTGCCCAAGCTGAATGACGTCAAAGGCCGGCCGCTCACACCGCTGCACGGTGGACATGTCGGATTGCTCTGTACTGCTGGAATGCTCAATGGAGTATTCGGCGAAGGAGAATCTCGTCACATCGCCCACTGGCGCTCCGTGAAATTCACGGACCATTGGGAAGAAGAGGAAGAAGACGGAACGAAAATCCTGCACGACCGGGAACGGTTCTCGCATGAGCTGATGCTGATTTTTGCCAACGGAAAGACCCAGGTTCTCACTCACGAAAAGAAGGAGCCAGAATGAAAAATGCCCACCTTCGATTCGGCTGGCTTACCTACGTGAAGAGCACGGAGAAGACGACCACCAGCATCAAGTTACGGCTCGACCGCTTTATCGGCGAGGTGTTACCCGATCCACCCCGGCAGGCCAAGGCCCATCTCATTTCCGTGATTGGCGGGGACACCCAGGTTGCGGCCGTCAGTGCGGCCATCTCGCTGGGAGACAGGTTCATGGTGGAGGGGCCAGGGGTACAGCCGATTCGAGTGTGTCTCGAACGAAACGCGCAGTGCTTTAAAGGCTCAGTGCAACTGTCCGGGCGCAAGAAGCCCCTGCGTCACCTAATCGCGTTGTCGGAAGAGTTCGCTTCCAGCAACGCATCGGCGGGGTCAGGACGAACCCTGCTGGCATGCTCGGAAAACAGATTCATATGGGCCTCTCTCGCCCATATTCATGGGATCCCCGGAACGCCGGACTGGGCTGACTGGTTTGCGGGCGAACTGGAAACGCATCGGGCGATCATCCCTGCTCTTGGTATCGGATGTGCTCCGGTGCTGGTCAAGGGGGAGAAGGAACAGTTCCTTTCCTGGCTCAGTTGGGGCGTTGAGAGCGGAGCCGTCAGCCTTCCGGCTGAAACTGGTTCGATCCGCTGGCCGAGCTTGAGTCTCGAAGACCTCTTCTAGCCGGCCAACTAGCTTTCCGCATCACCCATCTTCTCCCTTCTGTCTTTTCTTGTTCTCTCGTTCTCTTCCGCAAACCCTTCCGTACCAGAGGACCTCCATGCCAGAACTGTCCACAATCTACGACTACCTGCGCTGTCACGCGGCGCTTTTGGGAGAGCGCATTCTCCAGGAGTATCCGGCGCTCCACCAATTCGACGATGCAGTGTCACCTCGGATTGAAGGGCTGCTGCGAACGCCTTTCCCAGCACAGACCATCGCCATCATGGGACTGGCCAAACGCTGGCAGCGAGCACGGACCGCCATGGTGGTCGCGGAATGCGGTACCGGCAAGACATTGATCTCGCTCGGAGCCATTCAGGTCCACGGCCAGGGGAATCCGTTTACCGCATTAGCGATGGTGCCGCCACACTTGGTAGAGAAGTGGGCGCGGGAGGCGTTTCTGACATTGCCCGGGCTACGCGTGTTCCTGATCGATGACTTGCGAAATGGCGGCGACGAGAACAAATCCCACGGAGTGAACGAGGTGCGGTTGAGGCAGGGCCGCATCGTGCGGGAAGGCTTGCATACAACCTTGAGCGAGTTGCGGCTGCGCAAGGATTCGCTGAGTTCTCGTAAACGTTGGATGTCGCTTTGCGGGAGACCATCGCTGTTTATCGTCGGACGTGAGCGAGCGAAGCTCGGTTACTTCTGGCGCCATGCTTACCGGGTACCACATTCGGGCCCATACGTTGGCTGCGTGGTGAATTCCGATACTGGCAAGCCGGTGATCATCGACGACAGTCGATTAACGGCAGGTGAGTTCGAGAAAGTCAAGATTGCCGAGACCATTGAGGCCAGAGGAGAGAAGTCTTGTCGCCCGCTGCACAGCCCACTGTGGCAGGCGGACTCGGACAAGATCCGCCGCATGGCTCCGATTGAGTTCATCGGGCGCTACATGCCGGCGTGGTTCGACTATGCGATTTGTGACGAGATTCACCAGCTTGCGGGCGATACCGCGCAAGGAAATGCCCTGGGCACTCTGGCCTCATGCACCGACCGGATCGTGGGGCTGACCGGCACACTGCTGGGCGGCTATGCGGATGATCTGTTTAACACCCTATTCCGTCTTGAATCGAGACGGATGAAAGAACACGGCTACGAATGGGGCACGACCGGACGCAGTTCCTTTATTCAGGATTACGGGGTCCTCGAAACCATCACCAAGGTCGAACCAGCCAACAATGCCTGCTCGAAGGCTAGGACCACGAGCACGGTTCGGCGCAAGCCCGGAGCATCACCGCTGTTGTTTGGCGAATTCCTTATGCAGCTGTGCGCCTTTGTGTTCCTCGAGGACATATCAGGGGAACTACCGCCATACGAGGAAAGCTATCTGAGCGTGCCGATGGACGCTCCCATGCAGGAAGCGTACCGCGAACTCGAAGATGACATGCGGAAGGCGTTGAAGGCTCACCGTGGCAATCGGTCGGTTCTGAGCACGATGCTCAACACTCTGTTGCTCTATCCCGATCACCCCTATGGGATTGGGACGCTGTACGGCACTGAGTTCGATCCTGAACTCAAGCGCAGGGTCCGATTTGTGATTGCAGAACCCCGCGACCTTCCCGAAGACCGTATTTATTCCAAGGAACGCAGGCTGATCGAAGAGATCAGGAAGGAACTGGCAGAAGGACGGCGGTGTCAAGTCTTTGCCGTGTACACGCAGAAGCACGATGTCACCGCCCGACTGCAACGAATTCTGAGCAACGAAGGGCTCCGCACCGCAGTTTTACGGGCGAGTGTGGACACTTCCAAGCGCGAGGCCTGGTACGCCAGACAAGTCAAAGACGGAGTTCAGGTAGTGATCTGCCATCCCAAACTGGTGGAAACAGGTCTCGATCTGCTGGACTTTCCGACGATCATTTTCTACGAGTCTGGATACTCATTGCATACCTTGCGGCAAGCCAGTCGCCGGTCCTGGAGGATCGGGCAACGGCGGCCGGTCCGCGTGAAGTTCCTTTGTGCAGAAGGGACCATGCAGACATCGTGTTTGCGCCTCATGGGGAAGAAGCTCCTCGTGGCTCTCACCATGGAAGGAAAGTTCGCCGGCGAGGGGTTGCAGAGCATCGATGAAGACGATGACATGCTCTCGGCCATGGCGCGGGAGTTGGTGGAGAGGAATGGTATTGGCGATACTGCCGACTCCGTTTGGAGAGCGCTCAGCCGAGAACACCAGAAGCTGTTTCCGGCGAGTTCGCATTCAAAGGACGATGTCTCGCTCGTGGAGGTGCCTGGCAGCCTGCTCAACACTCGGTCCGACCCTGCCAGTCTCGTCGAGGAAGCCATAGAAAGAAGCTCCGTCTTAATCTTCGGGCAGCGGCCGGGATCGCTGGCAGGCAGCAGGCGGCGCGGGAGACCAGATGTGCCGGAGCAGGCGTCGCTATTCAACTTCGGTTGAATGAAATCACGGCGGCTCTCTCGGCACCCTACCGCATCCAGTCTTCAGGCGGCGATTGGATATCCCAGCCGCGCCACTTCGCCCCCTTAGGGGTATGTCACCGCAACGGAGATATGCAACTGACATGTGTACTTGGTCCTCTGCGTTCTCAGTCGCGAGGAGGGGGTAACTGCGACCCGGCGAAGGTCGCTCTCGGCGCAAACAGTGCAGCCAGAGTTTTTCTGTTCCGATTTCGTAACAAAATCAAACTAGTAAACAGGAGAGGCTAGGAAAACATAGCAGACTTGTGCCGTGGGGTCAGGCAACAATACGGTCCCGCCCTTGGCTGAATGGAGAACTTGGCGGAACGGAAGGGACCCGACCATTCAGGTTCGAGAACTTAGGTGCAAATGGCCTCACCGCCGGTTACCACGCCACTCAGGATCCCGGCCATCGGCCAAGCTTGGGAGTACGCAGTACTGGGAGTATAGAGAGATTCGCTGTCACGGGAATGTCTCGCAGCAGGCAAATGACAGATAGCAGAATGCACGCCCTCCTGTTAACGGCTGATTCGTCGCTGGTCGCAACTTTTACAAAGATCTGCGAAGAGCTTGGCATTGGAGCCGAACTCGTCGGAACAGTTCAGAATGTCTCTAGCCGGCTGAACGGAGGAAAATACGAAGCTGTGCTTTTGGACGCCGACACGGTTCCGTCGGCAATCCCGCTTATCGGCGCAGTGCGGGAGAGTCGCTCGAGCAAGAATGCTGTCGTCTTTGTAGTCGCAACCAAAGCCAAGGACGGCGAACAAGCACTCGAGCGCGGCGCACATTTTGTGTTGCGGCGGCCGCTCGACGCACCTGAGATCAGACGCACATTGCGTGCCGCCTATGATCTTATGGTCGGCGAGTCCAGACGCTACTTTCGGTGCAGGGCTGAGCTCCCCGTGACAGTTGGGACATCCCATGCAACCTTTCAGTGCTCGACTGTGAACGTCAGCGGGAATGGCATGGCGGTGCGGATACCGGTTCCTCTGGAATTGGCCGAGCCCGTGGATATCGAGGTTGCGCTGCCGGACGGGTTTACCGTTCGCGCTGGAGGGCTTGTAGTATGGCACGACAGAGAAGGCAATAGCGGTCTCAAGTTTCACTGCAGCGGGCCGGAAATGCGACAAAAGCTCGATGCCTGGTTAGATTCTCAGTTTGCAAGATCACGGCCCACGGCGCATTAAATGCACCGTCTGAGTCTGATTGAGACCTCAGAGCCAATCGGAGCAATAGCGAGTCCATCTGCGATCTGTGCCTAAGAAATCGCCAGGATCAGCCCGGGATGGCCCCGACACCCCTTTGCGCCCCTCGTCCACTAGGGCTTTGCTGCATTAAGAGCGCGCCCAAGTTTCCGCGACGTATCCCGCAGCCGCCGGGCAAGAATCACGGCCAGCGACTGGTAAAAGCGGGAGCCGAGACCGGGAAAAGTGTTGAACAAGCTCCGCAAATCCTCCGCTCGGATTTCATCGGCTTCGACTTCTTGTTCCTTGGCAATCACTGATGCTGTAGCCTTTCCCCTTTCGAGGAAAGCTATATCCCCGCAGATATCGTCTTCCTCGAGCGACGCCACCACCGCCCTTGCATGCGAACTCAGCAGTTCCACCGAAGCTGTACCTCGACGAATGATGTAAATGGCCTCGCCCGGGACCCCTTGTCGGATGATTTCTTGGCCGGACGTGAACACTTTCCGTTTGGCCTTCGCGCCAATTAGAACCCAGTCGTTGGGCGTCAAGTATTGCAACGAGTTTCCTGCCATACGTTTCGATCCTGGGGACAGCAGCACTAGGCTGAACGCTGCTTATCTTTTTCAGTTGTGCCGGTTTGCTGGGTTGGTTTTTTCGACGCCGCACTTCTCGCAGGGGCTATTGGCGTAGGGATGAACAGCGGACGGTAGAAACGATGCATACAATCGTGGCATCTCACCGGCCGGAGCAGCAGCAAGACCGCGGCCTCCTCCCACAAACTCCTGGGGCTAGAGACGTAGACATTTGACCTGTGGCAATACGGGCAACTTTCCTGCGCTATCCTGAGCACCGCTTATCTCCAAACCATTGTATGGCGAAGATGAATACCCTCACCGGCACGTGGTGCGGACCTGCTTATCGCGCCAATCTTCTGGCGGCGTATGGATACTCCACACATTGCCCGGCTCATCCAGCGCCCCGCCCAGCTGCAAAAACTACTCATGCTCTCCAAGTGAGATGCAGTTTACCACCCGTGCCGTGATGTTGTTCGTGGAAAGCCCTCCCACCGAGCTGCGGCCCTGCCTCCAGCGGACGACGGAGCCGCGCTGCACATCCCTGGGGTTTACCAGGACTACCAGATATGGCTCGGAGAACGCATGAGCAGGATCCGGGCGCGTCAGCACTGAGTTTGTTGTTCCAACCCAAAAAGGAGGAAAGCAGTATGTCCGAAACAAGTACGCTCATTGGCTATGGCGGCCGGACGATTGGCCGCGAAGAACTGGCGCTGGTGCCGACACCAGCGGCAACGGAAACGCACCGCCCGATTCCGCATCACGAGATCGTGCGGGCGCTGATCGAGACCCTCGGGTTTCGCCACATCGGAGTCGTCCACGACGAGTATGCAGTATCGCCGGACGGCATGAAAGTCTTCGGTGTACTCGATCTTGCAACCGAGATGGAGGGCTGCCGCTTTTCCATCGGATTGCGCAACTCCCACGATAAGAGCATGCGTCTGGCGATGACCTGCGGCTATCGCGTGTTCGTGTGCTCAAACATGGCGTTTGCCGGGGATTTTACGCCGGTGCTCGCCAAACACTCAAAGTCGTTCTCGCTGATCGACTGCATATCGGTCGGCGTCGACCGGATGCAGCGCAACTTCGAGCCTATGCGGAAGCAGGTGGAGGCGTGGCAGCGAAGCGAACTCACTGATGTCACGGTCAAGGTGGTCATTTACGAGGCGTTCGTCGAAGGCAAGCTGGAAGCTCCCAAACATCTGGCGCGCGTGGTGCATGACTTGTACTTCGAGCCAAAGTATGAGGAGTTTCAGCCCAGGACGATTTGGAGTCTTTCGAATGCGTTCACATCGGCGTTCAAGGAACTGGAACCGATCCCGCAATTCAAAGCAACGGCGAAGCTCGGAGAGTTCTTGGAAACCCGCTTCTCCCAGTCGTTCTAACGTGGGGCGGTACCGGCCGGGCCGTTCTTCCCATTCGAGGTGCCAAGAGACCCAGCGCACGTCGCGCGAAGATCGACGCTTGTCCCGACGAGCTTCCCACAAGCCCGTTTTCTGGATAGCTTCCGATTGGCCGACAAACCAGAGGTCGACTGAGCAGAGCCGACATGTCGGGATCTACACGCCGCGATTACGGCCCTATGGAAAACGAAAGTCTGTTCGTTCTAAAGCCCGCGCCGCCCTCGCTGGAAAAGGTCACGGCCGACCCAATGGTTTGGCCCCCCCCATTCGGTTTTGGGTCCGGGAAGCCAGTATTGCGACGAAATGGCTCCCTTCAGTTACGCGAACTTCCCGGTCTCCCATTTAACAAAACTTTAATCATGACCGGCACGGTTTAGCTTGTAGCCGCAAATCCGGTCACCTAAGAATTACTCATGGAGTTCTTCCAACGTCATCATCCGCTAAACGTGATCGTGCTGTGTGATCGCAAAGGCTGCGAGCAACAACGCGGGAGAAACGATGGGCACGAACTGGACGATTGGCTGCAAGCAGAGTCGGAGGTGACTCAACAGAAAGCGAAGATAGCTGCCGCATAGAACCAGCAATCGCGCAGGGCTCACTTCGACTTGAAACAGACGACGCATAGCGGGTTTGGATTTTGTCTCACCGGCGCTCATCACATCCGGAGGCTCCCAAACATGACGCGACGCGGGCATCAGCGCGGTTCCGCCGTTCGATTGCGAGTATCTTCTTAGTTAGGATCTTTCAGAGTTCGAGCGTACACGTTCAGGGTTGGGACAAGTGAAAGCCTTGCTCATCTCGGTCAACTACGAAGTGGGCGTCGAGATACCGCTGCCCCTGGGGCTGGCTTGCGTCGCCGCTGCGACGGAGAAAGCTGGCCACGGGGTGCTATTACTGGCTGCTACGTCCGCCACCGGCTGGGAATCGGCTATCCGGGAGAGGATTGGAGAATTCCGCCCCGACGTTATCGGTATTTCGGTCAGGAATATCGATGATCAGAACATGCAGGCACCGCACTTCTTTCTTGAACTATTGCGGAAGGTCGTGTCCGTGTGTCGCAGCGCTTCGCGGGCTACCGTTGTGCTGGGCGGCGCAGGCTACAGCGTTTTCCCCGAAAGCGCCCTAATGTACCTGGGGGCTGACATGGGGATTCAAGGCGAAGGCGAGGTGGTGTTTCCTGCGCTCCTATCGTGGGTTGAGCATGGTGCCCAAGAAGACGCACCTCGTTCGCTTCATCTGCCGGGAAGGTCACCGACGGGAAGGGGCTTTGCTCAGAACCTTGATGCGCTCCCCATGCCTGAGCCCCGCCTTTGGCTGTATCCCGACAATAACCCCAGCGTACGGATTCCAGTCCAGAGCAGGCGAGGATGTCCCCTGGACTGTATTTACTGCTCGACCAGTGCGATTGAAGGGAGACCAGTCCGCCAACGCTCACCCGAATTGGTCGTAAGGTGGCTGGCAGAACTGCGTAAATGTGGGTTCCGCAATTTCTATTTCGTGGATAACACCTTCAATCTGCCGCTTTCGTATGCGAAAGAGCTTTGCAGAAAGATGATCCAGGCGGACCTTGGGATCGATTGGTGGTCCATTGTTTGCCCGAAATGGGTGGACATCGAATTGGTCGAACTGATGACCAAGGCGGGGTGCACTCAGGTAAGCCTCGGTTTCGAAAGCGGGTCAGAACCGATGTTGAGGCAGCTAAAGAAGGAGTTCAACACCGTCGAGGCAAAAGTAATTTCTGAATTATTCGCTGACGTGGGCATAAAACGGCACGGATTTCTCTTGCTATTGAGGATTGCATAATATAGTTACAACGGAAACAGTTCTGCCTGCCGCCAGAAGGCAATCACCAAGGTAGGCCGTTTGCGCATCCGGCGGAGTGCTTGGCGAGCATATTGGCTCAATTGCCCGAAGTTCTGCGGGCAGAGGTTGGGTAACTCGTGCTGCTTCCAGTGCGACCACAGATACTCGACCGGATTCAGTTCCGGCGCATAGCCAGGAAGAAACTCCACCCACAAGCGCCCTCGCTGCTCTCGTATGAACTGCCACGTGGCACGGCTGCGATGGCCCGGCAACCCGTCCCAGACGATCAGTAGCTTGCCCGGAATGTGGCGCAGCAGATGCGTGAGAAACTCGATGATCTGCGGGCTGCGGATCGCGCCGGGAAACAGCCGAAAGTAAAAATTCCACCACGTCACTCCTGCCAT
>Ga0187888_1003130_pt1 | contig 13259 bp, 9 predicted proteins | sample June2016WEW_7_40_FD_132987 | JGI IMG/M metagenome (GOLD analysis project Ga0187888, IMG submission 132987) | Peatland microbial communities from SPRUCE experiment site at the Marcell Experimental Forest, Minnesota, USA - June2016WEW_7_40 | ecosystem: Environmental > Terrestrial > Soil > Wetlands... | reverse complement strand
GGCCGAGGAGGAGTGATGAACCGGCTGTCCGTGGGCAGGAACTCGAGGAGAAGGGCTTTGGCGGCTTCGGGAAAGTCGAGGACGCGGACGCTCCAGGCACGGCCTTCCCAGAGCTTCTCAAAGGCCTCGACTTCGTCCTGGACGTGCTTGACGTCTCGTCCCCCCTCCCAGGAGAGGTGGACGTGAAAGCTCTCCCGGTTGCTGATCCAGCCAGCCCCAGTCTCGTTGATGCTGCCGCTGAAGGAGAGGCGGTTACCCTCCCGGTCGGTGAGGATACCCACCTTCTCGTGATAAATGCCACGGACCACGATCGGCTCGCCCTGGGCGTTGGTCGGTATCGCGACCTTGATGTCGAGACACTGTTTCGCCACCATCCAGGCGAGAGCTTCCAGACCGTATCGATCCCGTGGGTCGGGAGGCGTCAGCTTGATCGACGCCAGTTTCTTCTCGACTTGTTCACGGAGGTCGTAGCCCCGCTCCACGGCCTCGATCTCGTCCACATCCAGGGTGCAGCCCACGATGAGCCGCATCTTGCCACCATTGAAGATCAGCCGCTCGATACCTCGGGCCGCCAGGACCAAGGCATCGGCCGAGAAGTAGCCGGTCGTCCGGTCGTACTGGGCGGCACACGACAGGGCTGGGACGTAGAACAGTCGGATGAGGTCGCCGTCCTCATGGCGATAGCTTGTCTCCCACGTGTGAGCTGGTAGCAGGGAGATATCGTCCGAGTCCATTATCACGCCTCCCCGTCCTCGTTACCCTCGTCGTCGTTTTCGGCCGTAGCGATGGGAAGGAGCAACTGTCTGGCGGGCTCCGGAACCTGTTCGGCAAAGGCGAGCTTGCGGAGCTTCTCGAGAGCGGCGAAGTCGCTGGAGGCCGCGGCCAGATGAGCCTCTAGCTTGGGGGCCTTTTCGGTGCTGGCCACGGCGGGCAGGACGTTCAGGAGGGCTTCCAGGGTCGTAAGCAGCGTTGCGTCGTCGTGGAGTCCGTGGTCCTCGATGGCCTTCTTGGAGGCCCCGGTGTTCTTTTCACGGACGATCGAGGCGGCCTGGTGGAGCGTGTTGAGCATGCAGGTGTCGCCCATCGGGCCGAGCTTGCCCTTGGCCTTGCGAACTGAGCTGTCCCAGAGGACCATGTCGCTCGACTTGACCTCCCCGACGACGTTCTTGATGTCCTGGTCGAAGTCGAGGCCGACGACTCGGGCCAGTTTCAGGGCCTCGTCCACCGGGAACCGGGGAGCCTTGAAGGCGTCCCACGCCAGGATGTACCACTCAGTGAGAGGGTCGAGGTGGTGCTGTCGCTTGACGGTGGCGAGCTGCTCCATCCTCCAACGTTTGACCTCGCGGCGGGCCGCGTCGAGGGCGTCCTCTGGCCAGACGGCGTAGGGGTCGAATTCCTCGTCGGCGAAGAGAGGCAACTCGCGAGGCTTCTGGATAGGGCGCCCTCGCCTCAGGGGCCAGTTCTCGCTGAAGACCTGCAACGCTGGGCCGAATGAGGCGAGGTACAGGTCCACACCGCCGATGCCCGCCTCCTGGAACTCGGCCACTCGTTCGCGGACGGCCTCCTGGACCAGGGGTTCGACGTCCTCCCAGTAAACGATCTCCGCGTTCTCGAGTTGTTTCTCGCGGGGCCGGCAGACGAGAAAGATCGTGCTCTTGGCAGCCGACTTCTCCTTGATGTGGAGGCTTGACTCAGCCTCGGTGTTGATCGGCCAGGAGGCCGTGATGACGAACCCGGCGTTCACGAGCCCCGTGGCCAGGGCGTCCCATGCCCCACTTGCCTTATGAGTGAACATGACGGTCATCACACCGTGCGGCTTGATGACCCGTCGGCACTCGGTGAAGATCGCGGCCATCCGTTCCTGATAGTCGCGCCCTGCGAGCCTGAGGGCTTGCTTCTGACCACGGAACCGGAACGGATTAGCAATTGCCTCGTGGTCCTTGTCGGTCAGGTACGAGGCAAACTCGTCAGGGTACAGCAGGCCAGCCGTCCGCCTGAGCCAAACGTAGAAGAAGTCGGATAGCTCGGAGTAAGTTACGTTGTTGTAGTAGGGTGGGTCGATGACGACGCAGTCGACGCTGGAATCCGGGAGGTCGAGGGCGTCGGCTGAGCCGCGCGTAATACAAATGGACCCGTTCGGGGTCGTCGAGGTGAAGAGAGGCTTGTCGCCCGGGTCGCCTCCGGTCAAGACGATGAGTTCGTCGAGGGCTTTACGGGTCTGCTCGACAGCCCAGTCGTAGCCGAGTCCGCTGATCGTCGGAGCCATCTCAGCGAAGCTCCACTTGAACGCGAAATCATGACGATCGAATACTCCAGCGACGATCTCGCGGTTCGCGTGCCAGCGGACCTGGACCGCGTTGTAATTGAGCATCTTGTCCAACGCGATCGCCAAGTACGCCAGGGCCGCCTTGAACAGCTCCGGAATGGCGCCATTGTGAAGTTCGCGAATTTCGTCTACGAGTTCATGAAAGAGTTCGACACTAGTGCAATGGCCGAGAAGTTGCCGTGGCGAGAAGAATTCCGTCCAGTAATTGAAGCCATACTGATCGATGCAGTCCCGCATATTACGGCGGTAGCAGTCGAGAAACTGCTCCGTCGGGAAGATGTTCCTCGCCAGCCATTCCGATTTCTTGGCCTCCAAGGCAGCGCCAACCTGAGCCGAGACGTCGTCCTCGGGGCGAGGGGCCCGGAACCGGCGGACTGATTTGAGCCTGTGCTTGCCCGCTTTGGTAGTGCCCGTCTTGACGGACTGCCTGTAGACGACGGCGTAGAGTTGCTCGCCCATCCGGCCGGCCCGGGCTTGAGACTTGACCTCGTCGCCGTCGATGACCCGGCCACAATCCGAGTAGAGGCAGAGGCCGTCTCCTTGCTTCACTGTTCCGGGGCTGTGTTCCTTGGCCTTCGTGACGATCTTAAAGGTGCAATGCCGGTGCTCCGGGTCGTCCGTTTGAGGGACGAGCCGCACGCCTGTCCCCTTGCCGTCGAGCCGCCAGTTGGGCGAGAGCGGCACTAAGCCTCCACAGTAGGGGCAGGTGATGGTGCGTGCCCAAAGGTAGGTTGCATCCTCGATCGTGGGGTCAGGATCGGCCGGGAAGAAGCCAGCCATCCGTTGTTGAATCCGCTCTCGCCAGGTGATAGCAAGTTGCTCATAGCGATGGAGCAGTTTGAGCCCGTGCTGTAGTGGAAACTCGACGGTTGCCTTGAGTATCAGCCAAGCCACGGGATTGAGGTCATTGGCGATGACAATTGTTCCGAGGCGTCTGGCCTCAAAGGGGATACTTCCACCGCCAGCCGTCGGGTCTAAGACTGTTGCAGTCTTCAGGCCAACTCTTGCCGATTCGTTGGCAAGCCAAAGCTTCTCCGTCTCATCCAGGCTATAATTGAACGAACGTCGGTATGTATATGGATTGGATACCCATTCGCCGGAACGCGAAGCATCAGAAATAGCTCGCTTAGCGGCCATCGGGTCGCCATGAATTCCTAGAATGTGGAGAAACTTCGCCCTGTCTGAGTCGGCCGGCAACAGGCTAGCCAGAACCGCTGCTCGGCTTGCGACCAGCGGACGGCGTGCCCACCAGACGTGGAGGCGGCTTGGGGGCGGTTTTAGCGCCGCTCCGGCTTCGCGTTGAGCCTCGATCCCTATCTCAGCGATGGGCAGCCATTCTTCGATCAGAAGCCGCGGGCGGGTGTTGACCGATTCCATCGTGGAACTCATCCGATCCGAATTTCATCAAGTTAAGATCGAGGTGGGGATCAGTTGCCAACAGATGGGGCGACAGACCCAGAAACCATCATCGAGCTATTCTCGGATGCGAGAGCCACCCGGACGTTGAACCATTGCTTGAGGTCTGTGGCATCCCCGTTGATAGGTTGGTAGTCCACCGTCGAAAAGGGAATGTATCCCTCTGGCCAGCAGCCCTCGACTCGACACAGCAGACGATGGTGCACCCCCGCAGGAGGTGGATTCACTCGCTCGACAAAGACCTCGCACTGTGGGCACGAGGTAAGCAGTTCCCACATCTCCTTGTTCAAGTAGGCCGGAAGATACCCCAGAAGAATAAAATCCCGTGTCCGAACAGCGAGGGCGGCGGGATCCTGCTGGTTTTGTGCGTCCCAAAGCAGAAACAAGGGCTCTTGCGGCCTGAGGCCGGCGATACGCTCCTCGACGACGGGCTGAGGCATGTACCGGATCCCACGAATCAGGAAATGTGTGATAAAGGCACCTGTTTGCGGGTCTGGTGAGGGAAGTGGGAACATCTCGATTTGATCCGTTTCACGCCTTCCACCGGTCCGGGCGAGAATGTGCATCGGGTCAGCGTTTTCCTGGGAAAGCCCGAGAGCCCCGATGTACTCACGAAACTCGGGACGGTTGACAGGCAGAACTCGATTGGCAAAAAGCGGGAAAAGCTGATGGCTCAGGTAGAATTGGCCCAGATAAGGGAAGTCGAGGAACGGCATGAATCCCTGATTGACCGCTTCCTGGGCCTTGTTGATATATGCAAACTCATAGAGCTTATCATCGCGGTAGATCAGTCGTCCGACCGGTATGATTGAGTGAGTCTTGGGACTTCGCCAGGTGACGAACAGGACGGGGATTCGTGGCGACATGATCACGGTGTCTCCGCGAGTAGACTGGATCGATTGCAGGCGAGCAGTGCCAGGGTAAAATCCTTGCTGGGTTCGGACATGATCTCGTCAGGCACCCGCAAGACGATCTCCTCAAGTATACCCGCGTCCAGAATCTCAAGCTGCCCCCGCCAGAATCCTCCTGAGTCGGGGCGACGGTCAGCGGCTGCACGGAACGCGTCGATGGGGCTCATGGGCTGAGGATCACCCTGGGCCCGATACAACGCGGACCGCGCCCTCCGGAGAAACGCGGGCACCGCGTAACCTTGATCCCTCGTGTTCAGCCGCTTGACGCGTTCCTCGTCCGTGAGGCCGTGGGCGAGGCTGGAGGCGTGGTCGAAGGTTGGGCACAGAACCGCGCGTCGCTGGTTGTCACTCGGGGCGAGCTGCAGAATGGCCCAGTTCTCGTGGTGCCGGTCGGTATTGCCGATCAGGGCGTCCAGCAGCAGATAGCCGACAAAGAGGTCGAGGGGCGACCGGATGGCCGGCTCACTTGGGGTCTCCTCGGGCAGACCGATGAACTCGGCCCCAAGAACGGCGAACACCCGATCGATCGTATGTTCCGCAACGTGGTAACGATTCATCTGGGGATAACTCGGGTCTGCCTCGACGAGGAGACTGTTGCCGAGAACGAGTTCACGCGGTGATGCTGTCCCCACCAGGTCTTTCGAGATGATCCCCGGCATGTCTTGGTATCTGGCAAGCTCCACGGTCGCATGGGGGATAGCGAGCTTCTCGGCCACCTCTGCGGCAATCTTTTCGGCCCAGTCATCTCCGACGCTCGGTCGGTGGCGATGCTTGAAAAGCCACTTGGGACCGTCCGGATCCTGAACCCAGAACTTGGGCTTGCTCCCCATTTCCTCGACTGAAAGGATCTTCCACGACGTGATATCGACGATTGGGTAGGGCATCACGGCGTTCAGTGGTTGGTGAGCAAGAGTCGCAAGGCCGCCAGCACCCGCCGAGGGTGCTTCCTGTGCATGGCCATACCGAGCCAGTAACCCGCCTCCTCACGGCTCATCTCGTCCACCCCATCCGAAACTTGCCGGATGCGGTCGAGATTCCGCATGGGAGCCAGGACGCGGAAAAGCAAACCAAGGTTCAATGCCAGGTCCTCGTCGATGGGCCAGGCCCGTGTCTTCTCAGCGTTCATGGTCCCAAGATTAATCTTGGACCTCGACAACCGTTTCAGCAGCCTTGGCTCGATGAGGCGGAGAGCCGAGCCCTTGAGCCCGGCCACGTACTCCGGTGCCGTCAACCTTGGTGTGGCTAATGAAGGGAGCTGCCACACCTCCAGCAGGTAGTCGCTTCCCTGGAAGACTCGAAGTCGAAGCTCATAGCGCGGCAGGTTGGCCGAGTGCTCCTCCGTCCGTCCAGGGCGTGTCCTGGTCGTCGCCTGGCTCATTGCCTGGCCTCCGGCGGGGCTGCATCGGCCTCGACGTAGGCCTCTCCGCTGCCGTATCGGACCAGATTCTTGGTGAAAGCCTCGGTCCGGTCCAGGAGGGTCAAGAGGGGAGTGGAGAATGTCAGGGTATAGGTTCCGGTGAAGTCGTGCTCGGCGGCCGTCCGGAGCTGGGGGTCCAGGAACGACTTGACCGCGTTGGCCTTGTCCAGGCGGCCATCGAATTCGAGCTGGAAGGAGTTGATGCCTTCCTGCTTGATGTCCGCCTCGAAGCGACAGTTGACCTCGGCTTCCTTGAGCGTGGCCATCGCCTGGTGCACCTTCCAGGTGGCCGACGGATCGAAAAAGCGGATGACGAGCTTTTCGACGGCGGTGACCTTGGCTTGCCGAGCCTTCTCGAAGAGTTCTTTGAGAGCCATCGCCAGCGGGCCCTGCGAAGCGAGCTGAGGTCTTACCGGTCTCTCCACCGTGACCTGGACCGATGAAGAGGCTTTCGCACCCGACCCGTCGGTGACATCGACGGTGTAGGTCGTGGTCTCGGTAGGCTGGGCGGGGATGTCGTGGAGGTTGTGCGAGCTTGTGCCGAGATTGAGCCGTTCCACGGGACTTGTGATCGTGAACGGCGCCTTCCCGCCGTGAATGCTCAGGCTGAGCTTCGTTGCCTTGCCGTGCATCACCGTCGGCGGATTGGCCAAGAGCCTAACAGCGAGCTTGCCGGTCTCGATCACCGTCACACGGGTTGCCGCCGTAGCCCTCTGGCCTCGGCTGTCCTTGACCTCGACCTGGTAGGTGTCACTGTGACTGGGGGAGACCTCACACCGCAGGACTGTCTGGCTCTTGTTTTCGAGATTCAGGCCGGGATCGTTCCCGGAGTATGTATAGGGACCAACACCCCCTGACACGGCCACGGTCAGATCGGATTTCTGACCCAGCTCGATGTTAGTCGGCGAGGCCGTGAAGCTCAGGACCAAAGGCGCCGCCCTGGGCCAGAGATGCTTTTTCCGGGCGTCGTCCATGGTGTGGACGAAGGCATCATCCGTAACCCGGATGGCCGGGGCGGGATCACCTCTGCCCCAGACCTGGTTCCCCTCTCGGTAAATGAAGATCTCGGAGTCGATCCCCTGGCGGATGCAGGCGACGAGAGGACCGTTCGAGACGAGCATGGACAGCTTGGGGGCCCGCCGGTATTCGTTTCGGAGCTCCAGGGTCGAGAGTTCCCCCTTCTGCTTGAGCGGGGTCTGGTCGCGAACGAAGCTTGGTGCTTCGGGGCTGTCACCGTCGCTCAGCAGCTTGTGGTGCTCTCTCATCACTCGAGCGATGTGGAGCTGGGCATTCCCCGGGGAGTCACTCGCTTCAGGGATCTCGATCGCCGCGTGGGCAATCGGCTCGGTGGTACCGGCCATGGGTACGTTGTAGGGAAAGAACAGGTGCCGGTAACAGTGCAGGATCGCCTCGGCACACTGGAGGGAGCTCTTCCGGTATTCCTCCTTGACCTTCTCCTGTTGATGGGGGGCAAGTTGGTTGATGCGATCGGTGCCCTTGAGCTTCGCGAGCGCTAGCCGGCGCCGGATCCGGTCCTTCATGTTCTTGACTTGCCGCTCGTCGGCAACCACGAAGACCAGGTTGTTCCGTAACTCCCGGAGTTTCCGGTCCGTCCCCTTGAACTTGAAAATCTCTTCGATGAGCGGAGGGAGTCCCTGGGGGTCGGCATTGATGGCGAACGCGTCGTGGTGGAGCAGGACCAGGCTGGGCCGGCCATCCCCAACCGTATCGTCGACCTCGTAGGCACCGGCCGGGAAAGCTTGAAGACTGAATGATCCCCCGGCGGCTCCGAAGAGATTCCGGATCCGTTCGTTGAGTTCGGTCCGGAGTTCGTTGGCTTCCACCTCATCCATCTGGCGGCGGATAACCTGGGTCAGGTTCGGCTCGACCATGAACCGCAGGAGAGCTCCAGGGCGGTCGTCCAGGAAGAGGGATTCCGTGATGAATCGGGTCCGGGCCTGTTCGACGAAGCTTGGTTCGACCGTGGGGGAACAGACACTGAGCTTGAGGTTGTCGGAGGCGATGCCCTTGGCGGCATCCCCGAAGGCTAAGGTGTGCAGAAAGATGGTTCGGGCGACGTAGGAATGGATCGGGAGCTGGCCAGCGAAATACTTGAGATCGAGTTCCTGGGCGGTGGACTTCTCGTCCTTCTCGACTGAGGCAACGTCCGCTTTGAGAGCCGGCGTATACTCACCCTGGCCTAGCCGGGTCGTGATCTCGTTCCGGATCTGGCCGAAGGAGGGGTCAATGTGGTGAGGGTGGATGGCCAGGGCGTCGGCGGGTCTATCCCGCCAGAGGACGTGAACCGTCCGGGCCAGCAGCCGGAGCATGCCCCGGGTTCGCTGGAACGTGCTCAAGGAAGAGAGCTTCTCGGTCAGAACCGAGAGTGTCTCTGGGTGGAGAGGGTAGCCCCGGCGGAACAGGTCTCGGATTTCAGGTCGAAGCACCGTTGCCGGCAGGTCGACCTGGTTACGGTTCCACACATCGGAGTAGGCGGCAACCACGGAATCGGCGGCCGTCCGGTCTACCTCGTCGAACAAGCGGCGACGGAGGACATCGGCGATTTCGTCTTCTTCCGTGGGATTGAGCTGGGTGGCCTTCCGCGAAGCCACCATTTCCGCTTCGGCCAGAGAAGCCAGGGCCCGTTCGTGTTCCTCTCGGTAGGCGTCCTTGGCTTCGGAGTCCTTGCCCACGGCCAGGGTGAACACCAAGGCGACGTTGGGAGCCGTCTCGACCGCCTTGAACAGGGCATGGAGAAAGGCCGTGAACTGATCGCTGGCCCCGGGATAGGCCCGTTCTACCTTCCGGAGGTAGACCGAGACCTCATCGATCATGATCAGGGTGGGCTGGCCCCCGAAGAGCTCACGGATCGTCTCGGCTCCTGGTGCGACGTGCCTCTGGTCACTCTCTTGAACTCGTCGATAGCCCTCGGCCCCAGCCAGTCGGTACGCCAGCTCACCCCAGAGTGTCTTCGCTCTCAATCCGGGTTCCAGGGTTAACCCGTCGGCGGGATCGCTGTTCTCCCCGTCCAAGGCCGCGACCCGGACCGGTCCCTTCGGCAACAGGGCCGGATCGACGAATTCCTCGACTCCTTGGACACCGGTCATCCCCCGGACGGCATGAACCACGGCAATCAGGCTGTGTGTCTTACCGCCTCCGTACTGAGTATCCAGGCGGATGATCGAGGCAATCTCGCCACCCCGGCCTGCCAGGCGAGTCAGGACTGCCTTGAGCAACTCCCGCATCCCGCGGGTCGGGTAGCTGTGCTTGAAGAAGACCGCGGGGTGGGAGTATTCCTTGGGAGCCGTGTTGTTGACGACCTGGGCGAGGTCAGCGGCGAATTGCTCGTCCTTGGTAGTACCTGCCTCAACATCGGCCCTGGGCCGGCAGGTTTCGTAGATCGTTCGGAGCTGCGTCATGGAAATGGTCTCGCAGGGACGGCCCCGGCTCTTGATAGCTGAGCCCCCCGCTAGGTCGCCGCGTGCCCTCGGGCAACGAGGGCTCTCACTTTGTAGCGTACCCGATACCTCTCGTGATACAAGCGAGCCGTCCATTCACCGCATGGCAGGCTGACAAGGACTGTACGGGCAATGCGGCTTTTTGGGCATCCGGCAGGCTCGTCTGGAGCCGCTGGCGTCGAGCGCTCCGGCCACGAGCGAATGGTCAACGATCGGGCGGCGGCGCGCGGGGAGAAACGGATGGATTTGTCCGAAGAAATCGCCTGGTTCGGGAACACACTAAATCTCGGTGACATACTGACAAAGAGGGACCGCTCGTCGAGATCGTGTCCCGTTCGGTCTTTCCCAATTCGGATGTTGGTGGATGGCAGAAGCCAGCGGGGAGAGTCCGCGCACGACTTAACCCCGCTGGCCTCGGCGTGGAGTGTGGGGCGTGAGAATAGTGGCCAGTGGCCAGTGGTCAGTGGCCAGTGAATGCGGGACTGATCCACGGTGAAAGAAAAAGAGCAGAACGAAGCCAATTTGCTCGCCGCGTTCCTAGGTATTAATAATTGGTACATTGTGACTTAGGACGAACCTTGGCGGTGGCGAGCCGAAAAAAACGAAGCCAATTTCTTGCGGGTGGTGAGTGGTGAGTGGTGAGTGGTGAGTGAATGCGGACAGTGACCAGTGGCCAGTGAATGCGATGCGGGACTGATCCACGGTGAAAGAAAAAGTGCAGAACGAAGCCAATTTGCTCGCCGCGTTGCCAGGTATTAATAATTGGTGCATTGTGACTTAGGACGAACCTTGGTGGTGGCGAGCCGAAAAAAACGAAGCCAATTTCTTGCGGGTGGCGAGTGGTGAGTGAATGCGGACAGTGACCAGTGCCCAGTGAATGCGATGCGGTACTGATCCACGGTGAAAGAAAAAGTGCACCGGGTTCCGTGGACACCATACCTAACCTCTCGTGCAGCCGTATTCCGTGCTCCTCCGCGATGATGCGGCTTGCCGTCCCGGACGCGCGAGCCGCGGCGGTCGATTCAAATGGCCCAGTTCTCGACCGGCAAGCCCGGCACCTCAGCCAGATCGGAGTCGGCCGTCACGACCGAGCAGTTGCCCAGCGAGAAAGCGATCGCCGCGATCAGGATGTCGACCTGCTGCACGGGGCGGCCGATGCGCTTGAGCTCGGCGGCCAGGCGGCCGTACTCGAACGCTGCTTTGTTGTCGAACGGCCAGACCCTCCAGGCCGATAGAGCCGTCCGCAGCCTCTGCATGTTGCGGTCGCGGGAGGCGCTCTGTTCGAGGCCGTAGACGAGCTCGGCCAGGACCGGGATGCCAATCCCGACCCGGTTCCCTCGGGCCACCTCGTGCTGGGCACGCTCGTAGACGCCCCGGCGGCGGTCGATGAAGTCGCCGGCGATCCCGGTATCCAGGAGGAATCGCCTCATTCCCAGGTCCTCCGGAGCCGGTCGGCGTGCTCATCGAAGTGAGCCTTCTCCCATTCTTTGCGGGCCTGGCGGTCCGCCTTGATGGCCGCCCGCTCCGCATCGGTCATCTCGAACGGCTCGATCTTTTCCATGGCGGCCAGGGTCCGGGCGATCTCGTCGGGGGTCATCTGCGCCTGATCGTCCACGGCGGAGGGGCCCACCGGGAGGATTTCCACCTCGGTCCCGTCGGGCAAGTCGGTCGGCCCGATCACAATCACCTGCCCGTTCCGGATGATCCCCTTGAGTGTGCTCATTTCCCGTCTCCCTCCGGATCGCCCCCGTTCGGACGGGTCGACGCACCATCACCGGTCGCACGACTGACGTGCCGCACTCGAGGCCTACGCCTCGTTTTCGATGCCACCCTTCCGGATCGTTCCGAGAGCCGGCCTCCCTCCCACCGCATTGTATCGTCTCCGCAGACCGTCATCTTGGGAAGCCCAGCACCGTCAAGCGGAGGCGTAACTTGCCTCTATGACACCCAACTTCTCGGCGCCTGCTTGCATGCATCCGAGTCCGGTGGCCGCTCTCGCCCTGAGGCCGTCAGGGGCATGCCAGAGGTACCAATCGCCCACCCAGCCACCGGGCCCCCGGAGGGGTGGGCTGCTGCCGGCTTTGTCAGCCCAGCCATTTTCAACAGGGGGTTGTGGGGCGCGTTTACTGAGGGTTTTGGGCTCTTGACCTCTGATTTTGGGGTCGGAAAGCGTCAGGATCTGGGTTTTTGACCGTTTTTAACCCTGACTTGATCAGGTGCCAGATCGGCTTGACGATGGCCACAAGTCTTTCATATTAAATGGATTAGATTGCGTCCCATGACCTTGTTCAACCGAGTTTTTAATCGCCAGACGCCTTGAGGCGTAGATCGATGAAAAACCCAGGCTGATGAGGGACTTGGCCCACAGCCGAAGGCTGGGGACTCCAGCCGACGAAGCTGGCTCTGTCGTTCTGCGTCAACCCCCGCCAGCAAGCTTGCGAACCTGTTCAGGATCGATGTTCGGGACCATGCTCTCGGCCTCTTATCTTGGCGCGGGACCAGGCACCACGACCTGGAGGGGTTGCCCGGCGGGAAGTTGCTGAGGCGGGTTCACGTTTTCGCCCGCCTGAGCACCTGCGCCGGTGGCTGCCGACGTGGCGGTGGCCCACTTGACACGCTTGTCGGTACGGGCTCCGCCAGCCTGGCTCGGCTTGATCGGCTCCAGATCTCCCGCCTCCTCGGCACCGGGGGCGTTTGCAGTCGAGGCAATCGGTTGCCCCTCGGAAGCCTTCAAGGCGCTCACCAGACATTGCCACTTCTTGATGCCCGATTCCAGCTTGGCCAGGCGGGCCCGAAGCTGCTGGGCCTCGGCAGTCAGAGCTCTGAGATGATCCTCGGCTTCCTTCTGGTTCCGCTCCACGAACGACTGCGCCGATTGCTCGGGATCGTCAATGGAGGGTGCCGTCTGGCTCTCGGGGAGAGTTCGAAGGCCGGCGGGTTCTGGCGCCGCTGATGCCTGTTGCGTTGGCGCAGGGATACCAAGGGCGGGCGAAGTAGACAGTGACTCTTCTTTGGCCGCGTGATGCTTTACGTCCGGGGGCAACGGGGGAGGCGGATCAGACGCCGAGGGCGCTACCGAATCGGGTGCGACCGGCAGGGGTGCCGGGACGTCGTTACTCTGCGCCTTGGGCGTTTCTGGCGCCGCCTTGGTCAGATCGTCAGGCTTCGTGGCGACCTGTGGCAAAGCTGGCGGGTTCTGGCCACCGTTCTGCGCCTGGGTGGTCTTGGCCACCCACCCGGCCATTCCCATCCAGCCGACCAGTCCCGCGATGCCGATCATGCGCACGATCCGTGTTGGCGTCATCATGACTCCATCCTCCGCTGATGCTTTGGGAGCTGTCCGAGCGAGTGCGTCCGATGCGTTTGGATCGCGAAGAGTGTAACGACCTTCCGCATTTCTGCCAGAGGTTTTTTGGTTTTTTAATTTCGAAGGCTGGAAAGTGGTGCGGGGATGCGGCCGCCGTGACGGACGAAGGCCGTCGAGCCGCCCGCGGCATGGATGGGAAGGATGGCAGTCTCGCCAAAGAGGCCGCCGAAGACGGCGCGGTCGCCAGCACTCTTGCCGGGGACGGGAATGACTCGCACGGCGGTCGTCTTGTGGTTGATCACGCCAATGGCGACCTCGTCGGCGATCAGGGCGGCAAGAGTTTCGGCATCGGTCTCGCCCGGCACGGCGATCATGTCCAGGCCGACCGAGCAGACGGCGGTCATGGCCTCGAGCTTGGCGAGCG
>Ga0187888_1003123_pt1 | contig 13281 bp, 9 predicted proteins | sample June2016WEW_7_40_FD_132987 | JGI IMG/M metagenome (GOLD analysis project Ga0187888, IMG submission 132987) | Peatland microbial communities from SPRUCE experiment site at the Marcell Experimental Forest, Minnesota, USA - June2016WEW_7_40 | ecosystem: Environmental > Terrestrial > Soil > Wetlands... | reverse complement strand
TTTCCCTGTATTCCTCTGTGTCCTCTGTGGTTCAAGGCTTTTCCCCACGGGAGCGAAGGACCTATGCGTCACCGTGGAAGAGCGGCGCTTCAGCGCCGCGTAAACAGCCCAAAATGAATGGGGCTTTAGCCCCTGAGGCCCGCACAAGACGCTTGTCATCCCGAGCGTAGCGGAGGGTATTTATGTATTTCCCTGTATTCCTCTGTGTCCTCTGTGGTTCAAGGCTTTTCCCCACGGGAGCGAAGGACCTATGCGTCACCGTGGAAGAGCGGCGCTTCAGCGCCGCGTAAGCAGCCCAAATGAATGGGGCTTTAACCCCTGAGGGCTTTACCGGCGCCGGAAACTGATCACTGGCCACTGCCAACTGCTCCTACTTCCTCGGCACTGCCGTCGGCGACGCCTCCTCCGGGAACATCTTGAACGCGACTTCCTCGGAATGTGACGTCACTTTCTTGTTCACGTCGCTCGTGTTCTCCGTCAGCGTGCCCTTGAGAACGAAGTACGCTTCATCCCCAGGATTCTTCCCCTCCCCGCGCTCGATGGTTCCCTTAAAGTCAAACGACACGCCGTGCACAATTTCCGTCGTGAAGCTCAATTTGTTGCCCTCGAGCTTGCCGGTCTTGAAGAACTGATCGAGGAATGCTCCCTTGTCGCTGGTGCCCTCGCCGTAGCGCGAAACGAAGCCAGTAATGCTGCCGTCGTCCTCAACCGTCAACTGCACGAATTCCCCTTCCTTCAGGAAGGTGTACATCCCCGAATAAGCGTGAGGGATATTCGTCGCTTTGTCCGCTGCGCTCTGCTCCGCGGACTTCGACGGTGGCGCGGCTTGCTGCGCGGCGGCTGTCGCCGAAACAACTGCCGCGCCCACCACCATTACCAGAACCAGATCCAGTGTCCTCATGACGCTCACCTGCCTAGCCCCAATCCTACTACGCGTCGGCGTTCTTCTTATTTCTTCATCGCTGAGGTGGAAGAGCGGCGCTTTAGCGCCGCGTAAAGGAGCTCAAAACAAATGCGCCCTCAGCCCTGTGGCGTCGCGAGAGACCTAGACGCTCTATCAAGCAGACCGTTGAGCCGCACAGCGGCGTAAGAGTGCAGCCCACAGCCCGCCGCCCTGAGCCTGTCGAAGGGGCGCAAGCCGTGGGAAAAAAGGCGAAACATAGTCAAGCCCCAGTGGGGCGAAAGAGTTCACCCTCTTTAGCCCCGGAAGCCTCGCGAGAGCGCCCTGTCATCCTGAGCGAAGCGGAGGGTATTTATGTATTTCCCTGTGTTCCTCTGTGTCCTCTGTGGTTCAAGGCTTTTCCCCACGGGAGCGAAGGACCTATGCGTCGCCGTGGAAGAGCGGCGCTTTAGCGCCGCGTAAAGAGTGCAAAATTGAACGGGGCTTTAGCCCCCGGGGTGGAAGAGCGGCGCTTTAGCGCCGCGTAAAGAGTGCAGAATTGAACGGGGCTTTAGCCCCCGGGGTGGAAGAGCGGCGCTTTAGCGCCGCGTAAAGAGTGCAGAATTGAACGGGGCTTTAGCCCCTGAGGGGCCAACGCTTCGCCAAGGCGATTTGTGAGACCATCACTAACCCGCTGTCGCCGCCCGCCGCTTTTCCAGCGCGGCGTAAATCGCCGGATCGGTGCAGACCTCGTAGTAGAGCCGGTCGGTCCATCCCTGCACGGAAAACTCCGCGGAATTGATGCGCGGGATGCGGCTCTCCCGCACCACGATTTTGCGGAAGATGTCGTGGTCCACCGGCACCGTGGCGCTGAACAGCCGGTACTCGCCCTTGTCTGTCGACGCCAGCTGCGCCGGTAGCCGCACCTTCAGCGGCTCCAGCGTGATTTCCTTCTGCAGCTTGCGGTAAGCGGCTTCGTTCATGCGAATGCCGCCCAGATTGAAATTGATGATGACGTCTTCCGGGTTGCCGTCCGCGTCCAGCTCCGCGGTTTGAAACGCATACACGTGGAACATCCCGGCCAGCGGCTCCATCACCCGGCGCGCCCGCTTGTTGCACGACGACAGCCGGTCGCTCTCGTTCAGCGCTTCCGAAATCATGATCTGGTGCTCGCCGTCCATCAGGTACAGCGGCGCCGACTCCTGCAGCGTGATGCCCAAGCCTAATTCCAGTTGCGGCATGCCCGAGCGCTGCATCAGTTGGTTGTACCCGCGCACGATCTCGATGATCTCCCGCGCCAGCACGCACATGCGGCTTACCGCCAGCACGGGCTCGCCTTCGCGCTCCAGAATCGCCAGGATGATGGCGTCGCCTTCCAGAAATACCTTCTGCGCGTTGTATTTGGCCAGCAGCTTGTTCACCGGATCATAAAAATTCAAGCTGAAATACGAAGCCGGATTCAAGCCCTTATCCATCATCATCCGCGTCAGGCGGGTCGAATCGCGCACGTCGGCCTTGAGCACCACGTGGCGCAGCACCCGGTCCGAGTCGGTTTTTTCTTCTTCTTCAGGGAGCAGAAATTCGTAGAGTGTGCCGTTCACCCGCGACAGTTCCTGCAGCCGCTCGTTGGGAACGATGTTCACCGAATCCAGAGCGCCGTTCAGGGTCTCCAGGCCGCGCAGATCGCGGTGGTAGTGGAAGAAGTCTCCCAGAAACCGTGCCGCCACTTTGGCGCGCTCCGCGCCCCGGCAAGCCGCCACTTTCGCCACCGCCGCATACAAGCTGTTGGGCGAGAGCTTGCTGAACTCCTGAATCATGCGCTCCACGCGGTCGCACTCGGTGCGGTCGATCAACGCATTTTTCAGCTGCTGCGGATTGATGCGCGGCGCGTATTCGGCCAGCAGCGGCACCACGTGATACGACGCGATCACGTTTTCCATGATGTGCTCGTCTTCCAGCAGCCGCACCCACGCCGCCAGACGCTCCTGCTGCGCTAACCCGTCGTCGGACTCCTCCGGCGTCCCGCTTCCCACCAGCAGGCGCGCATTCGGCGGCACATTCATCCAGCTGTCGAGCGTTTCCGCGCTCGTTTCCCCGCCGTACAGGGAACGCAGAAACACCGACGCCACCTCGCGCAACCGGCCGTAGCGGTCGGGATCGCGGTCCCAGTTGCCCAGCATGACGTAGTGCTCGGCGCACAGATAATCGTCGCGCCCATCTTCGGAAAACAGCAGCCGGTTCACGAACAACGGATAGGTCACCACCCCGGCATCGCTGATATCCGCCCCGAACAGCGACCGCCGCATCCGCCCCAGCGTGCTCTTCTCCACTTCCCGCAGCGTCTCAAAAAGCTCCTGCCCGGCTTTGCGCAGAATGATCTTCTTGCGTACCTGGAACGCTCCCAGCCGCTCCCGGTACTCGTGCGCCTTCTGCTGGCGCATGTTGTCGTAGCTTTTCAGCAGCACCCGGCAGCGCTCCAGCACCTGGGCAAACTGGGCGTTGATTTCCTGGCGCAGGAACTTGTTCACCGCCAGCCGCCCCAGAACATCCACCGCCGGCTTGGCTTCTTTTTTCGCGCGGTTCAGCGAAGCCACCTGCAGTTCGGTCAGCAGCGACTTCCACTCTCCCGGATCGTTCTTCGGCCGCGTCGTCTTCCCCGCCAGGTTGCGCAGCCACGATGGCCCCGGCGTCGGCGTCGTCGACTCGGCCGCCAGCAATCCCTCTAACTCTCCATGCCGCGCTATCAGGCGCACGATCTGCGCCCGCGCCGCTTCCACAAACCGCGCACTCAGCATCACATCGTGGCGCAGATTGTCCACGCCCAGGCTCAAGCCTTCGAGCGGGATGCCGGGCGTGGCGGCAGCCAGATCGGGCAGCGCCGGCTTCTCCGGCGCCCCTCCCAGTCGGAAAATAGGAATTCGTGGCATCCAGACAGGTTTTCTGTTCGGAAGTCGCTGATTTCACAACTACATATTGAGGTTAGCATGCAGAACTGAGGGCCCCAAGTTACCGAGGTTATGGGGTTGGCTGGGATGCCCCATTTCTCCCTGGGTGCCCCACGGCCAGCCCTGAGCGGAGCGGGCTGCCCCACCCTTCGCGGTTTTCGAAGGGTGGGAATTCCGGCGCTCACAGGGAATAGCGGTCTACTGCTGTCCCTTCACCCGCGCCGCCTCAAACTCATCTCCACGCTGCCATTCGATCAGCTTAGGCAAGCTGGCCGCATCCCAGCCCAGGGCGAATCCAAATCGCGCCATCGCCGAGTCGCCGGTGAAATCCATCTCCGGATGGTACTCATCGCTCGGCTGGTGATAATGTTTCTCGACGAATTCCCGTTCCTGTTCCATCCCCCAGGCTTCCGTGTGTCCCTTGTACTTCATGCCTTCATTGATCGAGAACGCCGGAATCCCGACCCGTGCCATGCTGAAATGATCCGACCGGTAGAAGTGTCCCGCCTCGGGCCGCGCATCCGGACGGATCGCCAGCCGGAATTCCCTCGCCATCGCCTCCACCGCGGGATAGAACGTCGTCCGCTCCGCCCCTGAGACTTCCACTTCCTCGGGCGCGCCCAACGGCTTCACGTCGTCGTAATTCAGGTCCAGCGAAATCTTGCTCGCGGCAATCGGCGGATGCTTCGCCAGATACTCCGACCCCAGCAGTCCCTGCTCCTCCGCCGTGACCGCCGCAAAAAGAATCGACCGCCGCGGCCGCTGTGCCGCCGTGCCGAACGCCCGCGCAATTTCCAGCAGAATGCCGCATCCCGTCGCGTTATCGTTGGCGCCGTTGAAAATGTTATCCCCCGGCATGTCCGGACGAATGCCAAAATGATCGTAGTGCGCCGTGTACATCACGGCCTCATCCGCCACGTGGCGATCCGAGCCGGGCAGAATCGCCAGCACGTTGTTCGACTCGAAATTGCGGACCTTGCTCACCATGTGCGCTTTCAACTTCGTGCCCAGGCTCACCGGGCGAAACTCCCGCGCCTGCGCATCTTTCATCATCTTGTCGAGGTCCGTCCCCGAAGCCGACGCCAGCCTTCGGGCCACGTCCAGATGAATCCACGAAGCCGCTTTCAGCCCCGGTCCTTCCAGCTTGAGAAACGACTTTTCTCCCGAATTCGAGTTCCGCACCACTTCCCACGGATAGCTCGCCATCTCCGTCTGATGCACCAGCAGCACTCCCACCGCGCCTTTGCGTACCGCTTCTTCGTATTTGTAAGTCCAGCGCCCGTAGTAGGTCAGCGCCTTGCCCTTGAAAAATTTCGGATCATCCGACGGCGGCTCGTTCACCAGCATCAGCAACACCTTGCCCCGCACGTCCACGCCCTTGTAGTCGTCCCAGTTGTACTCCGGCGCCTCAATGCCGTAACCCACGTAGACAATCTCCGCATCTACATCCGACTGCGCCTGCTGCGTCTGGTCGTACGCGACGTAATCATCGAGCGGCTTCAGATTCATGGTCTCGCCCTGCCGCGGCACCAGCGCGAACTGCGTCTCCGGCAGGGTCGTGATTCCGACCAGCGGAACTTTCTGCATGTAGGTGCCGTGGTCGCCCGCCGGTTTCAGCCCGTATTCGGCAAATTGCGTGGCCATGTACTCGGCCGCAATGTCGCCGCCCCGCTGCCCGGTTCCCCGCCCCTCCAGCAGATCGTGCGACAGATACCGCACATGCCAGCGAATGTGCTCGGCATTAATGGTCTCCATCGCGTTATAGGCAGCGCCCGGCAGCCGGATCGACGGCGTCTTCGAACCCCTCACCCCCGCCGCCGCGCCCTCCGCCCACCCGCCCACACTCAGGCACAGCATCAGGCAGAGGCAGAGGCAGAGATAGAGAGAGATGGTTTTGGCCATGGCTCGCATTGGCGGGCATCCTCTTCCAGCGTGGCTGCAGGCTGGAAGGCTTGTCTTAAATTGTGGAATCTGTGTGGATTGTAACGGAGCCCGCCAGCCAAGTCGCTCACGAAGTAGGTTCAGGCAGGCACGAGAGTGCACCTACTCCCGGACATTTGCCCCCATCCGGCCCTGTCCGCCCGCGCAGGAAACCCAGCGGGAGAACTTGAAGAGGGAATGAAGGTGCTGTTCAAAGCTCCGAAGCAAGACGTTGTAGCCTGAAAAAGAAAAACGCGAAGCATCCGAAAGAGACTGGAACCGGTCTGGTTCTGTTGACATCCTCAGATAAACGGGTGACTAGTGGACCGTCGCAAACAGAGCGTTACCGCGGGCGATGTAGGGGCGGACGCATTCGTCCACCCCGCCGAGCACAGCGAGGCGTACCCTCGCCATTACCAACTCTGACAAGGATTAGAAGGGAATTTGTGTTTCAGGGATGAGCTTTTCCAAGCAGTTGGGTTTCTCCGTGCCTCCGTGACTCCGTGGTGAAAAAACCGCGAAGCCCGCGCTCTACGGCCACACCGCGCTGACCATCGCGTCGCCGGACTGAGCCTCCGGCCTCGCACCGCGCCCGCCGTTCGAACTACCCCACAGCTCGTGGTGAAACTGAATGCGCTCCAGCGCCCGGTCAATCACGGTTTCCAGTTCATGCGAGTACTTCACTTCCCGCCCCTTGGCCAGCCGCCGCTTGGCCTCTTCCGGCGTCACCCACGTCGGCCGCCGGTTCCCTTCCTCCGGACGCCGCATCTGGTCCACTTCCATCAGAAACGCCTTGACCACAAATTCCTGCACCCCGCCCGGCTGCCAGAACACGCCCTTGGAATGAATGTACAGATGGAAATGCCGCGGCTCGATCGTGCCCATCGCGCCCGCTTCTTCGGCCGCTTCCCGCTCCGCCGCCTGGCTGTGCGACAGCCGCGGATCGGTCGACCCTTTGGGGAACGTCCACTTGTTCCCGCCGTTGGTGTTCACCAGCAGGAATTCCACCTCGTTCCCTCGCCGCCGATAGCACACCGCGGCTACCTGCAACGGCAACGATCTCGCCACCCGGGCTGACGCCATCTTCCAAGTCCCCCTGAAACCATGTTACTGGGAAGATATTTCATGAATGTTAAACTGCAACCAAAATTGTGCACTAAAGGTAGTTACGAAAGAGCTACGTCCCAGCACTTCCGTCTCTCATCCTGAGCGCAGCGAAGCGAAAGGGATTTATGTATTTCCCTGTGTTCCTCTGTGTCCCCTGTGGTTCAAGGTTTTTCTCCAAGGCAGCGAAGAGGACCTACGCATCGCCGTGGAAGAGCGGCCCTTCAGGGCCGCGTAAAGAGGCACAAAATGAACGGGGCTTTAGCCCCTGAGCCCCTCACAAGACGCCCTGTCATCCTGAGCGCAGCGAAGGATCTATGCAGTCCTCTGTGTCCTCTGTGGTCCAAGGTTTTTCTCCACGGGAGCGAACGGGACCTATCCATCGCCGTGGAAGAGCGGCCCTTCAGGGCCGCGTAAAGAGGCCCAAAATGAATGGGGCTTTAGCCCCTGAGCCCCTCACAAGACGCCCTGTCATCCTGAGCGCAGCGAAAGCCCGCCCTGAGCCAAGTCGAAGGGGATTTATGTATTTCCCTGTGTTCTCTGTGTCCCCTGTGGTTCAAGGTTTTTCTCCAAGGCAGCGAAGGGGACCTATCCATCGCCGTGGAAGAGCGGCGCTTTAGCGCCGCGTCAAGAGCCCAAAATGAACGGGGCTTTAGCCCCTGATGCCCTTACCAGACGCTCTGTCATCTGAGCGCAGCGAAAGCCCGCCCTGAGCCAAGTCGAAGGGGATTTATGTATTTCCCTGTGTTCTCTGTGTCCTCTGTGGTCCAAGGTTTTTCTCCACGGGAGCGCCGCGTCAAGAGCCCAAAATGAATGCCCCCTACAGCCCCCCGCCATACACCGGGATCGCCGCGCCCGTCACGTCCTTTCCTCCATCTCCCGCCAGCCACACGATCAGGCTCGCGACCGACCCCGGCTCGACCCACTGCGACCGGTCCGCGCCCGCCATCGCCTGCCGGTTCCCGGAAGTATCCATCGTGCCCGGCAGAATCACGTTCGCCGTGATGCCGGCGTCTTTGTTCTCCCGCGCCACCGTCCGCACCAGCGACACCAGCGCCGCCTTCGACGCGCTATAGGCCCCGACTCCCGGCCCGGGATCCTCCGCCGCCCGGCTCCCGATCGCGATTATCCGTCCCCCTCCCGCCGCCCGCATGTGCGGTATCACACCACGCAAGATGTGGAACGCGCTCCCGACATTCATGTCGAACATCCGCTGGAACGTCCCGTCGTCCGTCTCGGCGACCGCCTGCCCTCCCGCGAACCCGCCCACCAGGTGCGCCAGCACATCGATTCTTCCCAACTGCGCGATCACCGTCTCCGCCGCCTTCTTCGCCGCGTCCAGGCTGTCGATCGTCACCGGCAGCGCCCTGAACTGCGGGTGGGCAAAGTCAGACGCCCGGATTCCCGGCGCCGCTCCCGCCACGCTGAAACCCGCGTCCAGCAAAGCTTTCGTCACATGCGTTCCCAGACCGCCGCTCGCTCCCGTCACTAACGCGACCTTTTCCGCCATTCCCTTCACCTCCATCATCGGCTGCCGCTCGCGGCTGTCGGCGCAAAGATCACGCTCGCGCCCGGCAGACTAAACATGATGACGCGGACTACTTTCGGGATTCACGATCTGATCTTCTTCCCCCCGCACCGCCAGCTGGCCCGCGCCGCCGGACCACCCGCCAGCCTCGGACCGCCAACAGCAACCAACGAAACCTCGAGCCTTTTAGAGCCAGAAGGAGAAGGGGTTGCCCAGCAGTTGTGTTTCTCTGCGTCTCTGTGCCTCTGTGGTGAAGAAGCTAAGTTAGGACAGCTGGGTGCCCCACAGCCTGCCCTGAGCCAGCGAAGCATGTCGAAGGGTCTCGCCGGTTCTGCGACGTGGGAGCCTGAAGCCCGGCGAAAAAACGCTGGCGGCGAACGCCGGCAGAAGACAATGCCAGCAAAAACGAAGCGGAGTGAAAAAACGCCGCCCGAACCGATCCGCTTTCGTCCAAAACAGCTTTCATCCAAAACAATTGCGGCCGGGGCCAGCCACCCCGGCCGCATCGCACGTGGAATTCCTCGTCTGCTTTGTCACCGCAGGGCGGCGGAATGACCGCTTCGGCCCGACAGCACACCCGCCCTCACGAGCGGCGCGTGCCGCATTTGCCGGAGCCGGTTGCCGATCCATGATCGCCGATCAAAAGATCTTGCGATCACGGGCCCGCAACCGCTGCAGCGGCCAGCAGCCAGTCCTGCTCCGAAGAGCAAGCGGGGGAGGAGGCCGCAACGCCCGGGCAACCAGTTCGCGCTTGCGCGCGTTTCCGGAGTGTCCGCCGGCGGTTCACCCTCGTAAATCGCCGGCCGTTGCTGGCTCTGCCGCAATCATTCAGCAGGCTCGGAACGCCCACGTTTTCGCTGACGCTCACTTTCCGGCAGTTTTTCGCTGCCTGCAACAAGAAAACGCGATGCCCTTGTGCAGAAGCTGTGGACGACCCCTCTTCCCTGTGGAAGACTGAGGAAAACTAAGAATAAGAATGGCCCTTCTCTTGCCGCCAAGAGATTCGCTCGGTTGGTTTTTGAATTCTTCGAAGGAAGATGACTTCCAGGTTGGGGACTGGTTTCACAAATGACCGTGTGCGCGGCGAGCGGCAGTCCAGTTCCAGCCTATTCCGAATTTCTCTCTGTGACTCTGTGTCTCCGTGGTGGGTGTGGATTGAGCCGACACGTGGGCCCGCCTCGCCCAAGCGCGGCTGAAGTCCTTTCACGAATCCGTGTTGATCCGCGTGAATCCGCGGCGATGAATCACTTAATCCGCCGCCATTTTCGCGGTGCGCGGGAGCGGCCGCGAGCGCTGCCATTCCTGAACCTGCAGCACCAGGTCGGCGGCCAGCAGGGCGAACACATTGCACGCCCACACCACCGTTTCGACGGCGCTGGGGCCTAGATGTTCCCAGCCGGTCACGCCCAGAACTACGCGCACCTCGAGAAATACCAAAGCCACCGCGAAGCTGCGCGTCATCCACCGCCGGTGCGCTTCGACTTTTCCCTGGCGAATGAGCGCCAGCGCCACCAGCGTGGTCACAGTCCACGAAACCGCTTGCGTCGCGGCCGCCAGGCTGAAGGACCGGTGCGCGCCCAGCCGTTCCTCGAAATATTGCACGTAGAAACCCATCGGCGCGGCGATCAGCACCCCGCCAATGTAAATCCTGCCCACCACGTGATGCAGCATGGTGAAGCTCCGCCGCAGGCGGTCCGAGAACTGCATCGGCGCCAGCAGCAGAGCGCACGCTCCCGCGATCCCATGCGGCAGAAGATACCAGCGGAACGGGTGAATGTGCCTCCATTCCGGGTCCTGCGCATGAACCAGGAAGCTCTCGTTGTGAACCAGAACGTAGGCCAGCATCACTCCGATGAAAGCAAACACCACATACTTCGCGCGCAGCCAAGGCAGGCGCGGCAAGGCATACGACCAGGTTGTCATGGGCTCCCCCAGAAGCCGGAGATGGGTCGCCAAACTATACACCAGCAGGCGGGCGATGCAAGGAAAAAGGCGCCGGCGTTGATCGAAGTCAGAAGTGAGAAGTGAGAAGTAAGAATTCAGAAGTCAGAAGTAAGAATTCAGAAGTCAGAAGTAAGAATTCAGAAGTCAGATTGCCGGGTGCCCCATCCTGGCCGCGTCCTTTGCGGATAAGGTGGGAATTTTGCCATCTTTGACTTTGTCATTCCGAGCGCAGTCTTATCGCGCGAGGAACGTATGCGTCAGGGGAAGTACACGGTTGACAATGCTAGCGTGTAAAGTACGAGAGAGACAGTATCGAGAATAGCCGCCGTTTGCAGAACTTCGGGGAGAACTAAGATGGCAGTTATTGTTCAACCGTGCCAAGGACGGAACCTCGGTGTACAATCTTTGCAGTTTTCGAAGTCAAAAAGGAAATTCCGCTCCAGTGTCGTCTGGCTGTGCAATGTTGGTAGACGCTGCTGGTCGTGTAGCCGCAAACGATTCGAGCTGGGATCGAGAATTCTGTAAGTTGCTTTTCGGGGGCGATATGAGAGTGAGATTCGCAGTGGCAGCGGCGGTGATGAGTCTCGCGCTGAGTGTCGCAGCCCAGAAGGAGATGCACATAGTCCATGCCAGAGGTTCTTTCGAGATCAAGATGACTCCCGTCGAACCAACCGACTTCGAGAAGGCGAACGACATTACTCGGTTCACATCCGACAAGACTTGGCACGGCGACTTCGAAGGCGTCAGCCATGGAGAAATGATCACCGGCTCGACCGCGAGCACCGGCTCCATGGCCTATGTTGCTATTGAGCGCATGACAGGCAAGCTTAACGGCCGACAGGGCAGCTTCACCTTCTCGCACCGCGCCACCATGATGAAAGGCGACGCCCCCTCTGCGGGAGACGTGAGCGTGATGGTTGTACCCAATTCCGGCACTGGAGAACTGACCGGACTCACTGGCTCACTCATCATCCATTTCGACGCTCAGGGTAAACACACCTGGACCTTCGATTATTCGCTCCCGTAGCCGTCCTCGCGCGAACTATGACGTTAAGCGTGGCGACATTCTGTACCGTGTATTCCTGCTCGACAACACTCTGCAAGTTGACCTCTCATTCTGGCCCACCAACGAATTGCGTGCGGTTGGAAAGTGAGAAGTCAGAAGTGAGAGGTAAGAATTCAGAAGTCAGATTGCCGGGTGCCCCATCCTGGCCGCGTCCTTTGCGGCTAAGGTGGGAATTTTGCCATCTTTGACTTTGTCATTCCGAGCGCAGTCTTATCGCGCGAGGAACCTGCTTTCTTGGGCGCCTGTCCTCAGCCGTCAGATTAGCTCTCTTCGTCCCGCTTTGGCGGAGCGGTGCCGCTCCGCTCCATATATCCCCGCACATAATCAAACGACGCCTGCATGCGCCCCATGGCACCCGAGGGGAAACGTGGCTGCGGAGATTCGTCGGCTGCCCCACCCTTCGCGGTGTTCAAAGGATGGGAATCATTTACCGAGGGTGCCCCATCCTTTCGCGCACTTTGCGAAAGGGTGGGCGCGGCGGTCTCGCTCTGCGACGCCTCCCGCAAGAGATGCCACGCCTCGCGATATTCCTCGTATTTGGCCTCTCCTGAATTCGAGCACAGAATCAGCGTCACCCTGCCCGCAAATTTGTCGACCGGGACGATATACCACGCATCTTCAGGAATCACGTATGCCGCCACGAAATCAAACGATCCTCGTGAATACGCTTTGTTGTTCCGTTTCACCGTGCACCCGTAGCCGCCGCCCATTTCCGCAATCGTGGATTTGACCTGCACCCCGACAAAGTGTCCCGGGCACCCCACCACGAAATCGTAGCTCCTCGAATCTCCCCACGGCTTGCTCACTGCCAGGCCCAGCTCGCCCGCCCGCGCCATGAAAACCGACTCCACCCACTCCCCCCGCGCCTTTGGGTCCTTGATGATCTTTGCTTTCCGCTTCTTCATTCCCCTACCCCAGACTAGAAAAGCGGCATCCGCGGAAATCTCGCAAATGCCGCCTTATGTTTTTATTCGACAGGAATGAAAAGGTGAAAGGCAAGCGAAATGAGGGGGAAAGTGGAACGATTCCCGAAATGGGAATGGCTCGCGTGGAGCGGACACTCCTGTCCGCTGCCGTTGACTTTGCTTGACCAGGCCACCGCCTCGTCCGCCGACGGCACGACCGCGTTCTGTGCAGATTTCCACATGTGCATGGTGACAGTCGTCACATCTTTCGCGCCGTTTGCGGACGCACCATTCGACTGCCGCGAAGCGGCGACAGATTGCAGCCCAGGGCGCGAGCCCTGGGTGAGTGGCGCGATAAAGCAACGAGCCCCGAAGGGGCGAAAGAAAAGTGGCGCAGACCTGCGGCAATGTCGTTGTGCATTTGATCTTCAGCACCAAGCTTCGTCAGCCTCTGATCGGTCCGGATATTCGTTCCGACCTCTTCGCATATCTGGGCGGCATCGTCCGGGAACTGCGCAGCACAGCCCTGATCATTAACGGCACCTGCGATCACGTGCATATGCTGATCCGTACTCGTCCCAGCCACTCCATTGCCGAGATCGCACGCATCGTCAAGACAAATTCCTCAGGATGGATGCATAAGAAAGGCCACAAAGAATTCGCCTGGCAATCTGGATATGGCGTGTTCAGTGTGAGCGCATCAAACATCCCGGAGGTAACGAAGTACATCGCAACCCAGGACGAGCACCACCAGAAGCGATCATTTCAGGAGGAATTCGTGGCGTTTCTGAAGAAAAACCAGGTAGCATACGACGAGCGTTACATCTGGAATTGATCGTCTTTCGCCCTTACAGGGCTTGATTTTGCGTCATCGATCGGCATAGGGGGGACGGTCACTCGTCCGCCCCTGCCACACCACCGTACATGCGGGTCCGCATACGGCGGTTCGGAGGAGTTGAGTTATCCCGCGGCCAAGTGTGGAAGACCGA
>Ga0187888_1003114_pt1 | contig 13311 bp, 9 predicted proteins | sample June2016WEW_7_40_FD_132987 | JGI IMG/M metagenome (GOLD analysis project Ga0187888, IMG submission 132987) | Peatland microbial communities from SPRUCE experiment site at the Marcell Experimental Forest, Minnesota, USA - June2016WEW_7_40 | ecosystem: Environmental > Terrestrial > Soil > Wetlands... | reverse complement strand
TGCGTAGATGGGTCACAGGGACCTCCTTGTGACCCACAATTTATCTGAGGGCAAAACCCACGAACCTCGGCCCTACCTACGCCGCAGCGTCCGCCGCGCCAGCGGCTTCGTTCTCACGCGCTATCCGGAAATTATTCCGAGCCAGAAGTCGGCTTCGAGGAGATCATCCGTTGATCCGTTGATCTCCTCGAAGCCCGTTTCTGGATAACTTCCGTGTGGTCGACGCCTCGACAACTACTGGCGTAGCCTATTGGTGGCCCGCCGCAGCCGCATCGAAGACCAGCCTGCCTCCAACAAACGTTTTCAGAACTCGAACCTCGCGGATCTTCTCAGGCGCAATTGCGAATATGTCATCGCTGAGGAGGACCATGTCGGCCAACTTCCCGGGAGTGATCGAACCCTTCTCCTTCTCCTGAAACTCTGCATAAGCGGAGCCCATGGTGTAAGCCTCGATCGCCTCGGCAACCGAGAGTTTCTGCTCGGGAAACCAGCCGTTGGGGTTTTTCCCATCCAGAGTCGCGCGGGTGACGGCGGCGTAGACGGTCAGTAGAGGATCGAGCGGCGCCACCTCCCAGTCGGTGCCGAACGCCAGACGGACTCCGTGGTCGAGGAAGGTGCGGAAGGCATAGGTGCGGCTGGCGCGGTCGTGACCGATATGCGACTCGGCAAAGCGGCCGTCGTCGATCGCGTGGTAGGGCTGGACTGATGCGATCACGTGCAACTGGGCGAAGCGTTCGAAGTCCTTGGCCGCCATGTGTTGTGCGTGCTCGATGCGCAAGCGGCGATCGGCTTCGCCGTGCGCTTTGATTACCTCGGAATACAGGTCAAGGATGGTCGAGATGCCCTCATCCCCGATGGCATGCGTGCAGATCTGCAATCCCGCGGCATCGGCCCTCAGGTAACGATCGCGCATGAGCGAGATCGGGTGCATTTCATCCGACAGCAGACCGCGGTTGTCACCCTGATTCAGAAAAGGCTCGTAGAAATAGGCCGTTCCCGAGCCGAGAGAGCCATCGGCAAAGGCCTTCAGAGCGCCAATGCGCAGGTAGGATCCGCCGAAGGCGTGTCCGATGCCGAGTTTTGCCTGGTCGTCAACGTGAGTGATCGAAGGAGCCGCATAGATCCGCGTGGTCAGCTCGCCACGCTGCATCAGTTCGGCGTAGACGGCGATGTCTTCATAGCTGGCGATCATGTGTTGCGCGCTAGTCACCCCGACCGAGGCCGCATAGGCCAGCGCCCGCTTAACGATCTTTAGGCGCTGGTCGCGCGAAAGCGGCGGGATAATCTTGTAGATGTAGTCTGTAGCTGCGTCTTTCAGCGCGCCCGTGGGATTTCCCTGGGCGTCGCGAACCACAGTCCCTCCGGGAGGATCGGGAGTCTTGGCCGTAATGCCGGCGAGTCGTAGCGCCGCGGAATTGGCCAGGCCCATGTGCCCGTCGTAGCGGCTCACAAACACGGGCGTGTCGGGAGTGAGAGCATCAATAAGCTCTTTCGTCGGCATGTTGGGCGGGTTCCATTTAGTTTCATCCCAGTTGCCACCGAGAATCCATTCGCCCTTTGGAGTGATCTTGGCCCGCTCGCCGATGCGGCGAGCGAACTCCTGCGGACTCGCGGCATCGTTGAGTTGAATCGAGTCCAGTTGCCTCCCCCCGGACACGAAATGCACGTGCGCATCGTTGAAACCGGGCAGGAGTAGCTTCCCGCCAGCGTCAATGACGTGAGTGTTGGGACCACGCCAGGCATCAAGGTCGGAGCTTGAGCCAACATCGACGATGCGATCTCCGAGGACCGCGACGCCCTGCGCCGTGGGCAAAGACTTATCCACTGTCCAGATTTTGGCGTTGGTAATAATGAGATCAGCAGCCGGTCTCGATTGAGCCTGGTTCCGTTCGGACAGCACGAGGCAACATACAGCGGCTAACAGCCACAAACAACAATTTCGTTGATTCATGAGTATTGACCCTGAAAACGATAGCGCGGCCGCGATGACTGTGCGGCTTCGTCAACGAACTGTAGTAAATTCTGAGGCGTTTGAAAACTAGAATTCGTAGCGCAATGCGAACTGCATCACCCGCGGGTTGGTCATCAGGTGCGTGTAGTTGCCGAAGTTCGGAACCGCGATGGAGTTGTTGCTTTCGCTCGCGCTGCCGGCACTGAGGTCGTTGAAGTCGAAACGCGTCGAGTTGGTTACGTTGAAAACTTCCCAGCGCAACGCCAGACTGTGCTTGTCACTCCAAGGCATGTTCCAGCGCTTGGAAAGCCCAAGATCGAGGCCGAAGTAGCCGTCTCCGCGTACGAAATTACGCACACCGACCTCACCCGGCAGCGCCGGCCGGAACGAACTCTGGGCTGCGGCCGGGTCGGCAAAGAGGTTAACAGTGCCGTCCGATCTGCGGTACACCCCACTCGTCACGTGCGACACGGTCGGCATTGCGGCGCCTTCCCAATACCAGTCGGTGGGATAGTCGGCAGGGTTGTTGTAGATCGTGTAGGGAAAGCCGCTTGTCCAGCGGAACAGGCCCGAAAGCTCCCAGCCTCCAATGACGGCATCGACAGCCCGATTCACGTGAGGGGCGATGGTGCGGCCCTGGCCGAAGGGCAGGTCCACGACCCAGTTCGCATTCATTTGATGCGTGGTATCAAAATCGGAAACGGCGCGGAACAGATACGGCGACCAGGCGTTAAAGATTTGACAGCCGCCATTGAAGTTGAGAGAGCCGTAGTTTCCGAGGCGCTCGGCGTCCGAGCAAAGGTCGATCGACTTCGAATAGGTGTAATTGAAGTCAAACTGAACCCCATGCCTCATCTGGTGCCGGAGCGTCGCTTGAAGAGCGTTGTAGTTGGAGAATCCGATGGAACGCAAGGCCATGAGAGACACATACTGCGGGTTGTAAAATGAGTTCGGCCCTCCTGTCGGATAGTACTGGCAAAGCGGGTGTCCGGACTGGCCGCAGCTGGGGTCGCCGGTAGCGTCCGGTATTCCACCGGTTCCGTTTGTGGCTCCAAAAGGTACATCGAGAATCTGAAGGGCGGTGGTCTCCACACCTGCGTTCCCACAGAAAAGATCGAAGATAGCCAGGACCGGATCGGTCGTCGAGGCAGGGCCCCCGCAACCAGGGTTTTGAACCCCCAGCGCATAGGCGCCGCCGTTGATCGGCGCCTGCAGCATGTCGGTCCAATATTGTGCGACGGCCGGGCTGACCATCGAATCCGTGAAGGTGGAGTCGTTCACACCCTGCAGTTCATACAGGTTTGCCATGGGCTGGATGGCGTGAAAATAATCCAGTCCAGATTTTTTGTCCCTGAGGTCCAGCGGCTGGGCGACATCCTGGGAACTGAGCAGGCGGTGCGAGAGTCGGCCTACGTAGGCAAGATCCAGCGAGAATCCGCCGCCGAGATCGCGCTCCAGAGAAAAATCGAGCGTGTAGGAGTAAGGAGTCTTGAGCGAAGTGTCCAGGCTGCTGCCGAAGTTGCTCGCCTGAAGGGACTGCATGGTCGGAATCGTCTCCGGGAAGCTCGGAGCCCCCGGGTTGGGCTGGAGAAGGCTCTGTGGAATTGTGTTGACATCCGTCAACCGGGGCAAACTGGCGAGCGGCAGTATTGTGTTCGTAAGAGAGGTCGTGAGGCCGAAGGAATTGCCATTGAACTCATCCACAATGCCTTGCCCGAATCGGTCGTAAACAATCCCGATTCCGCCGCGGATAGACGACCTGTTGCCGCTGCCCAGGAGCTTGCTCAGGAAGCCTTCGGTTTTATTGGGCGCCCAGGCAAAGGCGACGTGCGGGCCAACGTTTCCGAAGTCCCAGTTCCAGAACCCTTTCTTCCCGTTGGCGGGGCCGCACCAGTCGACTTGCAACCGGGGATCCTGGCTCGATGGGATGCCGTTCGCTCCCGCGCTTGCACGCGCGGAGAACCACTGCCCCAGACTTGGGCTGGGACAAACCTGCAAGCCATTGGTTTCCCACACAGGAGAAAAGAGCGAGTAGCGCAGGCCCAGAGTCAGCGTGAGATTGGGTCTGACCTTCCAAATGTCTTGGATGTACGGCTCGTAGCTGTTCTGCGCATAGCGGCGGGAAAGGGGCGCGTTGGGCGGAAGTAATTGGAGTTGCCTGTTGTAATTGAAAACCGTAGTGGCTTGCGTAACGATCCCCAACAAGTCCGTGATCGGATAGTCGTAGCTGACGGCGAAACTCGGGTCCACGCCCGGGAAGCAAGGAACCCCCGACCCCGGATTATTGCAGCCATACGCCGGATCCAGGGGCACATTTTTCCCTGCGAACCCTGAGCTGGTGGTAAAGGAAGAATTGGTGCTGGCGGTGTCGAACGAAGAGGTAAAGTCGAACCGGGGCTCGCGCACCAAGGAAAGATATCCGCCAAACTGGAGAGTGTGCTTCCCGTGAATCCACGACAAGTCTTCTGAGAAATTATGCGTCGGGCGCTGGTAATTGCGGGTTCGCGTCACGCTTTGGTTGAAATTGAAAATGATCCACGGCTGGTTCGAGTTGCCCAGGGTTCCGAAACTCTCCCGGACGAACCCGTAATGGAAGCTGCTCATCAAAGACGGACGGATGACTGCTGAGTAGTTTGCGATGATCCCTTTGTTGAAGTAGACAGTCTGCCCCTGTGGGACTTCGCCGGGGAAATAGGGCTGGCAGGCCGCGCAGGTATCGTTCGAATCATTTCTCAGCGCTCCCATCACCGATAGGCGCTGTTTGCCATCCTGCGTGATGTTGTAGTCGGCGCGAGCGATGTAGACGTTCTCGGTCTCATGGGTCGGCGCAGCGAAAACGAAGTCCTGGTAGTTGGGGTGCTGAGCGTCCACATAAAGATTAGGATTAGGCAAAGTCTGGAAATATGTCATCGCAGCTAGGTCGGGCCCGGCTTGTGCCGGATTGGTCGCGTAGAGTGGATCGATCTGTTGCAATTGCGTAAAACCGAGAGCGTAGTATCCCGCCGCAGGAGTGTACGTCGTGCCGCTCTTGCCCTGCACGCCGAAGCTGGGCCCGCCGGGACAGGCTGACGGATCAGCGCAGAGATATTGCAGGACGCCGTCGCGCATGGACGCGCTGGGAACTTCCTCCCCAGAACTTACGGTCTGCTCCGCGCGCCGCGTCCCTTCGTAATTCATGAAAAGAAACAGGCGATCCTTCTTGATAGGTCCGCCGAGGGAAACTCCAAAGATATTGCGGATCAGCTTGGGAGCCTGATTGCAGCTATTCGGATCGGGGAGCGTACAAGCGTACAATTGCGAAAATTTATTGAAGTAGTCGTTCGCGCTGGTGTAGGTGTTGCGATGATATTCATAGACCGAGCCGTGAAAATCATTGGTGCCGCTTTTGGTCACCAGGGCGACCTGGGCGCCGCTGGTCCCTCCCTCGTCGGCGTTGGAGTTGCTGGTGGTGACACGAAACTCCTGCACGGAATCGAGCGTGACGGGCAAGACCGCTTGGAAAGCATTGCCGCCTTCCTCATTGACACGAATGCCGTCGAGCGTGATATTCCCCTGGTCGCTACGCGCGCCATTCACGGCGCCGCTTCGGGTGTCGTCGGCGTTTGTGTCTGCTCGATTGCCGGTATAAGCAACTCCGGGCTGCAGCGTCAGCAGATCGGGCACGTTGCGTCCCTCCAGCGGTAGTTCTTTTACCTGGTTCTCGCCGAATGCTATGCCCATGCTCGCGTCTTCAGTGTTGATTACTGGCGCTTCCCCGGAGACTTCGATGTGAGTGGTGATCGCGCCGACCTCAAGGAGAACATTCACGCTAGTGGGCACGTTGACCAGAAGCTGGAGATTAGTCTGCTCGTATTTCTTGAAGCCAGCCTTTTCGACTGTCAGCACATAGGTGCCAGGGGGAAGAGCAAGAAATTCAAATTCCCCGGTCGACCCAGTCGTAGCGCTACGGCCGAATCCCTGCGTCGGGTTGGCAAGCGTTACCATGACCCCGGCCACCACCGCGCGACTACTATCAAGAACTTTGCCGTGCAACGATGTTGTGCCAGTCTGCGCCCAGGCGCCGGTAATGGACAGTAAGAAGCAGACCGAGAACAAGAAGAAAAACCGATTCTGGATGGAACACCTCATCGTTGCCCCCTTAGAGCCGGTACCAAAGTTTGCGCAGGAAGTAAGCGACGGAAGCCGACGTCCTGACGTCCTAAGGACAACTCTGAGTCGAGTCTTCCGCAAAGACCGACAATCTCCCCGGCCACTCTTTTGTTCGGAACATTATGGTGACTGTGCGTGCAAAGTCAAGCGGATCTAAAGTGGCCCTCACTCCTGCTCAGAAGGACACTAACGACGCGGGCCAGAAGTCGGCTTCTGGTACATGATGCGATGTTGGATTCGAAGAACGGAGCAGAGCGCGCAACCCACAATGCAACCCACGATAGGTCTGACTTGCACGTAGTTAGAAGCACTTACGCAGCCGTCCGCAACCTGCAAGTTGTTGATCGTGCGAGATAGTCACAGACTGAAAAGGCTGGCGTCGGCGGTTCAACTGTAAGTGTCAGAGGAAACACATCCTTGACAGGTTGAATCCGCAGCCAGCATGACCTCGCCACTTCACCAGCAAATTCTCAGGCAGCGACACCCTGATTTCGCCGATTATTCCTGTCCAGCGGTTCGGAAAACCAGGGAACCGGCTTTCGTTCCGGCCGGATTAATTTCCGTTTGCGCGTGATCCGGGCACAATCATCATAGTGTGTTAGAGGGAACCATGTCCGCTTTGCCAACTATATGACCGCTAGTATGCAGGTGGGGGGGTTGCAAGCCTCCGTTGATGAACGGCGTGCTGCGTGCGTTTCACTCCCAGTTGCTTTGGGTCAAGGCCTTGATTATGCTGACCGTCGTTCGTTCGAGACATCTGAAAGCTTAGCGCGACCGGTGCTCAATCGTAACCAGCCCACTTGGTCTGCAGACTCGGCGGCTGCATTAAGGTCTGCATCACCACGCAATACTGTTCCGTTTTCTCCTGCAATGCGCGCAGTTGGTCCGGTGTTGCCTTAGGCGCAGCAACATCAAAATGAAGATGAATACTCTCAAAGCCTACCGGGACGTCTTTTGATATGCCGAGGGTACCTCGGAGATCCAAGTCTCCCTCCACCGTTACCTCAATGCGTTCGGTCGGTATGCCCATTGCCGCGGCCACCATCTGACAGGTGATCTGCGCGCAAGCTGCCAAAGCCCCAAGCAAAAGGTCACCGGAACAGGCGCCGGCACCGGCGCCTCCAACTCCCCTGTGTGCTTCGGCTTGGTAGATGGCACGTCCGATATCGACGGAGCATGCCACCGGCACGTCCTTCTGTCCGCCTTTGGCACGGATTGTGATTTTCGAGGCTTTTGGGTCATTGCGGTATTGCTCTTTCAGCGGCTTCTGAAGCGATCGAATATCCATGGCAACCTCGTTCGTTTATTCTTGGCCAACTGCCCAAACGGCTTCCTGCCATGCCGCCTTGAAGCCGCTCCACCTCGATGGTAGCATCAGAGGGCATCGGAGGGACCATGCCCAAATTCGTCATCGAGCGGGAAATCCCAGGAGCCGGAAATCTAACTGAAGCCCAATTACGGGAGGTCTCCCAAAAGTCGGTCCAAGTTCTGAAAGGATTGGGGCCAGAGATCCAGTGGCTCCATAGCTATGTAACCGGCGACAAGGTGTACTGCGTCTACCTCGCCCCGGACGAAGCTATCATCCAAGAACACGCCAAGCGCGTGGGCATTCCTGCCAACCGCATCTCTGCAGTGCGGCGACTTCTCGACCCAACAATGGCTGGGTAAACGCAGATCGAATACTTTCGTCGATCAGCGCCAGCTCTTTCCCACCACTACTAGGGAGATGAAGTCTCGGGCATCAGCACCTCTTCAATCGCTTTCTCAACCGGCAAAGCCCCACCTTCTAACCATGCCTTCGTACCTACCGTTTCGGTCAACGCCTGCCGTGCCACTTGCAGAGTTGCTTCCAGTTTGGCTTGTTCCGCCGGCGTGAGCGGAGCGCCAATGTTTTGGCGCAACGCAGCCGCGGCGCCTGCCAGCCGCAGCGAACGCTCTGCTTCACGTTGAGCAGCCGCTGAGCATGCGGAACACTCTAACAGACGTGCAATTCCGCGTTTGTGGTCCAGTTCCTGAAAGAGTTTTATGCTTTCGGCGTACAGAGAGTGCGCGGCGGAATAATTTCCTTGCTCTCTCGCCAAGCTCCCAAGATCAGCCAGAGTTCCAGCAATGCCCCACCGGTCACCGAGCTCCCGGAATATTCCCAGGCCTTGTTCATACAATTTACGCGCCGCGGCGGTATCACCACGATCGCGTGCGAAATCACCTTGGTAGTTTAGCGACCAGGCGACGCCTGTTTGATCTCCTAATCCCTGGAAGATCGAAAGACACTCCACGTGCAGGGCGTGGGCGCGGTCATAGTCGCACTGTACCTTGAGAACATTGGCCAGGTTACTGAGAGCTCGGGCGACGGCCTTCTGGTTGCCTAATTCTCTCCACAGCACAAGGCCTTCTTCGAATAGAGCACGCGCAATTGCCACTTCACCACGGTCGCAAGCGAAGACCGCCAGTGCGTTTAGAGAGACGGCGACACCCATTTTGTCCCCCAGCTGACACGCAATAGCTTGACTTTCGCCGATCAGCGCACCCGCTGAGGCGTAATCCCCCTGCTCGCCGGTGAGCACGCCAGCGGCAAAAAGCGCGCGTGCCCGCGCCTTCGTGGGAGCTGCCGCTCCCGCAAGCTTCAGCAGTTTACCCAATCTGTCCCTGCCTTCGGCCAGATATTCTCGAATCTCCCAAAAACGAAACAGCGCTGTTCCGAGACGCAGGCCCCACTCCGCATCCCCGGTTTCTGTCAGCCAATCAAGGCCCGTACGAAAATTGTCGTGTTCGAGCGCGAAGCGTTCCTGCCATTCTACTGCGTGCGCCCCGCTCTCCTCCGTAACCTCCTCCTCCGCCAGCACCAAGCAGTAGGCGGCATGGGCGCGTTTCGTCAAGGGCTGTTCTCCGTTTGCCTCCAACTTTTCCAGGGCGTACTCGCGAATCGTGTCCAGCATCACGAACCGCGATTCCCCTTTCGCGGGCTCGACTTGCTGCACCAGGCTTTTGTCCACCATGGATTCCATACCGTCGAGCAAGTCCAAATCGAGATCGGCTTTGGCGTCGCAAACGGCTTCCACCCCTTCCAGATTGCATCCGCCCACGAAGACCGATAGTCTTCGAAAAAGCTTCTGCTCGGCAGCGCTCAACAGATCGTAGCTCCAATCGATCGCAGCACGAAGCGTCTGTTGCCGCTGCGGCAGGTCCCGCGCACCTCCGGTCAATAGTTGCAACCGGCTTGCCAGGCGCGTCAACATCAAAGAAGGCGAAAGGACTTTGACCCTGGCGGCAGCGAGCTCAATCGCTAGAGGCAGACCATCGAGCCGGGCGCAAATCTCGGCTACGGTGAGTGCGTTTTCTCGATTAAGTTCAAAGTCTGGCTTGGCGGCGACGGCCCGTTGTGCGAACAGCGCGACCGCAGGGCACCGGGACAGGACCTCCACTGAGAGCTTGGACTGGGAATCCGGCAGCGCCAGCGGTGGCACCGGAAATTCATGTTCTCCGTACACGTGCAGCGCCGCACGGCTGGTTACCAGGATTTTAAGATTGGGACCACTCGCCAGGAGATCGGCCACGGTAGGCGCTGCCTGAACCAGATGCTCGAAATTGTCCAGAAGGAGCAGCCTGGGGGGGCACGATGAGTCCTGTAAATTTCTCTTGAGTATTTCGAGCGCCGACTGCCCTCCTGCCTCCCGGATTCCCAACGCTTGAACGATCATTGAAGCGATCAAGCCCGGATCGTTTAGGGAGGAAAGAGGAACGAAGAAAACGCCGCCTGGAAAGCGATCGCCAAGGCTGCTCGCCACCTGCACCGCAAGCCGCGTTTTGCCGATCCCGCCCGGACCCGTGACCGTGACCAGGCTCACATTCTGACGCAGCAGCAGTTCTTTGAGGGCAGCTGTCTCCTTTTCCCGTCCCACGAAGCCGGTTCGCTGCACAGGAAGATTCGCCGGTAGGGTCTCGATCTGCTTAACTGGCTTCTCCGAGAACCGGTCGCGTAAGGCTCCAAGTTCCCGCGCCAGAAATCGGGTAAAGATGTTACCTACCGGGCGGGAGTTCGACATCACGGGTGCAGCATTTGCAACAGACGTGAACGCTTTCCCCGTCTCCCCCTTGAGTCGCTTCAAGTCCGAGCAAATATCGGCGGCACGCTGAAAGCGCCTCTCGCGTTTTTTTTCCAACGTCCTTGCTATGATTGTTTCAAGACCGGCCGGTAAGGACGAATTTACCTTGCTGGCAGGGACTGGCGGCGCATTCAAAATCGCATTCATCAGCAGTACACGATTCTTGCCGACGAAGGGTTTCTGGCCCGTGGCCATTTCGTAAAGCACCACACCCAAGGAAAACAGGTCACTGCGCGCGTCAATCTCTTCTCCACGCACCTGCTCAGGAGACATATAAGAAGTTGTGCCCGGAATAACGCCGTCCAGGGTAAGTGACTCCTCCTCAGATTGGTCTTCCGCGACATGAGGACCGCACACCTTGGCCAACCCGAAATCCAGGATCTTCATCTGCCTGCGGCCGACGATAAACATATTTCCCGGTTTTATGTCCCGGTGGATAATCCCCTTCGCATGTGCCGCTTCCAGGGCATCGGATGTCTGAATCCCAAAATCCAAGAGCTCGTCGGTTGAAATCGGCCCTTCCTGGATTCGCTGCTTTAGGCTCATCCCTTCAAGCAACTCCATGACGATCACGGGCTGATGATCATGCTCTTCCACTTCGTAGATAGTGCAGATGTTGGGGTGATTCAAGGAAGAGGCGGCGCGGGCTTCGCGCTCAAATCTGCGGAGCGCTCTCTCGTCACATGCGAGCTTCTCTGGCAGGAATTTCAAAGCGACCAGGCGTCCCAGACGTACGTCTTTCGCTTCGTAAACCACGCCCATTCCGCCGCTGCCCAGTCGACGAAGCACCTCGTAGTGTGCAACTGTTTGGCCGACGAGGGCGCAGGTCTCGGGCGCCTCCTTACGCGCGACGTTCCGTATTCCCTCAAGCGCGGGTTTTTCCAAGAAATCGCCCAATTCCCCGTGAGAGCGCAATAGGGACTTGACTTCCTGGGCCAGCAGATCGTCGCCAGCGCACGCCTGATTCAAGAAACCTTCTTGCTTTTCCGCTGGCAAACGCACTGCCGCCTGCAGTAAATCGTCTACACGTTTCCAGCGCTCAGCATCCATTACGACCCTCGATTCATCTCGCGATGGAGCCAAGCTCGCGCGCTGCTCCAGTCGCGAGATACGGTAACCGCGGACACGTCGAGCACTTCGGCCGTCTCCGCGAAGGTCAAGCCTCCGAAAAAACGCAGCTCGACCACTTTCGCTTTCCGTGGATCCAGTTCGGCTAGAGCTTTCAGAGCGTCGTCGAGCACCACCACGTCAATGCCTTTACCACGCGAGAAATGGGATGCGGCTTCCAGGGGCAATGTACCCTGACCTGCGCCCCGCTTCCCGGCACCGCGGCACCGGGCGTAGTCGACCAGAATCTGCCGTATCAGCTGCGCAGCGATGGCAAAAAAATGGGTGCGGCTTTCCCACTGCGGAGGATTCATCCGAACTAGGCGTAGATACGCCTCGTTTACCAGTTCCGCGCTTTGCAGGCTATGGTCTTCGCGTTCTTTACGCAGTTGAAAGTGTGCGATCCGACGTAATTCCTTGTAAACCACGGGGAGAAAGGCATCGAGGCCTTCGCGGTCGCCGCCCCGCCAGCCCTGCAAAAGCTTCGTAATCTCGCTTGTAGAGTTCTGCCCCACAAAGAGGCCTCAAGGGAAAGCCGTTTGCGGGCTAGCGTAGCCGTGTCCTCGTCGAATGTCAATCTGAGGCCACAGACGTCCTACTGAGCGAGCGATTCTGCTTCGAGGGAAAAGAATTTTCTCGATCCATGATCAGATTTGCCCCGCCATTGCGCTGTTAGAGATAGAGCACAAAGAGTTCCCCAGGGGAATCCTCAATTTGCGCTCAGAAAAGGAGAATGAATGAAAACCAAAGTGTTTGTCACGAGGTATGTGCTGTTTGTTGTCGTCTTGGCACTTTCGTCCTTTGCCTTGGCGCAGCATGAAATGCAACAAGACTCTACATCCAGCCCGCCCAATCTCGTTCAACAGGTTCGCGCCGCCACGGAGAAGTACATCAACGTCAATGCCGCTACCGCGGCCGGCTACGCGCCTTTCCTCGGCTGCGTTACTGGTCAGGACCACGGTGCCATGGGTGTGCACTACGTCAACGGCACGCTGCTCAACGCAGGCCAGATTGATGCCTCACAACCACAAGCGCTGATTTATGAGCCACAGCAGAACGGCGCCATGCGGCTGGTGGGCGTCGAGTTCATCGTCTTTGCAGACCCATGGCTGCAGAATAACAACAACACTCCTCCGGTGCTGGACGGCCAAGTCTTCCAATTCGTTGACAGCCCAAACCGCTTCGCCATACATCCGTTCTTTGAGCTGCACGTCTGGGCCTGGAGGGCAAACCCTCAGGGTGCCTACGTGGACTGGAACAATAAGGTGAGTTGCACAGAGGAGTAGATTGCCGATGGAAAGACAGGTGGGGAGGCCGCGCGCCGCGAACAACAGAAGGCCTCAGCCTCCCTCCGTCTGCTTGAAAACTGATCAAACAACCAAGAAAGGACAGGACAAAAACATGCCCAAATACGTCATCGAACGCGACGTTCCGGGAATTGGAAATGCCACGCAGGAAGAAGCCCGGACCATATCGCAGAAATCCTGCGTTGTTCTCAATAAACTCGGACCGACGATCCAGTGGTTGCACAGCTGTCGACGCTGGCCCGAAGTCGGCTTCGAGGAGATCATCCATTGATCTCCCCGAAGCCGGTTTCTGGACAAGTTCCGTGTGGCCGACTGCTCGCCGAGTGACAGCCGGGATTGTGAGAGATATTGTGATGTTTCAACAGTATTGCGACGATTACAAAAGGGGCCTTGAGGCTGCTAGCGGGTGTTCAGGTCAACGTAGTGGGCGAATAGGACGGGACGGCATTTGAGTCTCCTACCCGAGCATCCCTGCTCGATGCTGAATCTACAATCAACAATCCAATAATCAACCATTCCCTAATCGATCCCGTGAATCCTCATGCTCACCAGCTGATCGATGCTGAGGTCTCGCATTCCGCGTGACCGCATGTCGCTGATGTATTCCGGCGTGACATTGTGGATCCGCATGGCGATCAGTTCGTCCGGATCTGGATGGGAATAGCCGAGTCCCTGCAGTTTCTCGATGAACTCC
>Ga0187888_1003108_pt1 | contig 13319 bp, 7 predicted proteins | sample June2016WEW_7_40_FD_132987 | JGI IMG/M metagenome (GOLD analysis project Ga0187888, IMG submission 132987) | Peatland microbial communities from SPRUCE experiment site at the Marcell Experimental Forest, Minnesota, USA - June2016WEW_7_40 | ecosystem: Environmental > Terrestrial > Soil > Wetlands... | reverse complement strand
GGACTTTCACCGGCAAGTCCAACGGCATTATGGGCTGCAGAACAAAGTCTGACCCCATGTGTGTGTGTGTGATGACCCCAGAACCCAAGAACCAAAAACAAAGTCTGACCCCATGTGTGTGATGACCCCATGTGTGTGAATTGCAAGCGTCGAAAGGTTCGATGCCGATGATCTGGTGAAACTCGTGATGGAGATTGGCACGGGCCGAGCTACGGGCTAGAATGCAGCTTGAGTTCTGGGTTACGAAATGGTCCGACGCAGGACACACTGATGAGCATTGAACCTGCCAATCAAACGCCCGTACCCGACCCGACGAAAAAAGAATGGACTTTCCTTGGAATAAACCGGGCGGATTACGTCAAGATCCTTATTGGCTTCTTGATCAGTGCCTCTATCTGCCTCTTTGCTTTTTGGGTCAACTGGCGAGCTCCTCACCTTAAGATCAGGGTACCGGACACCATTGTCTTCAGGGGCGAGAAGAATCAGCTCGGCATCGTGAACGTGACAATCAGTAACGATGGATCGAAGGAGGCTGAGGAAGTCGAATGCTGGCTGAACCTTGCCGGGTCCAAGATCCAGGAGGTCAAAGCAAGCCCCGAATATCTCAACGCAGTCGTCACTCCCAAGGATGACAGGATCAGGGTTGACGTGCACCTCTTAAATCCCAAGGAGGACCTTGTGATTTCCGCATTGATCAGTAACCCGGCTAAACTTCCCGAGCAAGCAAAGGTTGAGGTCCGAGGGAAGGGCGTGATTGGAGATAGAGAGGCGAACCTTAATCAGCCATTATGGTCACGAGCTCTCCCAGTTGCTCTCGCTGGAGCCTCGACTGCAGGAGCAGCAATAATTGCGTACCTAGATAGACGCTCAGCAAGAAGAAGGCGTCGCGACGACGCCCTAAGTAAAATTGGCGAGCAGTTGAAAAAAGACTTGATGGACGAACCCACGAGGCAGAAGGTGTTTGAATACATCAAGAACTACTTCAACGATCTCAAGTAGCTGAGAAGTGGCTTGAGAGTCGTCAAGCCGTCCCCTGGAGTAAGACCTAGATGTCCGTTTCGTAAGTTCCTAGCCAGTTTTCTTAACCCGGGGGCTGGGTGTCAGATTTGGTTTTTGGTTCCCGGCTCGATCCGTGCCATGATCTGCTGGAGTTCATCGGCCAGTTGGGGACGGGCTCGCACTGGCCATCACGTGATAGATGACGCCCTCAAATTGGATGCGAAGTCGTCTGGACATTTCCCCAGTAGAGCTCATTGAAGCGAGGGACTCAACAAAAAACCAAAAACCAAGTCTGGCACCCCCCTTTGGTACAGGGTTAATCGATCAAGTCGACCTCTCGGAGCGGCTCGAGCACTCCGTTCTGGAGTTTACTACTGTCGAATCCTTTCTCTGATTCGGCCCGAATCGTCACCTTCACCCTATCGGCCAAGTCGGCGAGGTTTGCGATGGCGTTCCAGGCCGCGTAGAGGGCGTTGCGGTCGGCGGAGAAGGTCAGCTCGACCACCTTTTCCGGCTGAACGCATACGCACGGCGATTTCCCGCAGCGCGGACAAGGCAGAGAGCAGGCACATGGAGCCTTCCCGCATTTGGGACAAGGTGCGGGACAGACACAAGGAGAATGCCCACACCGAGGGCAGGCCGCTGGACATTCACAAGGATGTTTCCCACACTGCGGACACAGCTCCCTTTCCGTTCGGGGGATTGCCTGCGGCAACATTAGAAAGCCGGTGTCGAGATCGACTTCATCCTCCGCCACGGGTGTCTTGAAGCGGATCTTGTTCGGTGCGACCTCGAACTTGTCTTGAGCAGAGAGTCCCGGTTTCGGGCCGGAGACGTAGCCGAAGTGGCCCTCCTCGATGCCCCGGGCTATGGACTTGCGGATCACGGCACGCGACATTAGGCGGGTGAAGCCGAGGAACGAATAGAACCCGTCCACGACCTCCGCTGTGGTGATTCCGAGCGTTGGAGGATCGCCTTCGCCGAGTTGGAACAGCTCGACGATCTTGGTCGGAGCCAGCGAGTTAAAGACACGGGGTTGGATCGTGGTGATTAGCTCGATGATCCGCTGGTGAATCATCGCCTGCTTCTTCTCGTCAAGCGTGGTCTGCAGCGGCCTGCCGCCTGCGGCGACTATCTCCAGGCCAAGGCCGCCTGCCTTGGCGCGTGGGAGCCAGACCTCGGTGTAGAGCTTGAGCAGGGCCGACTCCGCCGCGGCTTGCTCGGTTGCTTCGCGTTCGCGAAGCTGGCCTTTCTGCTCGTCGGTGAGATTGAGCTGCTTGGCCTTGCCCTTCACGCTCTCGGCCGCCATCCGGTAGCGGACCGAGCGCCTGAGGATCTCGACCTGGTCAGCGGCTGGAATCGCGACCCCCAGTCCGTTTCGATAGGTCCTAGGTTTGTCAGCACATTTCGAGAGCAGCTCCGTAGCAACCGCATCCTGTTCTTTTCGGGGTTTTCCGGCGAATTCCAGGGGGAGGTAGCCGATCAGGAACGAGTAATCGCGATCGGGAATATCCACGGGATTCTCGGGCCAGACGATCGCGCTGCGCGAGCCGGCCAGCCTCGCTTCAATCATCTCCTTGATGCGTGTGCGTACCTGCTTGTCGTTTCGGCCGATCATCTCGGCCTCTTGCTCGACAAGCAGGGTCACGTTGGGGTCTTTCTTGAAGCAGTAGCGCGCCCCATCGAAGTGGAGGTAGAGGCACTGCTCTTTCAATTCCTTGAGGCAGGCCAGGGCGGTCGTGCTGTCGAGGTCGGGACCAACACAGACGGAGAGCAACTCCGCCTCGGTAATGCCTGGGGGAAGCATCTCGCCCCCAGCGCCGGCCTCGCGGCGAAGGCCTCCGAACGAGTACATCAGGATGGCCGTCGCGAGGCGCATAGCCGGCTTGCGTACCGCTTCAGAAGGGTTCTCCTTGGTTCGTCGATCATCGATCCGTTTGGCCCTGGCATTCGCTCCGACCAGGTCGTGCTCCAACACCGCCTGGAAGTCGGCTTGCTGCCCGACTTCTTTGAAGAATGCGAGACGCACCTCCGCATCGTGCATCGCCACCTCGCCAGGCCCCAGCACCGACCGGCTCTTCCCTTCACGATGCGCGGCGCGCAGACACGCCGCCAGAAACCGGAGCGCCCCCCGCGTTCGCTGGAAATCCGGGATGGCGGCCCATCGCTCGCGCATGAGGTCGATGAGGGCCGGGTGGAAGGGATAGGAAGCGCGGATACGATTGCGAAGGACCAGCCCGTCCTCCTCAGCCTGCTGCCGATCGGCATTGCTCTGGGCATACGCCCGGCGCATCTGGGTCACGGTCTCCTGGAAAGCGTTCGCGGCGGGGCTGGCTTCGGCCTCGGTCGGCAGCTTGGCGAGAAGCCGCCGCTGGATGACCGAGAGAATCTCATTCCCCTCCACCGGCTCGCGGCGCTGGTCCTTCCGGGCAGCCAGATGATCGATCGTCTGGAGCAGGTTGACATATTCGAGGGATTCCCGCTTGCTCGACTGGAGCGAGAAAATCAGAGCGGTGTTGTCTGTGTTGCCGACGGCCACAGTCAGTCGTTGAATGAAGGTCAGGGTCTCGTCCCGGAGAGTCGTCTGCTCGACCTTCACACCGCCCGCGCTGATCAGATAGTTGAGAATCTCGTCCAGCAGGATCAAGTTCGGACCTTCAGCCAACAGCTCAAGGATCTCATCGGCGCCTGGTGCGACCCGCGCTTCATCCTGTGCCCTGAGGAGCTCGTACCCCTTCTTCTTGCCCAGGGACCAGGCGATCCAGCCCCACATCGTGCGGGCGCGGAATTTCTCACCGGGGATCGCCTTGCCGCTGGTAGCATCAAAGAACTGTCCGTCAAAAACGGCCCATCGGACCCTTCCTGGTTTGGGCAAGCCGATACCTTCGGGAATCACATCGAGCGCGCTGCGGTTTCGGGCGGCATGGAGCAAAGATGCCAACGTGTGCGACTTGCCTCCCCCGAACGGGGTCATGAGCTTGAGAACCCGATTTCCTGCCCCACCCTCAAGCCGGGAGAGCACGTCCTGGAGCAGGCTGCGAAGGCCCTTGGTCAAGTAGGACGAGCGAAAGAAATGCTCCGGATCACGATAGACGGCAGGTACTTTAGGGTTACCGTCCGCCAGCGGACCCAGGTCCAGGGCAAAGATGTCCTCGGAGAAGTTCTCCGAAGTTACGTCGGGATGGAGTGAAACGACTTCGACCCATGGCTTGATCGGTGCGGAACTCATGGCTTGGGTCTCCGGGCATTTTTGCCCAAACTGGATCCGGGACTAGAAGAGCCTTCCTTGTCCGCGTTTTTTTTCGACCCTCTCTTTGACGGGTACCACGTTGTCCTCAATCACGCTCCTCCAGTTGGCGGTGAGCTTGGCGAGGGCGGCCATCTCGCCAGTGGGAGAGATGTCGGCCATCTCCCCGCCCTTCAGCGCGGGGCCCGCCAGGGCTTGAGCCACAAGGCGCATCTGGTCGCGGTTGGGTTGAGCCTCGCGCAGGAACTCGGCCAGTTGCAGCGGACGGTTCTCCATCAGCCAAAGCGTCCGGTGCAGGCCGTCGATCAGCGGGGCCGGTTGACCTGCCTCGGTGGCCTTTCCCAGCGAGTCATCGTCACCACGTTCCTTGTAATCTCGAAGCCGATACTTGCCCTTCTTCTTTTCGACAAGAGCCTTCGACCCGGAGGAGACGCCGCTAGGTCCGTCGAGTTCGACGTGCGTGCCGTTGGCGAAGATGATTGCCTCTCCCGCGTCCAGATCCGCACCCCGGTAGGTGTAGCGCCAGAGCGTGTAGAATCGCGTGGCCGGATCGACCCCGGCGAGACTGGTACTCCCTCCGTTGACGCCGACTTCCTTGGAGAGACGGCCAAGTATGCTGTCGAGAACCACAGTCTCCACCTCCGTCAGAAACCGCTCGGCGGGCACTTGCTCGCCGTTCGAGTACTCGACCCGCGCGAATCGCGTGAAGGCCCTCAAGCCCGCGCCGACGCAGGCGATAACCAGGTCAGCTCCAGAGTTGCCCTGATCCCATAGAGTATCGACCCGCTCGCGGACGATCGTTTCGAGTTCGGGCTGGACGTCGGTTTCGTAGGAGCCGGTCACTTTGCCCTTTCGCTTTCGACCGACGAGGAAGATGCTCGTGGCGAGAGCGGCCGAATCCATCGCCCGCACACGCCCCTTCATTTCCGTATCGAGCGGCCACGCTTCGGTGACGATGAATCCAGCGCGGCGTAGAGCTTCCACGAGGGTAGACCATCCAAGCGTCGTCTTGTGTGCGTAGACGACGATCAGCGAACCGCCCGGCTTAAGCATGCGCCCGCATTCAGTGAAGGCCTGTGCCATCATGGCCTCGTAGGCCGTGTTGGCCGCGCGTCTGTCACCGCCATGGCGAACGGCATCGGCGACCGCCTCGGACTTCTTGGGTGTGCCTTCGTTGGCGAAGTGCTCCGGGTAAAGGTGCCCCACAGTTCGCTTGAGCCAGACGTAGAAGAAGTCCGAGATGTCCGCATATGGGACGTTGTCGTAGTAGGGTGGATCGGTGATGACGGCATCGAGGCTTGCGTCCGGCCAAGGCGATCTCATCGCCGATCCCCGCAGCACCACAGGGCCTGTTGTCCCTTCTATCGTCAACATGTCGATCGCTGACGGGATGTCGTCCAAGAACTTCAACCAACCACCCCCAGCTTCATTGAAGGGGTTGATCTCAGCAGAATCCCACACCATGGCGAGTGTTTGACGACTGAATGAGTTTCTCAGCCTCTCTCCGTCGGTGTAGTTCCATGTGCATTGAACCGAGTTGAAGTCAGCGAGCTTGTCCACCATCCCTGCAAGATAGGTCACGACCCCCTTTACTTGGTCGCCAGTAAGCCCGGCCTCTGTCATTTCGTTCTCGGCTTGGCGCACCGCTGCGGCAAACGCCAACAGGCAAGCCGTTTGGCGTGGGCTGAAGACGTCACCCCATGATTTCAAGCCGTACAACACGCAAAAGAGTGCCCCTTTTGCATCGTTGATGATGGGCTCTTTAGGGGTGGTCATACCAGTGGCTTTGCTGAGCAAGTTAATACGCTCTTGGACCTTCGCGCCGTCTGGGACAAGCTCCAACATGTCGTTGGCTGAGAAGTATGCCTTGCCCTTACGCCCCGATCCCGACGCCGCAATAGCCATAGCCTGAAACGCAAGGCGTCCTGCTGTTCCTTCTTGCTTCACATAGTCGCTGCCGGCAACCGTTCCGCAGAAGGGGCATGTCGCATTGCCACCCTTCGATCCTGCCTCTGGGTCGAAGCCCAATCCCTTCTCTGTTCGGGATTCCACTACCTGAAAGCGTACTCGCTTCTCTTCCTTCGGTGCGATCACCTTCAGGGCAACATTGCGGTCGGACTTCTTACAGAGCCACGTCTGCTTCACAAGAGGAACGGTGGCCTTGCAGGTGGGGTTCTTGCAAATGACGGTGCGGGTCCATAGGTAGGCGACCGGCATGAGAAAGCCAGGCGGAACCTCGTCGGACATGCCGAAGATGTCCTTACCCGGTTGTCGCTTACCGTTGTATGCCGGGTCGGGGATCAGCGGGTACAAGTCACCGATCTCGGCTCTTGCCTTCTTCAGGACCCACTCTCCCCAGTACCGTACTTCCCTCGCCAGGCCCCCCCAAGTCGTTTCGCCTTGGTCGTTCTGGGAGCCAGTCATGCCGCGCTCGGTCGGGTCGGGTTTGCCGTATTTCTGCGGATAGACCAGCGTGCAAAGCTGGATAATGTGCGCGACCGGGTTCAAGTCGAGGGCGTAAGCCTCGCAGCCGAGCCGGAGTGCTTCCAGCGGAATCGATCCGCCCCCGGCGAACATGTCGAGTACCTTCGGTCGCGGCGCAAGGCCCGCCTCGATGTCCGCAATCGTCACCGGCTTCCCCGTTTCCTGGGTCAGCCGAGCGGCATGGGCCTCGAGGATGTGCTTCTGGGCCTCGGCGATCACCTTGGGATCACCGGGATACTTGCACAACCGCTTGACGAAGTCTGCCGCGTCCTCCCGTCCCTTGGCCTTGCTCTCTTCCTCACTGGCCCCCTCTGGTACAAACCTCGACGCCGGAACGAGTGCTCCATACACTGCCGCGCGGCAGGCGACCAGCGGTCGTCGCGCCCACCAGAGATGCAGCGTCGAAATGTGTCCCTTCCGCACAGACTTTTCCCGTGAAGCCTCGGCGCTGATGGCCTCGATGGGCAGGTAGTCCTCGATCAGACGGCGGTCGTCGGTCATGGCTGCTCCGCCTCCTCCGCCTGGGAAGGGATGCCGTCGTCGACTTCGATGATCTTGAAATCTGTCACGCCCCTGATTCGGTTCAACCTCGGCAGTCGTTCCAGGACTCCCTTGAAGCTGACGACTCTGCTGGCAAGGTGCGCGTGGCCCGCAAAGGAGTAATACATTTCGTCCAGGTCCGCCTTCGCGCGGATTTCCTCCCCCTGATCGAACAGGGTGAAGCGGACCTCGCCGGAAGGCAAGCCGATGTCCGGAAGGGGTTGGCCACGGAGCTCGTCCACGAAGCCGATGAAACGATCGGTCCGCCGCTCGGGCACCGATCGCAATTTCGGGGCCAGGACCTCCGCGACGTCGAAAACCTCCTGCCGCAACTGGACCTCACGCTTCGATTCGCGACTCTCGGGCAGGAGCGCACGCGACCAGCAGACGGTGATGTTCAGATAGGATCGTTCACCCGTGGGTCGGAGCAGCAAGAGTGACTCGCAGAGATTCGCGCTGATTCCGGGATGGCGTGAAGTGTCGGCGAGGTCGTCGATTTGCATCCGGTCGGCAGCCTGGGAGAGTTCCCTTAGCGATTGCATGAGCAGCGACGTCACGCGGCGTGTAAAGGGTTCGCCGTTGGGACCCAGCAAGTCCGCTTTCAGGCCGAGCGGGCAGGCAACCATCAGCACAAAGCTGCCCCGGCCGGTCTGCCCCAGCCGGCAGCGTGAAAGGAATTCCTCGGCCTCGCCCCGTGACATCCGAGGGTGGTACGGTTGCGGCACCAGGACGCTATGGGCCGCGGAGAGGAGCACCTTCCTGGTCCCGTCGATCACTTGGGCGGCGTGATCAAGCGGGAGGTTGCCGACCTCGGCGTCGGAGCTGACCTCGCGTAAGAAGAGGAGGTCCGCGGGGGGCAAGAGGAGATGGTTCAGGATCTCCTTCGCCGGCCGTTTCTCGAACTCGGCCAGGCGCTGGATGGCTTCGGCGGTACGCACGCCATAGTCGTCAAATTGTTCATCCAGCGGCACGATCAGTTGACGAAGTGGAGAATCCGGGTTCTTGTAGACGGCGATCTTCCCGTTGACACCTTCCACACGCTGCCATCCCAAGCCTTCGGCGTAGACGCGGACGGCGCGAGGAGTGACCAGTCGCGTCAGTGAGTCGGGGAGCTGGTCAGGCCACATAGGGAATCACCTCCAGCCGCGAGAAGCGCGCCATGAGGTTCGTCAGGCCCCGAGGCGTCAGGAGATTCTCACGGGGGATATAAACTGTCTGGTTCTTGTCATTCGCGCTGGCGGATGCACCCCGAAGGCTGACCCAGTAAGCACATCGTTTCGCGACGAGTGCGTCTTCACTGACCTGAAGCCACTGCTCGGGGTTTTGCGGCAGCCTCAAGAGGAGCAGGACCCGAGGAGCCGCAACTTCCTCGATCCGAAGTTTATCGTAATGCGGAACAGTCAGCGAGTAGGAGATCCGCCCGTCTTGTTCGGGAAGCTCGCGATAGGTCGCCTTCAACTGAACGTCAACGGAGAACGAGGTCAGAATCGAGTCATTAGCCAGCATCCGGCCGTCTTCCGTGATCGTCGCATCGACGCCGGCTCCGTCCAGGTGGCGATTGCGGTATTCGCAAGAAAACCCAACCCTCGTCGCCACCGCATGCAGGTAGGCGTAGCTGAGCTCGGCCTCGATGTTCTGGTCCGTGAGCATGAACGGCCTCGTGGTCGTGGCTCTGACTGGAGATTTCGTACAGGTGTTCGACTCCTTGACGCGCTGGTAGTCCTATCGTTGATTCTGGGCCGCTGCTTCGATCGCGTTTGGCGGAATGTCGTAATGCCGTGCTGCAATAACCTCTCGCTTGGCGTGATCGAGATGCTTTACCGGATTGCGGAGAACGATTGGCTGCGGATCAGGGTTGCAGAGCGGGTCCCAGACGACATAGAGCCAGTAGCTATCGCCTAGCTGCGCCGCCTTATACCACTCGTTCGTGGTGAGTCGGATGGGTTGCCCGCGCGTCCGTCCCTTCACCTCGATGCGACGGATACGTTCCATCGGATCACGATAGCCGGTCTGTGGATCGGCAGGTCCCAGGCTGCGGACGTCGAAACCAATCTTGAGGTGGCCGACCCGCTCGCAGATCCAGCCTCGGGCTTCCTCGAAGGCGACGACCAAGTTCTCGGCAGCCTTTTCCGACCGTCGCCGGACGTTCGGGTCGAGGTCTTCCGGCGCCCTGCCGAATCCAGCGCTCGCTCCCGCGGGTAACACGAGGGCCGTCGCAATATGCCGGACGGGGCCGTGCTTGACGAGGGTCAGCCGGTCCAGGCCCGTCAGCCGCTCCCGTCGAGTCCTCTCCAGATCGCTCACCTCGTTCTCGGCACGTTGCCGGGCGATCGCCACTTCAGGCTGGGAGGATTCGCGCAGTCGCAACGACATGACCCGGTCCTGTGCGGCACGGACCCGGGCACCGAACGAACGGCTGAGGTAGTCTCGACAAATGTCGACAAAGTGACGGCGTTCCTCCAGACAGCGGGTTCGCAGCTCCATCTGATAGGTGCATTTGATGAAGTCGGCGGCGGTGGCCGGGTCGAAGGCCCCGAGCGACTCGGTCGGCTCTCTGTGCGGAGGCAAATCAAGAAGCGTGTCAGCGGGCACGATGGTGAAACGTGCGTTCCCGGTCGTTGGCCCGGCAAGTTCTTCCCGAACCGCCACCAATTCGCCGTGAAGGGTCTGGTGCTCCCCTTTGCTCGATTGACCCCTGATCGATACCTCGAAGAAGTGGAGCCGATAAGATACCTCGCTCTCTTCGTCGACGAAGACGCCGATCCCACCGTTGATGCTGCTTAGCTCCTCCCCGACACGCTCATCCAGGGACGCGTAGAGCGAGTGGCCCGGGCCGATGAGAACAGCGTCGAGGTGCTGATCCTGGTCGAGGTGCTCCTTTCGGAACGTCAGCTTACGGTAGGACGTTTCCGGTTTGCCTGACCTCCTCACGGAAGCGAGACGGTCGGAACGGAGGTCCGCTAGCACGTGCTCGACCCGCCACAGGCCATCGGCTCGCGGCTCGACCTTCTGTCCGATCGCGGCGGCTGCCTTGATGAAATGTTCTTCCACATACCGGGGCATGAGCCGGCGCTCTTCGGCCTCGGCGTTCGCCTGCTGGAACGCGGAGAAATCGACGTTGGCCTTTGCCAATGCGATGCCGGTGGCTTCTTCGTACTTCTTGAGCTTCTCGGGGTCGACTCGCGCGATCTGGTCGAGGTAGTCGTCGAGCCGTCGAGGGTCAAAGGCGGCATCCCGGAGCATGTCGGGCAGGTTCACCTCGTTGATGGAGAGCACCTCGCCGATGACGTCGAACACGCGGTCGGCCAGGACTGAGCGCATCTGCTCCAGCTTCTCCAACAATCGCTCCAGGATGCGCCCCTCGACGATCGGGTGTCCCTCCTCGGATTCGCTGGCGACGAAGTTGAAGGCATGAACATCACGCTCCTGGCCGATCCGGTGGATGCGGCCGAGGCGCTGCTCCAGGCGGGTGGGATTCCAGGGAAGGTCATAGTTGATCATCAGCCGGCAGAACTGGAGATTGATCCCCTCTCCGGCCGCCTCCGTGGCCACGCAGATCTGTCTCTCAACGCGAAAAAGTTCTTGAGCACGCTTGCGCTCATGCGGGTTCATTCCGCCATGGATCAGACAGGTCGTGTAACCCCAGCGTTTGAGCCACTCACACAGGTATTTGAGCGTGTCGCGGTGCTCGGTGAATATGAGCAGCCGCCCGCGCCCGTCTTCCAGCTCACGGAACTCGGCGCGCTCCAGGCATTCCTTGAGGGCGGCCAGCTTCGAGTCCGATGCGTGATCGCGGACGCGGCGGGCCTGGGCAAGGAGCTCTTGGAGGGCAGCGATCTCGGCGCGGAGCTGGTCGAGGCCGACGGCGGAAGTGAACTGGTCGGCGAGCTGATCACGCTCAGCATCATCAAGGTCATCCTCGTCCTTCTCAACGTCCGCGAGCCGGCCCTGTAATTGAGCGAGCTTCTTAGCTCGCTGAGCGGGCGTAAGGTCCTCCAACTCTTTGAGAAGGTCCTGCTGTCGTTCCAACCGGCGGCGAATGGACTCGTAGATGGCCATCGTCGAGCTGGCAAGCCGGCGCTGGAGCACGGTCCTGGCCAGGGCGACGCTTGCCTGTCGCCGACCGCTGGATTGAGGAAGAAACTCGTTGATGTACGCGGTGACTGCCTTGTAGAGGTCGAATTCCTCCAGGTTCAGCTTGAACGCGACGGTGTGCGCGTGCCGATCTGGGAAAAGCCGGCGACCGCGCACGTCGCGAAGATCCTCCTTAAGTCGCCGAAGTGCCCAGGGGCAATCCGGGCCGAGTCGGAGGATGTCCCTTCGGATCTCCGTAGCCTGGTTGCCTACCCGATGCGGCTCAGGGAACAAGTCCGAGTCGATGAGTCGGATGAAGTGGGCGAAGCGGTCGTCGTCGCCATGGTGCGGCGTGGCTGTCAGGAGAAGAATGTGATCCGAGTTCGCCGCCAGGCGTTCCGCCACTTGATAGCGCTTGGTCTTGTCTACCTCGTCGCCTCGGGTTGAGCTGCTCTTTGTGTAAGCGCTACACTTGTGGGCTTCGTCGATGATCACCAGGTCCCACTTCTCACTCCACACACGCTCGCGGATCCCATCCTGCTTGGCATAGTCGAGAGACGCGATAACCTGGGTCGAACGATGCCAGGGATTGACGAGCTGCTGCTGGTCGACCGCCGAGAAGATAATGTCGAACGACTCGCCGAACCACCGGAGAAGCTCATCCTGCCACTGGATTGTCAGCGGTGCCGGGCAGAGGATCAGTACCCGGTCGATAGCTTCCCGGAGCTTCATCTCCTTGAAGAGCAGGCCCGCCATGATCGTCTTGCCGGCCCCGGGGTCGTCGGCGAGAAGGAATCTGAGACGAGGCTGGGGCAACATCCGGAGGTACACGGCCTCGATCTGGTGTGGCAGTGTCCGGATGCCGGAAAGGCTTACGGCAAAGTGCCTGTCATGGGTGTAGGCGAGTCGAATCCTCGCGGATTCGACGAGCAGGCGAATGCTCTCAGCATCGACTGGCTTGACGGATGATGGAGCTACCTCCTGCGCGCCGAAGACGATCTCAGCCTCTTCGCGGGAGATGACAGCCTCGTCCGGCGTTCCATCGGCGAGACGGACCCGGCACTCGAACCCGTCACCCAAGGGACGCACCGACTCCAGAACCACCGGCTCGGCAAAGTGGCCAGGTAGCAGAATACGTTGACCGACCGGAATGGACAGTCCCCCGTCGGACATGCCCGTCTCTCCTTGCATCCATGTTATCGCAACTTGCCATTATGGCTGATAAGTCAGGCCCAGTCCAGTGGGTCAAGAAAAGCCATTGCGCTTATCTCCATCCGGCAGGCACGCCTGGAGCCCCTGGCGTTGAGCGCCTCCGGCCACGTGTGAATGGTCAACGTCGGGTGGCGGCGAGCGGGGAGAAACGGATGGAGTTGTCCGAAGAAATTGCCTGGTTCGGTAACATGCTGAATTTCGGTGACATATTGAATATGGATGGGCCGCTCGTCGAGATCGGGTCCCGTTCAGCCTTTGGCAATTCGGCTGTCGGTGGATGGCAGTAGCCAGCGGGGAAGAGTCCGCACACGACTTAACCCCGCTGGCCTTGGCGTGGAGCATGGGGCGTGGAGCGAAAGAACAGCGGTCAGTGGCCAGTGGTCAGTGGTCAGTGGCCAGTAAATGCAAAGCGGGGAGATCGCGCGGCAAGAGAAAAACGCCAGAACAAAGCCAATTTGCTCGAAGTGTCAGTAGCGTTAATCGTTGGCATGTTGTGACTTAGGACCAACCAGGGCGGAATCAAGCCGGAAAAACAAAGCCAATTTCCGGCCGGCGGCGTGGGGTGCGGGTGAGAAGAACGCCGATTATCGCGGAGGCGTAACTTGCCTCTACGACACCCAACTTCTGGGTGCCTGCTTGCACGCAACCGAGTCCGGTGGCCGCTCTCGCCCTGAGGCCGTCAGGGGCATGCCAGACGTACCAATCGCCCCCCCAGCCACCGGGCCCCCGGAGGGGTGGGCGGCTGTCGGCTTTGTCAGCCCAG
>Ga0187888_1003099_pt1 | contig 13345 bp, 10 predicted proteins | sample June2016WEW_7_40_FD_132987 | JGI IMG/M metagenome (GOLD analysis project Ga0187888, IMG submission 132987) | Peatland microbial communities from SPRUCE experiment site at the Marcell Experimental Forest, Minnesota, USA - June2016WEW_7_40 | ecosystem: Environmental > Terrestrial > Soil > Wetlands... | reverse complement strand
TTTGCGCGATCCTCTTCGCAAAGGAAGCCGGCTCGTTTCATGCAGCTATCCGAATCCGTTTAGCCACAAAACGCAAGGAAATTCTCCCGGATTCTCAATGAGTCGGGGTATAGCACGCGACCCAGGCGGCGATACGCAAAGAATTCCAGTTTAATTTCAGGATAGGATGGCGCCGCGAAAGTCAGCCACCGCGCCGCATCCGGTCCGACAATGCGCGTTTCGTGGCCTAACCGCGCCAATTCCTTGGCTGTCGATTCCAAAGTGCGCACCACGCCATTGACCTGCGGATGCCATGCGTCGGAGATGATCAAGATTTTCACGAAGGGACGCTTTTGAGAGTTACATATTGGGATTGGTGCAAGGTCTGTCACTGTCATTACGACAAATTGGAAAGACGGGGAACTGTCGCCTTCGCTTGCTATGCAAGGGCCGGCTCTTGGGGTGCGCTAACAATATACGCTAGCGTTCGGGTTTATCCGATACATTGCTCCACGCTACCAGGCTCTTTGCAAATGGGGGCGTCGAGGAGAATAAATGCAGCACGGACTATGTTCGTCCAAGTACGGTTCCAAGAGGTGACAGGCTTGGCGCGGTTCTGATGGGTTGGACGTCCCTTCAAGACGCTTTCAACACGCCATATTGACGCACCGATCCCATGCGCGAGTTTACACCATCAGAACCAAACGTTCGGTCTCGGCATTGGCGCGTCGATCCAGCGATCGGTGTCGGGATGGTCTAGAAGCTTACGGTCATCCGTGATGACCGAACGTAAGCGTTGCGAGACGATCACGGTTTTGGCTCTCGCGGGCATGTCGCAGTCGTGCGATTGAGGTGGACATCGCGATTTGGGCGATTGACCTGGCGATTATCGGATGCTCGGGTTGACGTGTTCGAATCCGTTGGCGAGATTTGCGATGTCTCCAGAGTCACAGTTGCGCGACAAACTGCGAAAGATAGAAGCTTTGTTCGCGGGCGCCGGAACAGCGGGTGAGCGCTTGGCCGCCGAAGCGGCATTGGGGCGCGTCAAGGCGCGTCTGGCCGAACTCGGACGCAGCGATCCGGCGATTGAGATGCAGTTTTCGATGCCGGACCAGTGGTCGCGTCAGTTGTTCATGGCCCTGAGCCGGCGTTATGGGCTGAAGCCCTATCGATATCGGCGGCAGCGACACACCACGGTTGTGATCCGGGCGCCGAAAGGCTTCATCGACACGGTCCTATGGCCGGAGTTCACCGAACTCAATCAAGCCCTGCGGACCTATCTGAACGAAGTGACGCTGCGCGTCATTCACGAAGAGATCTATTCCGATGCGAGCGACGCGCCGGAAGTCCCGGAAGCCCTACTGTCCAACTGAACGGACCAGCGTTCAGGCTGCGTCTTTTAGCTCCGTGGCCTCGCGCGCGCTCTTCCATTCCCATGGCAGGAGTTCGTGAAGACGGTTGATCTTTGTGCCGCCGGACACGATGCGTTCCAGAACGTCGGTGAGATATTCCTGCGGGTCGATTTTGTTGAGTTTGCAAGTGTTGATGAGCGACGACAAGATCGCCCAGGTTTCGCCGCCTCGGGGACTGCCGGCGAAAAGATGATTTTTTCTGCCGAGTCCGATCGGACGCATGGTGCGTTCCACTGTATTGCTATCTATCTCGATGCGTCCGTCGTCGAGGAAGCGTGTCAATCCGGTCCAATGCGACAGCGTGTAGCGGATCGCCTTGGCCAGCCCAGACTTTTTCGACAGTTCCGCCAATCGCGCTTCGAGCCAGATTTTGAAGTCGTCGATCAGCGGCTTCGTTTCGGCCAGCCGCACGCTGCGGCGCTCAATGGCGGATTTGCCACGGATGCGATCTTCGATTTCGTAGAAGGCGGCGATGCGCAACAGCGCCTGCGCCGCGATCGGCGATTTCGTCGCGACATGGACGTCATAGATTTTCCGTCGTGCATGAGCAAAGCAGAACGCGAACGTCACTGGCCCTCCCGCGCGACCAGGATCGACGAGGCAATTGTAGCCCGCATAGCCGTCCACTTGAAGAATGCCGGAAAAGCCCTCGAATATCGCCTTCGCTCGCTTGCCCGAGCGATCCTCGGCGAAGACATAGACGACCATGGGCGGCGCTGGCCCTCCCCAAGGCCGGTCATCCGTGGCCACGGCCCAAAACTGGCAAATTTTGGTTCGACCTCGACCCGGATCGAGCATCGGGATCGGCGTTTCGTCGGCAAACAGCCTGGGATAGGAGAGCGCCGTTTCGAGCAGCAATTGGTGCAAGGGCTTCAACCACCACGCCGTTCGGCCCATCCATAGCGCCAGTGTCGATCGATCGAGAGCGATCCCCTGCGCCGCAAGCATCTGTTCGAGCCGATAGAGCGGCACATGGTAGGCGTGCTTCATCGTCGCGATATGGGCAAGGAAGGCTTCGCTCACCATGCCGCCGTCGACCGGCTGTTCAGGCGCCGGCGCCTGAACGACCGCGCTCTCGCAGGCCCGGCAACCGTAACGCGGACGGATGATCCGCTTCACCCGATATTGGATCGGAACGACGTCGAACATCTCCTTTTGCGTCTCGCCGATCTTGTGCAGACCGCCGCCGCAGCATGGGCAGCTCTTGTCGGTGATGTCGATGATCACATCAACGCGCGGCAGATGAGAAGGCAAACAGCCGCGATTGCGATTGGGGCGCGGCCGTATCGTCGACCCGAACGCGGCACGCTGCTTTTCAGCTTCGTTCTCGCCCGCGCCCTGGGCTTCATTCTCGTTCGCCCCGCCAACGGCGGGTTGTTCGATTTGTGAAAGCAGCAGTTGCAATTGATCGGGGTCGATCTTTTCGGAACGCCGACCGAAAATTGCGCGCTTGTATTGGGAGAGAATGAGCAACAGCTTCTCGTTCTCTTGCACCGCCGCGTCGCGCTGCGCTATCGCCTCGTCGCGCTCTTTCGAGAGAGCTTGCTTTTCGGTTTGAAGCTTTTCGACGACGCGCGCAGCCTCGACGATCTTCCGCTTTAGAAGTCGCACATCCAATGGCGAATTGTGTCGAATGACCATATCGAAAGCTTACCATGAACCTCTAACAAAGCCATATATTTGTTGGTGTTCAGCCCGCTCGTGATGGTCTTTTCACAACATGGGTGGACAGGCGGCGCCAATCCAAACCGTCGATGAGCGATGACAATTGCGCGGCGCTCAGCGTGATCGATCCGTCGCGGATCGGCGGCCATATGAAACGCCCGTTTTCCAAACGCTTCGAATACAGACACAGGCCTGTTCCGTCCCAAGCCAGGATTTTGATTCGATCCGCTCGTTTCGATCGAAAGACGAACAGCGCGCCGCAGAATGGGTCATCTCGTAGCGCTTCGCTCACCAGCACTGCAAGAGAATCCATGCCGCGCCGAAAGTCGACCGGCTGCGTCGCCACCAGGATGCGAAGCCCCATCCCAGGCGCAATCATCGCACGCTCCGCACCGCCAACAAAACCGTGCGTAACGCCGCTCCATTCACGCCGCCGCGAACCTGGATGCGGACGCTGCCCATTTCGATCTCGATGCTGGACGATTGTTCAACGCCAGGCTCCTCGGACGGCGCCATGGAGACCGGAACGAACGTCGGCGCGTTCGTGCCGTCATCGACAGAACCGCTTCTCATCGCTTGCCGCCGCCAAGTGAACAACTGCCCGCGATTGACGCCATGACGACGCGCGACTTCCGACACATTCGCGCCCGGCTCAACACTCTCGGCAACCATGCGCGCCTTTTCTTGCGCGCTCCATGTTCGACGCCGCGTCGTCCCCGTGATCACCTCGACGCGCCGTAACTCCCCGGCCATCGTGCTATGCGTAAAGCTAGCCTTATGGCTATCATCATTCCTCATCGCATCACTCCGCATCAATCGCGGAGCAATCATCGCTGATTCAAAGCAATATTGTCAGTGTGGTCGCGCCGTGACGCTTACGACAAATAATGTCCTCGCCCCCAAGGGCGAGGGTCGGGGAGAAGGCCTCCGCGATGGCTTTATCGGCTTTCTCCGGAAGATCAGCCTCGGCTGGTTTCGGGTCCGTGAAACCCGCCCACCCCAGCGTCACATGCGGAAATCCTCGCCGAGATAAATCCGCCGGACATCCGGATTGGCGACAATCTCCTCCGGCGGGCCTTCGGTCAGCACATGTCCGTTGTAAATGATATAGGCGCGGTCGGTTAGGCCGAGCGTCTCGCGGACGCTGTGGTCCGTTATCAGCACGCCGATGCCGCGCGCCTTCAGCTGGCGCACCAGATCCTGAATGCCGCCGACCGCGATCGGGTCGATGCCGGCGAAGGGTTCGTCGAGCAGCATGAATGACGGATGACCGGCGAGCGCGCGCGCGATCTCGCAGCGCCGGCGCTCGCCGCCCGAGAGCGCGACGGCCGGCGTCTTGCGATGGCGCGTCAGCTTGAATTCGTCGAGCAGGCCCTCGAGCTCCTCCGCGCGCTTGCGCTTGTCGGGCTGGGTGATTTCAAGCACCGCGCGAATATTGTCCTCGACCGACAGTCCCCTGAACACCGAGGCTTCCTGCGGCAGATAGCCGACGCCAAGCCGCGCCCGCCGATACATCGGCAGCGGCGTCACGTCGTAGCCGTCGAGCGAGATAATGCCGCTGTCGGGCTTCACGAGCCCGGTGATCATGTAGAACACCGTGGTCTTGCCGGCGCCGTTGGGTCCGAGCAGACCCACCGCCTCGCCCCGGCGCACATGGAGGCTCACATCCTCCACCACCTTGCGCGTCTTATAGGACTTGGCGAGATTATGGATCGCCAGCACGCCCAGGGAATCATTGCTCCAATCCTCCGCCGCCGCCATGGCCGCTCGTTGATACTCCTCGGCGGTCAAGGCTGCTGGCGGCTCGTCCGACTCGCCGAACAGCTGGGCGTCGCCGGAGTTCTCTTGGAGCCAATCTTGCTCGGCGATTTCGTCCGCCTTGAGATTTCCGGGCCGGCGGCTCCAAACCGCGCCGACGCCGCGCGACAGGATCGCGCGCGCGTCGTTTAGACCGGCCGAGAGAGAGTCGAAAAGGCGCACGAAGGGCGGTTCCAGCGAATAAGCGATGATAAGGACGAGGCGGCGGGCATTAGCGCCGCGCCGCCGCGCGCGCGAAGGGCGGCGACGAAGCTCCCTACTATAGACCCGAGCGTGGCCCGCGACTGTTTCCGGCTTATGTCCAAGGACGCTCGGCCTGTGTTCGCGCCTCGAAGGCCGCGATGCCGTCGGCCTTTTGCAAGGTGAGGCCGATGTCGTCGAGGCCGTTGAGCAGGCAGTGCTTCCTGAACGGATCGATCTCGAAGCGGACGACGCCGCCATCGGGTCCGCGGATCTCCTGGGACTCGAGATCGACCGTCATGGTGGCGTTGGCGCCGCGCTTGGCGTCGTCCATCAGCTTGTCGAGATCGGCTTGCGGCACGGTGATTGGCAGGATGCCGTTCTTGAAGCAGTTGTTGTAGAAAATATCGGCGAAGCTGGTCGAGATCACGCAGAGAATTCCGTAATCCAGCAGGGCCCAGGGCGCGTGCTCGCGCGACGAGCCGCAGCCGAAGTTATCACCGGCGACGAGGATTTTCGCGCCGCGATAGGCGGGCTTGTTGAGAACGAAATCGGGGTTTTCCGAGCCGTCGTCCTTGTAGCGCATCTCCGAGAACAAGCCCTTGCCGAGGCCGGTGCGAGCGATGGTCTTCAGATATTGCTTGGGGATGATCATGTCGGTGTCGATGTTCATGATCTCCAGCGGCGCGGCGACGCCGGTCAGCGTAGTGAATTTCTGCATTTCTTGTCGCTCTCGCTTAGCTTGGCGCCCTCGCGCCGCTCTCGCCCGAAGGGTCGCGCGCTCATCCGCCCTGTAGCAAATCCTTGGTCTTCGCGCAAAACTACCCGTCGGCGCGATCCAGCCGTCTGGCGGCTTGCGTCACCAGCCTTTCGCGCTCGTCTCGCGATTCGCGGCTTCGCTCGCGAAACGCCTCGACCACGACGGGTGGCGCGCTTGACGGGTCGCCGGCGTCGAAAGGCGGCTTTGGCGCATATTCGAACTGGAGTTGAATCGCCATCGCGGCTTCGGCTCCAGCCAATTCGCCGACGAGAGCAAGCGCGAAGTCGATCCCCGCCGTCACGCCGCCGCCAGTGGCCAGGCTACCGTCGAAAACCACGCGTTCGCGAACGGGGATAGCGCCAAAAACAGGTAAAAGGTCGACGCAGGTCCAATGCGTCGTCGCCCGTCTGCCCACCAACAGGCCCGCCGCGCCCTGGAGCAGGGCTCCGGTGCAGACCGAGGTCACGAATTTCGCCGTGAGCGCCTGGGCGCGCAAAAAATCGAGGACTTCGTCGTCGAGCAGCAACGGGTCGACGCCGCGCCCGCCGGGAACGCAGATGATGTCGAATCGCGGCGCGTCCTCGAAGGCGATGGTCGGCCGCAACCACAGGCCCGTCGAGGAAACGAGCGGCTCGGTCGTCTTCCAAACGAGATCGACGCGCGCTTCCGGCCAGGTCGAAAAGACCTCGAAAGGTCCGGTGAGATCGAGTTGCTGAACCATTGGAAACACCAAAATGCCTACGTGAAACATCGCGCCGCTCCCCTATCCCTCGTCCTCGCTTGGCTCTTTTCTTTCCCCCGCCGCTGGTCTAAGCCTGCGCGAGGGCCGAACAAGCGCTCCAATTTCCCATTTTAACGAGCCTCGCCCCCGCAAGCGACACATATCCAATGACCGGCGACAACGCCCGGACAAACGCCGAGAGCCAAGCCTTGGACACGCTCGACCTTCGAAGACGCCGCATTCGAGTCCGCGCCTGGCGGCGCGGAATGCGCGAGATGGACCTTATTCTCGGCGGCTTCGTCGATGCGCGCGTCGAGACGCTGGACGCCGAGGAGCTGACGCAATTCGAGGCGTTGCTCGACGTCGACGACGACGCGGCCTTTCGCTGGTTTTGCGGCGCCGAGGCGCCTCCTCCGGCCCACGACACGCCGCTGCTTAAAAAAATCGCGGCCTTCCACGCCCATCAGGGGCCGTTTCATTGAAGGCTCGTGTTGACGCCCGCGTGGCGACCGCGACAAGCGCGTTAAAAACCGCCCTCGCGCGACTGGAGGCCGGCGACAAGCTGCTTCTCGCCAACGCCCCCGAGGGGTTCGACGCCTTCGTCGCCGGCGATCTCGCGCGCGCGCTGGCGGAAAGAGCCGAGGGCGAGGCGGCCGTCTTCGTGCACGTCGCGCGCGACGTCACGCGCTCGGCGCAGTTTCGCGAGGCGCTGCGCTTCGCCGCGCCCTTCGTCGAAATTCTCGACCTGCCCGGCTGGGACTGCCAGCCCTACGACCGCGTCTCGCCCAGCGCGGCGATCGCCTCGCGCCGCATGACCGCGCTGGCGCGGCTGGCGCGCTCGAAATCGTCCGCCCAGCAGCCGCGCGTGATCGCCACGACGGTGGACTGTCTGCTCCAGCGCGTTCCGCCGCGCGCCAGAATCGCCGCCGACACTTTTTCCGCCGCGCCGGGAAACGTCGTCGAGATGGACTTGCTGACGCAATGGCTGGCGACCAACGGTTTTCTGCGCTCCAGCACGGTGCGCGAGCCCGGCGAATATGCGCAGCGCGGCGGCATCGTCGATCTTTTCGCGCCGAGCATGCCGGCGCCGATCCGGCTCGATTTCTTCGGCAACACTCTCGAATCGATCCGCGCCTTCGATCCGGAAACGCAGCGCACCACCGGGCAATTGCGCGCGCTCGACCTCGTGCCGATGAGCGAGTTGCAACTCGTCAGCGAGACGATGCGCCGCTTCCGCCAGGCCTATACGACGCGCTTTGGCGGCGAGACGCGCGGCGACGCGCTTTACGAGACGATCAGCGAGGGGCGCCGCCATCCCGGCGCCGAACATTGGCTGCCGCTGTTCTACGACAAACTCGACACGTTGTTCGATTATTTCGGCAACGCGCCGCTGCTGCTCGACCCGCAAGTCGAGGACGCCGCGGGCGAGCGGCTGGCGCAGATCGCGGATTATTACGAGGCGCGCAAGAGCGCCTATGATGTCGATCTCGCCCGTTCCAACTACAAGCCGCTGGAGCCGCGCGAACTTTATCTGACGGCGGAGGAATGGCGGACGCGGCTGGACGCGCGGGCGCAAGCGCGTTTCTCGCCGTTCGCGCCGGCGGAAGGCGAAATGGCGCGCCTTGATTTTTCCGCGCGGCCCGGACGCGACTTCGCGCCCGAGCGCAATCAGCCCGAGATCAACGTGTTTCAGGCCGCCGCCGACCACATCAAGGCGCTGGCGGCGCAAGGCAAGAGCGTCGTCGTCGCGGCGTGGTCGGAGGGCTCGCGCGAGCGGCTTGGCCATGTGCTCGCCGAGCACGGACTGCCCCTGCCGCCGCTCGTCACCGGCCTGCCCGGCGCGCTGGCGCTTGGCAAAAGCGCCATCTCGCTGGCCGTGCTCGGCATAGAGCATGGCTTCGAGACGGAAAGCCTCGCTGTTATCGGCGAGCAGGATATTCTGGGCGACCGGCTGGTGCGCCGGCGCAAGAAGCACAAGCGCACAGAGAATCTGTTGGGCGAGATCGCCGCGCTGTCGGCGGGCGATCTCGTGGTGCATGTCGATCACGGCATCGGGCGCTTCATCGGCCTCGAATCGATCACCGCCGCCGGCGCGCCGCACGACTGCCTGGAGATTCATTACGCCGGCGGCGACAAGCTCTATCTTCCCGTCGAAAACATCGAGCTTTTGACGCGCTACGGCTCCGAGGACACGGAGGTCGCGCTCGATCGCTTGGGCGGCGCCGGCTGGCAGGGCCGCAAGGCCCGCATGAAGAACCGCATTCGCGAAATGGCCAAGGGCCTGATCGCGATCGCGGCGCAGCGCATGTTGAAGCAGGCGCCCAAGCTTGTCGCGCCCGAAGGTCTCTACGACGAATTTTGCGCGCGCTTTCCCTATGACGAAACGGAGGATCAGGCGGGCGCGATCGACGCGGTGCTCGACGATCTCGCCTCCGGGCGCCCGATGGATCGTCTGGTGTGCGGCGACGTGGGCTTTGGCAAGACCGAGGTCGCGCTGCGCGCCGCTTTTTGCTCGGCAATCAATGGCAAGCAGGTCGCCGTGGTCGCGCCGACGACGCTGCTGGCGCGCCAGCACTACAAGAATTTCACGCAGCGCTTCGAGGGCCTGCCCATCCGAATCGGGCGGCTGTCGCGCATGGTCGGCGCCGCCGAGGCGCGCGACACCAAGAGAGAACTCGGCGAGGGCAGCCTCGATATTCTGATCGGCACGCACGCTATTCTCGGCAAGGGCGTCGTCTTCAAGGATCTCGGCCTCGTCGTCATCGACGAGGAGCAGCATTTCGGCGTCGGCCATAAGGAGCGCTTGAAGGAGCTGCGCGCCGAGGTGCATGTGCTGACGCTGTCGGCGACGCCGATTCCGCGCACGCTGCAACTCGCGATGACCGGCGTGCGCGAACTCTCGCTGATCGCCACGCCGCCGGTCGACCGGCTCGCCGTGCGCAGTTTCGTCTCGCCCTTCGACCCGCTGATCGTGCGCGAAGCGCTGCTGCGCGAGCGTTATCGCGGCGGCCAGGCGTTCTTCGTCTGCCCGCGCATCGACGATCTCGAGGAAGCCGCGGCCTTCCTGCGCGAAAACGTCCCCGAGGCGAAGTTCGTCGTCGCGCATGGGCAGATGGCGCCGACCGAACTCGAAGAGAAAATGTCGGCCTTTTATGACGGCGGCTACGACATTCTGCTGTCGACGACCATTGTCGAATCCGGCCTCGACATTCCCAACGCCAATACGCTGATCGTTTGGCGCGCGGATATGTTTGGATTGGCGCAGCTCTATCAGCTGCGCGGGCGCGTCGGGCGCGGCAAGACGCGCGCCTATGCCCTGTTCACGACGCCCGCCAACCGCTCGATCACGCCGCAGGCACAAAAGCGGCTGGAGGTGCTGCAGTCGCTCGATACGCTCGGCGCCGGCTTCCAGCTCGCGACGCATGATCTCGACATCCGCGGAGCCGGCAATCTGCTCGGCGACGAACAGTCCGGCCATATCAAGGAAGTCGGCTACGAACTTTATCAGCAGATGCTCACCGACGCGATCGAACTGCTGAAGGCCGGCGTCGACGAGCCGCAGGAGGAGGTCTGGTCGCCGAACATCGCGCTCGGCGCGCCGGTGACCATCCCCGAGGATTACGTCGCCGATCTCACCTTGCGCTTGCAGCTTTATCGGCGCCTCTCCACCTTGGAAACCGATCAGGACATCGAGAGTTTCGCCGCCGAAATGGTCGACCGTTTCGGCCCGACGCCTCCCGAGGTCGAGCAATTGCTCAAGATCGTCGCGATCAAGGCCCTGTGCCGGCGCGCCCATATCGAGAAGGTCGACGCGGGGCCAAAGGGCGTCATCGTCGCCTTCCGCGACAATCTGTTCGCCGATCCCGCCGGCCTCGTGCGCTATGTTTCGGAGCAGCGTTCGTTCGCGAAGGTGCGGCCGGACATGAAAATCGTGTTCGTCCGCGAGTTCGACACGCTGCAAGAGCGCCTCGACGGCACGCGCGAAATTTTGCGGGCGCTGGCGGCGATCGCCGAAAAGAACAAGCGCTAGCGGGCTTTCTGCTCGGATCGAATCATCCGAGCAACGGGAAATCGCGCAAAATCAAAATGCTGGAGCAAGTTCCGGTCCAAAGGTCTTTCGACTTTCGCAAAGCTTGCTCTAAGCCTGCGACGACATGGCCTGCGCTATATGTGAGAAAATCACCGACGGGACGCCTATATTGCGATTGATTGCCTCCACTCGACGAAGACGAGCGGAGGCAATGCGGTTTCGCGCCGCGAAACCGGCAGGAAAATATCACTTATTTTTTCGCGCGCGACAGAACGCGCCAAGGGGAGATGTACATGAGCCTGCATATTGAACCCTCTCGCAAAATCCTGGGTCGCCTGGCGACCACGACGGCGGCGTTGCTCTTTTCGGCCGGGGTCGCCCTGGCCCAGGCTCCGCAAAGCCCGCCGGCGCCCGCCGGGGGCATGGACCATGGCGCCATGGGCCATGACATGAAGGGCATGGGCGGAATGGGTGGAATGGACCATGGCATGGGTGGAATGGACCATGGCGGCGGCGGCATGGAACATGGCGGCATGGGCGGCATGATGGGCGGCATGGAGCACGGCGGCGGCATGGCCGGCATGATGCGGCACATGCTTTGCGGCGTGACCGAGCATGTCGACGAGCGCCTCGCCTACCTCAAGGCGGAACTGAAACTCACGGACGCGCAGCAGGCGGCGTGGAACACATTCGCCGACGCCTATCGCGCGACGACGCAAAAGACCGCCAAGGTCTGCACGGAGATGGACGCGGCCGGCCCGGATCACTCCATGCATAAGGGCGTGCTGGGACATCTAACGATGATGGAGCATCATATGAGCGCCCATCTCGATTCCGTGCGCGGGCTGAAGGCCGCGATTGAGCCGCTGTTCGCGGTGTTGACTGAGGAACAGAAAAAGACCGCCGATCATGTCATGGCGCACATCATGGGCGTTGGCATGAGCATGGGCGGAGGCATGGGCGGCATGATGGGCGGCGGCATGGAAGGCATGGACAAGACCATGGGGCATTAACCCCATCCCGCCATCAAGCCGCGCCTTATCGCGCGGCTTGCATCACTTCCCGCCGCCAAAGAAACCTCTGACCGCCGCGAGCAGGCCCTTTGGCGGGGGCGGCGGAGGCGGCGCTTCTTCTGGCGGGCCTCTTTCAGCGCGCTCGCGAGCTTCCTTGGCGGCGGTCAAGAGCCTTGCGAGCGGCGCGGCTCGCGCCAGCGGCGTCCAGACGCCGGCGGCGCGATCGTCGAGATATTGACGCAGCAAGGCGGCCGACGGGGCGTCGCCCTCGCTCTCGAAAAACGCGGCGGCGTCTTCGACAGCGGACGCGTCGTTCAACGCTCGCGCGAGCGCGGTGGGTTCGGGGCCGTCGCCGCCGCCCAGTTGGAGACGCGCGCCGCGGAAAATTTTCGGCTGCGGCGTCTCCATCAGAAAATCGAAGACGCGCGCCTGTTCCGCGACCGAAAGTTCCGGCGCGATCAAGCCCTCCACGCCGCAGGCCCGCGCGAAGCGATAGATCAGCGGCGCGTCGATGGCGGCGTTTGACGGCCCGGCCGCGCCCTCCGCCCATTCCGGCCGCCGCGCGAGAGCCGCGAAAAGCGATGGATCGAAGCGAAAGGCCCGATAGCCGCCAAGTCGCGCCGCGAAGTTCCGCCCCGCGGCGCTCGCTTCGCGGATCAAAGCCGTAAAGCCCGCGAGCAACGCGGGGTCCAGCGTATCCCAGGCGCCGGCGCCGTCGAGACGACCCGGATAATCGGCGCGGGCCAAGGCGGTGTTGAGCGACTGCGCGAGCCTTTCGCGCCGCGCTTGCAGACCGGCGGCGCGCTCGGCGACGGCGCGCACCATCTGGCCGGTCGGCGCGGCGTCCTGATCGGCGGCCCGGCGCAGAATCTCCTCGAGCAACGGATCTTCCTCGCCGAGCTTGCGCGGGGCGAGGCCGTCGCCCTCGACGCGAAACAGCCTGATTGTCGCCGCCCCGCCCGGATCCCTGGGCGCGGCGGACAGATCGCCCGGCTCGGCGACGCCGCTGACGAGGCCGATGTCGTCGCCCAGCGCCGCGCCGAAAAAGTCGAGATCGAGCACGGCGCCCGCGCCCGGCGCGCTTGGCGCGCTCGCGGGCGCCTGCCGCCTGAGCGCGAAGCCGTCGAACGGCGTCTCGTCCGGCGCGGTGAGCAGTCGCAACAGATTGGCGACGACAATCGAATCGTTCGCCCATACCGCGTCCGGTTGCTCATGCGGCTCGCCGACCGCTTGCCTGATGTCCTCGACGCCAAGCGGATCGACTACGGGCTCGCCCGCGTCCTTCTGCTCGCGCGCCCAATCGCGCAGCCGCCGCCGTTGCTGCATCACCAGCACGACGCACACGCGGCTCAGGAGATGAGCGCTCTCGTCAAGGGAATCGGGGAGACGCAGGCGCAGGATCGGACGCGGCGCGCCGCTTTCGCGCAGCCATTGATCCATGATCGCGAAGGGAGCCTCGCGACGATCCTCATATTCCTCGAAGGACAGCGGCAAGGGCTCGATCGAAAGGCGCGCCCTCGCGAGCGGAAACACTTGCCGCGCGGGCCACAGATTGAGAGTCCACGCCTCGCCGTCCGCCCTTGTCAGGGCGCGCTTCTGGGCGCAAGCCCAGGCGAGCCTGTTACCGGCGAGCGCGATCTGCTCGCGGGCGAAGCGTTCGAAGTCTCCGCGCTGGGAAAAGCTGAGGACGCGCAGGACCGCAGCCTGGCCGGCGCCGCCGCTCTCCGGCAGCAGCGTCAACGCGAGGCGCCAATCGCCGGCGCCGTT
>Ga0187888_1003098_pt1 | contig 13347 bp, 10 predicted proteins | sample June2016WEW_7_40_FD_132987 | JGI IMG/M metagenome (GOLD analysis project Ga0187888, IMG submission 132987) | Peatland microbial communities from SPRUCE experiment site at the Marcell Experimental Forest, Minnesota, USA - June2016WEW_7_40 | ecosystem: Environmental > Terrestrial > Soil > Wetlands... | reverse complement strand
CTACAAGAAGGGGACCTACGAAGATTACGTGGGAATCCGTGGTTTAAAGCGGCTGGGCCATAAGAGATGGCAACGTTACGTCGCGGATGTGGTGGCCCGCTTGAGCGCCGCCCTGGAAGCCGACGAGGTGGTTCTTGGAGGAGGCAACGTCAATAACCTGAAAGAGCTGCCTCCGGGTTGCCGGGAAGGCGACAACGCCAATGCCTTCCGTGGTGGGTTTCGCCTGTGGGAGGACGCCGGGGTGAGGCAGTGATTTGCTCAAGAGCTGGTTATTGATGACCACGATAAGACGAAAGGAGCACGAACATGACAACAGGCATGGCACCATTCACCGAACGCCCGGCCTGGAAGGCCCTGGAAGCCCACTAGCAGCAGGTTCGGGAGCTGCATCTCCGGAAATTCTTTGGGGACGATCCCGGTTGCGGCGGCGGATTTCGGCCGGGGAGGGGTGCCCTTGTACTTGCTGGTTTCAATAAACGGATTATAAAAACCTGTAACTGGAGAGGTAAAATGGCCGACCCCATCTTTGCTTACGAACCGCGCAGTTTTGCCGGCATGGACGAACTCGTCGAGCTGGCACTGGACTTGCGGTGGTCATGGAATCATGGCGCTGACGACGTCTGGCGGCCTCTGGCCCCGGAATTGTGGGACCTCACCCGCAATCCGTGGGTCATTCTCCAAACCGTGGCGCCGGGTAAGCTGAAAGCTTTGGCCGCCGATGTCAAGTTCCGGACCCGGGTGAAAACCTTGGTCCAGGAGATGCGCACTTCCCGCGGCGCGGCCGCCTGGTTTCAAAGGGCGCAGGCTCAGGCGCCGTTGACCACGGTGGCTTACTTCAGCATGGAGTTCATGCTGGGCGAGGCCCTCCCTATTTACTCGGGCGGACTGGGCAACGTGGCCGGCGATCAGCTCAAGGCCGCCAGCGATCTCGGGGTGCCAGTCGTAGGCGTCGGGTTGTTGTATCAGGAGGGATACTTTCGTCAGGCCCTCGCGGCCGACGGCTCCCAGTTGGCCCTTTATCCCATTAACGATCCAGGGCAGCTGCAAATCACGCCGGCACGCGATGCCAGCGGCGAATGGGTGCGTCTCCAGATGCACCTCCTGGGCTACACCATCTGGATACGTGCCTGGCAGGCGCAGGTAGGCCGGGTAAAATTGTATCTCCTGGACCTGAACGACCCGGGAAATCCCCCCATCGTGCGCGGACTCACCAACGAACTCTATGGTGGCGGGGTGGAGATCCGCCTCGACCAGGAGATTTTGCTGGGCATTGGCGGCTGGCGGCTCTTGCGCACACTGGAATTGAATCCCGAAGTGTGCCATCTGAACGAAGGCCACGCGGCCTTCGCTATACTGGAGCGAGCCTTGGATTTCATGAAATCGACGGGGCAACCTTTTGAGGTGGCGCTCCAGGTGACCCGGGCTGGGAATCTCTTCACCACGCATACCCCCGTGGCCGCGGGTTTCGATCGCTTCCCGCCGGATCTGATGCGGCAACATCTCGGCAATTACGCCGAAAGTCACCTGGGCATCTCGTTCCGGGACCTGATGGCCCTGGGACGGCAAAATCCCGACAACGACCAGGAACCCTTCAATATGGCGTATCTGGCGATACGCGGCAGTGGCGCGGTCAACGGTGTGAGCCAGTTGCATGGGAAAGTCAGCCGAAGCATCTTCCAACCCCTGTTCCCCCGCTGGCCCCAGGACGAGGTGCCCATTGGCCACGTCACGAACGGCATCCATGTACCAACTTGGGATTCTCAGGCTGCAGACGGGTTGTGGACCAGGCACTGTGGTAAAGGGCGGTGGTTGGGCGAGACGGACCAGGTGGAAGAAGCGATACGCCGGGTGCCTGACCAGGAATTATGGGCTATGCGGCAGGCCTCCCGGCACACGTTGATTGAATATGCCCGCCAACGTTACTCCCAACAACTGGCTGCCTCCAGCGCCTCCCCGGAGGATATCGCCAAGGCCGGGCAGATTCTGGACCCGGAGGCTTTGACCCTGGTTTTCGCCCGGCGGTTTGCCACTTACAAACGTCCCACTTTGCTGTTGCACGATCCGGAGCGCTTGATTCGCCTCTTGACGGACCCCCAGCGCCCGGTCCAGCTTCTGATCGCCGGCAAGGCCCATCCCGCTGACGGGGCGGGGCAGGAAATGATCCGTCAATGGGTACAATTCACCCGGCGTCCTGAAGTACTAGGCCGAGTGGTCTTTTTGAGCGATTATGACATGCTGTTGACCGAGCAGCTCGTGGGCGGCGCCGATGTCTGGATCAACAACCCGCGCCGCCCGTGGGAGGCCTGCGGCACCAGTGGTATGAAGGTGCTGACCAATGGCGGCCTCAATCTTTCGGAACTGGACGGCTGGTGGGCGGAGGCCTACCAGCCCCAGATGGGTTGGGCGTTGGGCGATGGCCGGGAGCACGGTGATGATCCCGGCTGGGATGCGGCTGAGGCCGCGGCATTATACGACATCCTGGAAAAGGAAGTAATCCCAATATTTTACGCCCGTAATGCCGATGGCCTTCCCACCGCTTGGCTGGCCAAAGTTAGGGCGAGCATGACGATGCTCACGGCCCGTTTTTCCGCCAATCGCGCCGTTTGTCAATATACCACGGAGTTTTATCTACCGTCGGCGGCAGCCTATGAGGCCCGCCGGTCGAATCAAAGCGCTCTCGGGATTCGCCTGGCGAACTGGCAGCGGCAGATTGAGCAGGAATGGCACTCCATTTCTTTCGGTGACCTGCAAATAGAAACGCACGACGGACAGCATCATTTCCGGGTGGAAGTAATTTTCGGCGGGGTTGATCCCGAGGCGGTGCAAGTGGAATTATTCGCTCCTGACCCCGAAAACCGCGCCTGGCGGCAGCCGATGGCCCGGGGGGACAAGCTGCCGGACCGGGAGGGAGCTTACCTGTTTACCACGCAAGTGCCGGCGACGCGGCCCGCGGGCGATTTCACCCCGCGACTCATCCCTTACTTTCCCGGCGTCGCCGTGCCGCTGGAAATACCCTTAATTTTATGGTGCCACTGATTGCCATTGGAGATAGCTGATGAGCATTTCCCCTTATGCCGGTAAACCCGCCGAGCCCTGGATGTTGACCAACATTCCCCGCCTCGTCACCGCCTACTATGTCAATTGCCCCGATCCCGCCGTGCCGGCGCAGCGGGTGGACTTCGGAACCTCCGGGCATCGCGGCTCGTCGCTGGACCACGCCTTCAACGAAGCGCATATTCTGGCAATTACCCAGGCTATCTGTCTCTACCGCAAGCAGCAAAGTATCGACGGGCCGCTGTTCATGGGCATCGATACGCACGCGCTGTCGGAGCCGGCCTTTGCCAGTGCGTTGGAGGTCCTGGCGGCCAATGGCGTCGAGATTATGGTGGATGCGGCCGGGGGTTACACGCCGACTCCGGTGATCTCGCATGCAATTCTCACCTACAACCGGGGTCGGCGCCGGGGCCTGGCCGACGGCATCGTCATCACGCCCTCGCACAATCCCCCGAAATATGGCGGCTTCAAATACAATTCGCCCCACGGAGGCCCGGCGGACACCCAGGTGACCCAATGGATCGAACAGCAGGCCAACGCCTTCCTTGCGGACGGACTGAAAGGGGTGGCGAGAGTCCCGTTTGAGCGGGCGCGCCAAGCTTCTACCACACATCCGCATCGCTTTCTTGACGCTTATGTAAATGATCTCCCGGCGGTGGTGGATATGCAGGCAATTCAAGACAGCAAGGTCCACCTGGGGGTGGATCCATTGGGCGGCGCCAGCGTGGCCTATTATGATGCCATTGCGGCGCGCTACCACCTCAACCTGGAAGTCGTGAATCATAGCGTCGATCCCACGTTCCGGTTCATGACCGTTGACTGGGACGGTCAAATCCGCATGGACCCGTCTTCGGTTTGGGCCATGGCGCGCCTGATCGACCTCAAGGACCGGTTTGCGGTAGCCTTTGCCAGCGACACCGATGCCGACCGCCATGGGATCGTGAGCCACAGCCAGGGATTGCTCCCCCCCAACCATTACCTTTCCGTGTCGATCGCCTACTTATTCGCCAACCGGCCGCAGTGGCCGAAAACGGTGGCCGTGGGCAAGACTCTGGTGAGCAGCAGCATGATTGATCGGGTGGCCGCCCGGCTGAACCGGCGGTTGGTGGAAGTTCCGGTAGGCTTTAAGTGGTTCGTGGAAGGACTCATCGACGGGTCGCTGGGCTTCGGTGGCGAGGAGAGCGCGGGAGCGACCTTTTTGCGGCGTGACGGCAGCGTCTGGACGACGGATAAAGATGGGCTGATCCCCAACCTGCTGGCCGCGGAGATCACCGCCCGCACTGGCAAAGACCCGGGCGAACACTACCAGGAACTGACGGCAGAGTTCGGCACGCCGTTTTCTACACGGATTGATGCGCCGGCAACCCCCGCGCAGAAGACGAAGCTGGCTAAGCTGTCCCCCGATGCCGTCAAGGAGTCGCAGCTGGCCGGCGAGCCCATCACGGCCAAGCTGACCAAAGCCCCGGGCAACAATGCTTCCATCGGCGGCCTGAAGGTCATAGCGGCGGGCGGCTGGTTTGCGGCCCGGCCTTCCGGCACGGAGAACATCTACAAAATCTACGCCGAAAGCTTTAAAGACCAGGCCCATTTGGAAGCCATTGTGACTGAAGCCCAGCAGATCGTGAATAACGCGCTGGAGTAGTCGGAGTCAGGCCGCGACCTCGGGGAGATCGGCAATGAACGACGACAGTCCAGGTCCTCTTACCTGACAGAACGAAAGGAGCACGAACATGACAACGGGCATGGCGCCGCTCACCGAACGCCCGGCCTGGAAGGCCCTGGAAGCCCACTATCACCAGGTTCGGGAGCTGCATCTCCGGAAACTCTTTGGGGACGATCCCGGCCGCGGCAAGCGGATGACCGCCGAGGCTGTGGGCCTTTACCTGGATTACTCCAAGAATCGCATCACCGATCAAACTCTCAAGCTCCTTCTGCAATTAGCCGAGGAATCCGGCTTGAGAGCTCGGATTGACTCCATGTTCCGGGGAGAAAAGATCAACCTTACGGAGAAACGAGCCGTCCTGCACGTAGCCCTGCGTGCCCCGAAGGGAGCAGTCATCGTCGTGGACGGCGAGAACGTGGTGCCCCAAGTCCACGCCGTGCTGGACAAGATGGCTAACTTTTCCGGCCGCGTCCGGAGCGGCGCTTGGCTGGGCCACACCGGCAAGCGTATTCGGAACGTCATCAATATCGGCATCGGGGGCTCCGATCTGGGGCCGGTGATGGCCTACGAGGCGCTCAAGCACTACAGCGAGCGCGCCATGACGTTCCGTTTCGTTTCCAATGTCGATGGCACCGACTTCGCGGAGGCGGTCCAGGATCTTGATCCCTCGGAAACCCTCTTCATCATTTCTTCCAAAACCTTTACCACGCTGGAGACGATGACCAACGCCCACACGGCCCGCAACTGGTCGCTGGCGGGTCTCGGGGACGACGAAAAAGCGGTGGCCAGGCATTTTGTCGCGGTCTCGACGAACGCTGAGGGAGTGGCGAAGTTCGGCATCGATACCGCCAACATGTTCGAGTTCTGGGACTGGGTCGGCGGACGCTACTCCCTGGACTCGGCCATCGGCCTCTCCACCATGCTGGCCATCGGCCCGGACAACTTCCGGGCCATGTTGGACGGCTTCCATCAGATGGACGAGCACTTCCGCACCACCCCGTTCGCGGGCAACCTGCCGGTGCTTATGGGCCTCCTGACCGTCTGGTACAACAACTTCTTCGGCGCCCAGACCGTGGCGGTCTTGCCGTACGAGCAGTATCTGAAGCGATTCCCGGCCTATCTGCAGCAGCTCACCATGGAGAGCAACGGCAAGCACGTCACCCTGGATGGGACCGAGGTCGCGTACCAAACTGGTCCCATCTATTGGGGCGAGCCGGGGACCAACGGCCAGCACTCTTTCTACCAGTTGATTCATCAGGGAACCAGGCTTATCCCCTGTGACTTCATCGCCTTCGGCCAGCCGCTTAACCCCCTGGGCCGGCACCATGACATCCTCCTGGCCAATGTCTTTGCCCAGAGTGAAGCGCTGGCTTTCGGCAAGACGGCCGAGCAAGTAAAAGCCGAGGGCACGCCGGATTGGCTCGTGCCCCACCGGGTCTTCCAGGGCAACCGCCCCTCCAACACGATCCTCGCCGAGCGCCTTACCCCGGAAACGCTGGGCAAACTCGTGGCCCTTTACGAGCACAGCGTCTTCACCCAGGGGACCATCTGGAGCATCAACTCTTTCGACCAGTGGGGCGTCGAGATAGGCAAGGCTCTGGCCCAGCGCATTATCCCGGAACTGGAGAGCCGGGAGGAGCCCCGGCTCGGCCATGATAGTTCAACGAACACCCTGATCCAACGCTACCGGAAGCTCAAGGAGGCCTCCTGATGACTTTTGGATTGTCCAAGCAGGTGGGAATCGCCACTGATCACCGTGGGTTTGGTTTGCAGGAAGAGCTGGTGGCCCAGCTCCGCGCCGCAGGCCATGGCGCGGTCGGTTTGAGGGTGCGTTTTTTAATTGCAAGTCCCGGCGGCTGAGGCCGGCTATGAGAAGGCGACGGAGATACCGTGCTGATTCAGTGTGCCTCCTGCTTCTGGCGTCAACACCGTCCGGTCCCGCACCTATAGCCTTGATCTGAATCCGGAAACCACGGTCAGGACTCCCTCTCCCCGGGTCAATATGATCGCCCCTGAGATTTCCCAATTTTTCAAGAAAGTTGCCAACCCGAATTACATTTGCAAAGGCTTTTCAATATGTGATATGGGAAGATTAGCGGAAGGGCTTATAGTGGCAAGATAGTGCGTCATGTGTCCGCAGAAAGGAGCCGGATCTCTGTTTCGATTATTTTTTGCTAATTTCTTCTTAATTGTGCTAATGTGTCCTTATACTTGACGAACTTACAAGGACTGCTCAGGAGCATAAAATATATATTATGAATTGGGAGGCTGTATGGAGACCCAACATTCTGCCAGCTTGGAGCAATCTCTCGCCAGGACTGAGGCAGACGCTGAAGCAACCCTGACGACTGCGAATAAAGTGGTGTCCTCTGTCAAGAAGTTTCGAGATGCAGCTAAAAAAGGGAATTTACGAGAACTCCCGAGAATGATTGAAGTTACGGAGCAGGCCATCGCTGCCCTGAGGCAACAGTTTATCAATGCCAAGGAAAGCTGGGACTTTGATGAGGAAACTTATTTTTCGGGTGGGGGCTTTCAGTCGGAACTCGTAGAGGCTGCAAGACAAGCCGGAGTAAAGATTTTCAAACAACATGAGATGATTTATTGCTACCCTTATCTCATCCGCATTAAAGCTCAGGAACGTGCCATCCAGATTGACAAGATGGTCGAGAGACGACTTCGTCCCTCTATCCTAGCCAAGCACCTCAGAGAATTACAAAACAAGCCTGCAAAGTTTAAGTCACAGGCTTTTTTGGAATGCCTATTTACAGCTTATTCCATGATCCTTTCTCGCCATAGTGAAGAAGCCATGGCTACTGGAAAGATCGTAAAACTTCTTGATATTTACCAGTTGCTTACACTTTTGCCAGGGCAGTCCAAGGAATACACTAAAGAAGAATTTGCCCGAGATATTTACTTGCTTGACAAGAGCGGCATTGCCAACACAAACCAAGGATTTGTCTTGAATCTTGTTGTCCCAAGTACAGGTGGGAAAAGCTTACAAAAAAGCATTAGGGTTATAAATGAGGATGGCCAAGAAAAGAAATATTACGGGATTTCCTTTAAACGTCTATAGGAGTCTTCCGCCATGTCCATTGATTTCCAAGAATGGTTAGATATTATTATTACGGAATATTTACAAGAATTTATCAGTAAGGGTGGAGCGGCAGTTAAGTTCCTCATACCCATGCATGATCAGCAACACCATCGTTGTTGGCAAAAAATACGTGATGCTGCTCAAAAAGAGGGATGTTTATTCGTTTTATTGGACTCGGCAACAACCAAAACTCATATGATCGATAAACTATTTCATGAAGTTGCTCGTCAAGTGAACTGGGAGGATTGTGCATACAAATTTGTTAAAAACTTAATCAAAGAAAACGGATATGAAGTTTCTGAAAACCGCAGTGAGTTTAATCTGCAAACTTTAGCCATTATAAATGAAGTTAAGGAAATATTTTTTAGAAGGGATATTAATAGATGGCTTCAAAACCGAATTTATAAAGATTTCAAGATGAGCCAAGAGTTCAGAATCGCTATGATCCATTTATGCTTGGGTGAACTCGAGCCACAAACTGCCAAAAGCTTTTTATGTTTATCCATCAAAGATTGGCTGAAGGGGGATTTAAAGACGATTTCGTCCCTTAAAGAAGCTCAGATCTTTCAAAAGGTGGGGAGACACAATTCCCGCCATATGTTCTTATCATTAGCCCGTTGGTTGAATATAGTGGGTATAAATGGTCTTGTGTTATGCATGGATATTTCCCGATATATGGAGACTATCAAGCCTACTGATAGCACTTTCTACTATACCATTCCTGCCGTACTTGATGGCTATGAAGTGCTTAGACAGTTTATTGATGAATCTGACAGCCTGGAGAATTGTCTTATCACAGTAATTGTTCCTCCTGGGTTCGTAAAGGATGAAAAACGCGGGGTGGCACGTTACCCGGCTCTTAAAATGCGAATATGGGATGAAGTACATGACATAGATCGTGACAATCCGTTTGCTCCTCTAGTTAGCGTCTCGTCATGTTCTTGACACTACAGTATAGCTGGAGATTTTAATGAATACGATTGAGCAAATAAGAAATCGCAGGGCCATTGAAGCGTTACGTGCCGGGGTCCCTAATCGTGATGCAGTTCTGGCATTGGGTGGTACACAGCCAGAAATCGAGAGTAAATTTAGAGAACAATTGCAGGCTATTAAGCAGAGCATAATTGACAATTCGCAACCTCGCGGAATATTGGTGAAAGGTGGTTTTGGTGTAGGTAAGTCACATTTACTTGAATTTCTATCACAAATAGCTTTAAAAGAAAATTTTGTATGTAGCAAAGTAGTCATTAGTAAAGAAACTCCATTTTATGATCCTGTCAAGTTCTTTCGTTCTGCTGCCGAAGCTGCTGTTGTGCCAGATAGAATTGGAGATGCTCTTACTGAAATAACAACTAAGATGAATACAAAGGGTCAGGCTTATGCTAATTTTTATCAGTGGGTAAATCGTAGTCAAGATTTAAATCAATTATTCGCCGCCACCCTTTTCATATTTGAAAATATGCCTTATGATGCAGAAATTATAAATCGAATTATTCGTTTCTGGTCAGGTGATAAAATAAATATTAGCGAAATAAAAAAATGGCTTAAACAATGTAAAGAAGGTGTAACTTATAGTATATGTAAGATTACTTTAAAGGAGCTTGCCCTGCAACGATTTAAGTTTGCGACACGTCTCATGATTGCGTCAGGATATGAGGGATGGATACTCTTTATCGATGAATTAGAACTGATTGGGCGTTATTCCCAAAAGCAACGTGGGAGGTCATATGTGCAACTGGCCAGATGGATGGGAAGACTTGAAGGATGGGAATCTATTGGGGTTTCGTCAGTGTGTTCAATCACCGATGATTTTACTCGCGAAGTACTGGAGGGCAGAAACGACTTAGAGAGGGTCCCGGCGAAGTTAATGGCGGGGGCGGCAGAGGATGACCTTCTTTTGGCCACTCAGGCCGAACGAGGCATGCGAGTTATTGAACGAGAAGCAATCCCGCTGTTATTTCTTGACAATTCGTTGCTCCAAACTGTTTATACCAAAATCAAACCTATCTATGCTGGTGCATACGACTGGAGCCCACCGGACGTATCGGGGGTGGAAAAAACAAGCACTACCACCATGCGTCATTATGTGAAAGGCTGGATTACCGAATGGGATCTTAAGCGCAAATATCCAGATTATAAACCAAGAATCGAAACAGAGGACTTTAAACCAGGTTATGAAGAAGATAAGGACCTTGAAGTTTCCCCTGAGGGAGCAATGGAGGAGTAACAAATGCCCATCCCCTATCGAGATGCAGACGAATTGGAGGAATTGGGCGCAGCCGGATATCTAAAGATCGAGCCATTACCCACAGGTTCTGGTTTTCTCGGCGCACTATTCTTGATCAATGTCCGGGGGGAGCCTATCGAGTTTACCTACAACCGGATTGAAACCCCCCACACCTTTCTTTGGCGGCAAGATGACATTCGCCGGCATGCCGCTAGAAAACTCACAGCCTCGCTACTAACTCTTTGTCCCAGAACGCCCAGCTTGATACTTTGTCTGGCTGAAGAGGTAGGCAGCGAACTTTTCTGCCAGGACATCCATGTTGCGATACCAGTTTGCCGTATTGCTCCAGCCATCAAAGCAGTCTCTTACTCGGGTGACGAGATTACGGACACCGCAGAATCTGACGAAGCGATGCATCTATTTTGGTATCCCGGCAAACCATCCGAAGAATCGATAGAGTCCAAGCTTCTCTACGAATTGACTCACCGGGGACTACTGACCGAGCCCTTCAGTCGGGCAACCATAGGCTTGAAAGAGGTCTTTGGCTTAGAGGTTGGCGAGGTAAAATGAGAGAAACAGCCGACTGGTGGAAAGAAACCAATGCTGATCGTGTACCGCGTGCTCGGTGGTTGGGTATTTTTCGCCGACAAATGCAGATGAAGGAAGATTCCGCCAGGGGCTTGACCATTCCTGCCCAAAAAGTTTTTGCCCCGCAAACTTTGGGGGTCTCTGAAATTAAGCGCCTTGGCGGGGCAAATTGCCTGGCCTTAGGACCACACATAGAGTGCGCCATAAATCTATGGGAAGGTGAATCTATATCAACGGATGATGAAAGAGGGACCGTCGCTCTGGCCGGATTCTTGTTGAGAGAGGAGGCAATTGTTGCGCCTACTTCCTTAAGGCAGATTGGCGAGCGCCGAGATTTGAGCAAGGAAGCGACTCAGGATCTCGAACCAAAGCTTCCCCTTGCCAAGCGACTGGCCTATTTGCTGCAACCTCCCACTGACCTTCTGCTTTCTGTTACCGGCCCTTTGGAGTGGCCGCGACCATTGTTTGAATACCAAATGGAAGGGATTAAAGCCCTGCTGTCCCATGAAGCCCTGCTTCTTGCCGATGACATGGGATTGGGAAAAACCGTCCAAGCAATTGGCGCCCTGAGGATTCTAACCCTTCAGCGTCTAATCGAGGCAAGTTTAATAATTGTCCCGGCTGGTCTTATCAGTCAATGGCGGCGTGAGTTACGTTTTTGGGCTCCTGAGCTACGGATTTCCACAGTCCATGGACCAGTAGCAGATCGTGCCTGGCAGTAGATTACCCCAGCTCATATATACATTACCAGTTATGAAACTTTGCGCGCCGACTTCACAGAAAATCCTCAGTCACCACCCCGCCGTCGCACTTGGGACGTGGTTATCCTCGATGAGGCTCAAAAGATTAAGAACAGGGATGTGGAAGTCAGCAGAAAGTGCAAGCAAATCTACCGACGGCGCGCCTGGGTCCTGACCGGAACTCCTCTTGAAAACAAAGTGGATGACCTGGCTTCAATCCTTGAATTTGTTGGACCCCTCAAAGAAAGTGAGGCTCCCCTTAGACTTATCCCTGGCCCAGATCTCCGTGAAAGACACCAAGGACTTCAACTTCGTCGTAAGAAGGCCGATGTGCTTCCCAATCTTCCCCCTAAAACTATTAGCCAAGTTTTGCTTCCACTTGATGATTCTCAGCTTCAAAGCTATGAAAGAGCCGAAAAGGAAGGCATCATCCAACTGCAGGAACGCGGTGAAACTGTCCGCATAGAAAACGTCTTAGAGTTAATCTTGAAATTGAAGCAAATTTGCAATTTCTGTCCTGCGACTGGACAGTCTGCTAAACTTCAAGATGTCAATGAGCGCATGCGAACTCTCGAATCTGAAGGACATCGCGCTCTAATATTTTCACAGTTCACTGACGAGCAATATGGCGCCCGGGCAATTGCCACCAGACTCCAATCGCTACGGCCGTTACTTTATACGGGCGACCTTTCCTCTTCTGAAAAGGATGCTACGATTAGAGAATTTAAGGAAAAAAAATCACATAAGGTTTTGATACTTTCACTACGCGCCGGGGGACAGGGTTTAAATTTGCAAGATGCATCTTATGTTTTTCACTTCGACCGCTGGTGGAATCCTGCAGTTGAGCGGCAGGCTGAGGACCGAGCTCATCGTCTTGGTCAAACTTTTCCCGTCCATGTATATCGATACGTTCTCGAAGGTACCATAGAAGAAAGGATCGACAATATTCTTCGAGAAAAGCAACTTCTATTTGACGAACTGGTCGACGATGTATCCATAGATTTAAAGTCCTTTCTATCCAGCGAAGAGCTTTTTGGGCTGTTCGGTTTAAAGCCACCTGAGCATGCAAAAACCCCTCGGCGTGCAGAAAGATTTCCAACAAACTTCACAGAAATGAGCGGTATAGAGTTCGAAGAGTATGTCAAGAAGCTCTTAGAAAACAAAGGATGGGAAGTGGAAGCAACCCCCCCGACCAGAGATGGTGGTATAGATTTAATCGCTCGACGATATGATGAAATGGGCTTAGATTCGATTCTTTATGTACAATGTAAGAATCACGCCTATCCGGTGGGAGTGGATGTTGTTCGTGAACTGAATGGGGTACTACCAAGACAATCACCGGGAACCAGAGGTGTATTGGTTTGCCCTAGCGGCTTCACTACTGACGGAATTTCCTTTAGTAAAGATCGTGGTATTGCTCTATGGGATAAGCACTTCTTATTTGACCTTTTGAGTTAAAGGGGCGCCAATCAACTATCATACGCTTGAATGAGCTGCTCCGAAATTACCTTAGCCAGAACGTTTTTTACCTTCTCTTCAACATTATATGAGTTCAACGTTACTGCTATGATTGGAAACTTATATAATCCCCGAAAATTCAAGCTCTCCGGATCATATCGTCATTTCTCTCCCGGAAGATTTTCCATTGTTTCCCAGCAGGGGGCATGATTAACAAACTCAGTTGCCGGATTTGATCCGGGAGAGATCTATTCTTGATATTTCCTCTCCAATGATTAATTTTTGAGTTATATGGGAAGATTAGCGGAAGGGCGTCTAGTGGCAAGTTAGTACGCATCGACCTCCATCCTATAACCCCGGATTAATTAATTGCGTTCTCACCTGAGGGGGGAACCACGAATAGGAGACTGGCTTGGATTCTAACCGGATACCGCACCGCCTCGACTCTCTTGACTTTGCACCTAGGAGATAATCGTTTTTCCTCTACGCCTCTTAAAGACAAAATCCACTAAACTTAAAGAGT
>Ga0187888_1003091_pt1 | contig 13369 bp, 14 predicted proteins | sample June2016WEW_7_40_FD_132987 | JGI IMG/M metagenome (GOLD analysis project Ga0187888, IMG submission 132987) | Peatland microbial communities from SPRUCE experiment site at the Marcell Experimental Forest, Minnesota, USA - June2016WEW_7_40 | ecosystem: Environmental > Terrestrial > Soil > Wetlands... | reverse complement strand
GGGCCTCCGGGTTTGGCTGCTTGGTTGACAGCAACAGCTTAACTCCGTGGGGCCCGCCTTCCAAACAAAATCAGGTGGTTTTGTTTTATTTCAACAACTTCGCTTCCTTTTGCAAGAGGCTCCCTGATTTCTATGCTTGCGCCGCACCCCGCGCAAGCTCAGGCGTTCCCACATCAGGTTACGCTCCCCCTTGAAATGAAGGCACCGGCCGCCGCGCCGGCGCCCACTCCCGCAGCTACTGCAGCCGCCGCTTCCATTCCGACGCTCGATAGCGAGGAATGGAATTTTCTGACGCTTATCAACAACTACCGCGCCTCGAACGGACTCGGGCCCTTGCAGGTGGATGTCGACCTGGAAAACGCGGCTCAATGGATGAGTGGCGATATGGCCGCCAAAAATTACTTCAGCCATACCGACAGTTTGGGAAGGAGCCCCGGGGCCCGTTTGGCAGCCTTCGGCTACACTTCCTCAGCGTGGGGGGAGGACCTGGCAGCCGGTTATTCGGACGCCCAAGACACTTTTAATCAATGGGAAACCGCGTGCGATCCCGACGCGACGGGAGCCTGCACCTACGCTCACCGCGAGATTATGCTGGGAGCTTACGCCGCAATTGGGATAGCCCGAGCCTACAATGCCAATTCCCAATACGGTTGGTATTGGACCGCCGATTATGGCGCGTCGATCGACCAGATCATAAGCCCAACCACGCCGACGTCTGCGCCGGCAATCGCTTCCTTTACCGCGACGCCATCGAGCATCACGGCCGGGCAGCCCTCCAGCCTGTCATGGAGCGTTACCGGCGCAACCACGGTTAGCATCAATAACGGAGTCGGAACCGTTTCGAGCACCGGTTCGAGCATCGTCTCGCCAACCCAGACCACCGCTTACGCCTTAACCGCCGCGAATAGCACGGGCAGCACTACCGCGGTCGTGACGGTCACGGTCACGACGGCGACCAGCACTCAGCCGCCGACAGCTCCAGTGCTGTTAACCGCCGTAGCGAAGGGTCCCACGGAAGTGGACCTGACGTGGTCCGCCGCGAGCGACAGCGCGGGTGTAGCCGGGTACCAGGTCAGCCGCAACGGCTCGGTTCTGGCATCGGTGGGCGGTAAGACTCTGGCGTACGCCGACCATACCGCCGCGCCCGGCACTACTTACACGTACACCGTCAAAGCCTACGACGCCGCCGGGAACTACTCCAGCGCGAGTAACAACCTCCAGGCCACTACACTGCAGGCCATCACCACCCCAACGGGTGCAGCTTGTCCGGTACCCGCGGTTAATGCTTTTACCGGTTGCTATTACAATAACTTGAATCTGAGCGGCAACCCGGTCTTCACTAGAACGGATAGCCAGATCAATTTCGATTGGGGCAACAGCACGCCGAATCCGTCGCTAAGTCCCGGCGATTTTTCCGCTCGTTGGGAGGGGGATTTCACTTTCAACGGCGGCTTCTATTGGTTCTCGGTGATTGCGTCTGACGGTATTCAGATCTCTATCGACGGTACGCAGATTCCGAACGCATGGCACGATCAGCCGCCAACCTTGTTCCAGGGCCCGGTGATGATTACTAAAGGAACGCATTTGGTTAGCGTGGAGTATTACGAGCACACCGGCTCGGGAATTGTTTATCTGAGTTGGCGGTGGTACTGAAACCTCAGCGGGCAATGCGGACGTTCGGGCGCGGCCTCGGTAGCGCCCGAACTGTCTTCGTAAATCGCTGACGAAGACGGAACAAACGGTCACTCCGCGCGCAGCGCTTCCATGGGATCGACGCGGGTGGCGCGCCGCGCCGGGAGCCAAGCGGCAGCGAGCGCCAAGCCCACTACGCCGGCGGCGCTCAGAACATAGGCAAGCGGGTCGAGCGGCGTCACGCCCAGCAGCATGGAGCGCACATACCGCGCCGCCGCCGCCAGCCCGGCAAGGCCGATGGGCACTCCAATCGCCGCCAAGCGCAGCGATTCGCCCAGGACGAGGCGCTCAATTTGGCGCGGCCGCGCGCCCAGCGCCACGCGCAACCCGAGTTCGCGCGTCCGCCGGTTGACGGTGTATAGCAGGACGCCGAACAGCCCGGCCGCGGTGAGCAAAACCACGCTGCCGCCTAAAGCGCTGCATGCCGTGGCGATGAAGCGGTCGACCGAAAGAGCGTTATCCACGGTCTTCTGCAAAGTTGTCGATTCGTACACGCGCGCCTTCGGGTCGAACGCGCGAATGTCGGCGCGGGCTGCTCGTTCAAGCGCCGTCGGCGCAGCCGAGGTTTCCACTAGCAAAGTGATATCGTCCGAGGGCGCCTGGGCAAATGGGAGAAAGACAAACGGCCGGGGCTGCTCATGCAAGTCGTTGGACGGCCCGTCTTCGGCTACACCCACCACCTGGCGCGGCTTGCCATCGATCTGAACCCAGTTGCCAAGCGGGTCGCGGTCGCCATACACGGTACGGACGAAGGCTTGCGAGACGACCACCACCAGCGGCGCGCCGGCACGGTCGCGGCGATCGATGCCCCGCCCGGCCACCACGCGAGTTCCCATCAGGGTAAAGTAGTTGCCGCCCACGTTGTTGAGCGGCACGCCCATGGGCGCCATGCCGGGAATTTCGACTCGCGCCGTGAGCCCGCCGCCGGAACCGCTCAGCGGAAGCCGCCGCGCGTAGGTTGCTCCGCGCACGCCCGGCAGCGTAGCCAGCCGCTCGCACACCTGCTCGCACCAATCCGCCCGCGGAATATGCAGCGACTGGATCACCGATAGCGCCAGGACTTTTTTATGCGGATCCAGCCCCGGCCGTATCTCGGTTGCATGGTGAAGGCTGGTCAGGAACAACACGGCGACGCCGAACAGCGCCACGCTCACCGCGATCTGCGATGTGACCAGCGCCTTCTGCTACCAGGTGCGGCGCGCCATGGTCACGCCCTGAGCCTGTTTCAATACGTCGGAAATGTTGAGCCGCGCCGCGTGCAGCGCGGGCACCAGACCGGCCACCAGAAGAGCCAGAACGAGCGCCCCTACCGAAAAGGCAAGCACGCGGTAATCCAGCCGAATGCCGAAATCCATAAACGCGTCCATCGCGTGTTCGAACTGCGAGACTTTCTCCGTCAGAAGCTGGGCCAGCAGCAGGCCCAATCCGGCGCCCGCAAGACACAACAGTAAGGTTTCCACCAACAGTTGGCGCGCCACGCGCCACTTGCCGCCGCCAAGCGCCATCCGCATGCCCAGCTCCCTGCGGCGCACCTCGGCCTGCGCCAGCCGCAACTGAGCCACGTTGGCGCAAGCCACGAACAGGACCAAGCCCAGCACCGCCACCAAGCCGCCGCCAAACAACAGATCGTCCGCCCAGGGCCGCGCCAAGCATTCGACCACGGTTGCCGAAACGTTGCTGGGGGCCAACTTGTGCTTTCCCGGCCCGCGAATGGCGGCATCCAGTTGCGCCGCGGCGCGTGCCGCTGTCAGGGGAGCATGGAATTGCGCCGCGATCTCGAACTGGCCGTCGCGAGAGCGCTCTTCGTCCTTGGACCCGAGCGTGTGGAACCATGCGCGCGCGCTCACCCAGACGCCGATCAGAACTCCCCGCTGAAGACCGGTGAAAACCTCCGGCATCACGCCCGCCACCACGAATGCCTGATGGTTGAGCAACACAGTCTTGCCCACGATGTGCGGGTCGCTCGAGAAACGCGTTTGCCACAGCCGATGACCCAACACAGTCTCCGGCCTACCCCCGACCTCACTGATCGAGGCGCGGCCCAGCGCCGGCTTCACTCCCACCACCCGAAAGTAGCTCGGGGAGGCAGGCTGAATGATCACCATCTCGCTGTCGTCGCCCTCGCCCACCTGGACGCCGCGCCGCTGGCTGGCCACCAGTTGCGCCTGGCCTTCCAACGCTTTGGCCATATCGAGGTAATCCGGCCAACCGTACATCATCCAGTTGCCGTCGTCGCCCCGCGATTCGACCGACCACAGATTCTGCGGTCGTTCCACCGCCAGCGGCCGCAAGATGGCGGCGTCGCCTACGGCAAACAAGCCCGTGGTCAGGCCAATCCCGAGCGAAATCGAAAGCACGGCCAACGCCGTAGCGCCGGGGTTCTTCGCGAGCAGACGAAGAGCCATGCGGAGGTCGCGGATCCACTCATGGGGCAACATAGACGAGACTTGGGGGCAATTTCAGGACCAGAGGCCCGGCTTGGCTATACCTTTACCATAGGGTCTGTTGATCTGATTTCGAGCGCTCGAGCTGTCCGATTATGGGACGGACTGCGCGCCGATGACATTTCGGCACGCACAGGAATGCACAACGGCGAAACCCGAACCATCGCTACCGGACCAACTTATTCCAGCTATAAAGGGTCTGATTCTATGCTTCTGGCTGGCTCGCAACGGCGGCCGCCTCATTGAGTGGCCGCCGCTTCCAGTGGATTGGAGATCTGCTGTACGCTGATGCCGCCCACGCCGACCCGCAAGAACAGGTGGTGCGCGGCCTTGGAGCCGTTGTTTGTCAGGCCGTGGCCGAACGCGAGCGAATAGTGGGACGTTCCGGGCAAATCCGAATATACGGTGCCGAGACGGCAGCGGGCGTTGAGCTCGTATGCGGCGCCCTGGGGCACCTGCACCATGACGTCGCCCAGGTGCGCGCGAGCGTCGATATCGCCGGCCACATCCGTTACGATCACATCGCCCTTTCCTTCGCGAATCGCCAACCGCGAGTTGCGTGGCGCCTGAATGCGATATTCCAAAGTGAAATCGCCCCAGCCGCGAAACAGGCGGACCAGCCGGTTGCGCGAGGGAAAGCTGGTGGAAATCACCAGGTCGCCATTGGCGGCCTTGGTGGTGTTCACGTGAATCCGATTGAGATAATCTTGCGCCGCCGCGCGCGCGTGGGGATCGTCACGCCGGAATTCGGAGCGCGTCACCGTCACTTCCACGTCCGGACGGTCCCAGCCTTCCACGTTGACCTCGCCGTAGGCGTTCTCCACTCGAATCGTGCCGCTCGCCGCCACGCCCGCCTTATAAGTCGTGCTGACCAAGCCGATATGTGGCGACGCGGCGGCGGTGTAGGCCAGCGCCCCCGCGCAGGCGAAAAGCGTTAGTAAACGGGTCATGGTTGCTCCATTCGAGGCGTCTCCTTCCAGCATACAAGGTTCACAAGAGCTTCCCGTGAATGCCCGCTCCGGGCTAGCGCCGGAACCGGTTGCGCATGGCCAGCCGATATTCGCGGCGCTCCCCGGCTTCCTGGAAACGGCGGATTTCGTCCTCGGTCTCCGGAATCACGGCCGGAACCGGGGTGGCCTTGCCTTCCGAATCGAGCGCCACGAAAGTGAGATAAGCGGAACAGGTATGGACGAGCCGGCCGGTCATCAGGTTCTCCGTCACCACCTTGACGCCGACCTCCATGGAAGTGCGAAAAACGCGGTTCACCGACGAGTGCAGAACGATCAGCTCGCCGATGTGCACGGGGTGCAGGAAGTGGAAACTATCCACCGAGGCGGTGACGATCGGGCGCCGCGCATGGCGCATGCCGGCCATTGCAGCGGCCAGGTCCACCAGGTGCATGACCTTGCCGCCGAGCACGGCGCCCAACCCGTTGGCGTCGTTGGGAAGCGCCAGCTCGGAGTATTCGGAAGCGGATTCCCTTACCGGTTTGGCATCCATGCTAGGTTTTCCGCCTTCCGCCGCAGGTAGCTCTGCGCGTAAGCCACAGCCTGGCGCGGCGTGCACGTACCGGCCGGATCGGGCGAAACCGCCTCGCGGTCAACCGAATACTCCAGCGCGCCGTGGGCGTACGGCTGGTGATCCCGTTCCAGAACGTAGTAGAGTCGAAGGGTGGTTCCGTTGTCCGCGACCAGAGTGAAGCGAGCGGCGTCTGGGCCGGCGGTGGCCGGGAACCGATGGCAGAAGCCGCGCGCGTAACCCAGGTTGCAGAGCATGCGGAGGTTGCTTCGGTCGGGCTCGGTCGCCCTGTCCGGTTCGACGCGGCACATACCCGCCCACTCATCGCCCAGCGGCAGGGTAGCATTTCCCGCTTCCGCCCCGTGGGCGCGCGGGGCCACCGGATCGAAATAGGGGCACGACATTTTGGAGGTATGGTAACACAAGCATGGCAAGCAGCCGGATGGACATACTCAATGGCATGTTGGCGCAGAATCCCAACGACAGTTTTGCGCGCTATGGCCTGGCGATGGAATACCGCAATCGCGGCGGCCTGGAGCGGGCGATCGAGGAGTTCCGTGCTCTGACGGCGGCCGATCCGGATTATTCCGCCGCGTATTTTCATGCCGGTCAGACTTTGGAGCGGCTGGGCCAGACGGACGAAGCCCGCCAGTGGTACCGGCGCGGCATCGAGGTAACCACCCGCAAGGGCGAACGGCATGCGCTGAGCGAGTTGCAGGCAGCGCTCGATCTGCTGGGATGAACGCGAAGCTTGGGCGATTTGCCAACCCGAGCCGCCGCAAACCATGTAGAATAGAAATTTCGGGCCGTGGCGCAGCCTGGCTAGCGCGCTTGCTTGGGGTGCAAGAGGTCCCGAGTTCAAATCTCGGCGGCCCGACCAAATTCCTCAAATACTTACAGGCAGCACACCTTCCTAGACCCTCCGTTTGGAGTCCATTTGGAGTCCAAAATGGACGCCGGCCGCGGGGACTTCCGAAAGCACGAAAAACACTTCTCAAATTCCTGGCGCCTCTCTCCTCCTATAAAAAACCCGACAAACCCGACATTTCTGGCCTAACCGACTGATTCTGTTAGCAAAACTGATGTCGGGTTTCCCAAAAAAACCCGACATTGACCCGACATTTCCCGCCAAAAACCCGACATTTGGCTACCGGAGGGGCTGGCACGCGGTCACCGTTTCTCAATCCTCACGATACTTAGAACTCTCCGTGCCGCTTGCGTCTGACCATCGTGCGAACTCGGCGGGCTCTGCTCTCACAAATCATCTGTTGACGACTGAAATCCAGAATTGCTATTCAGGGGACGGAATGATTAAGTCGCCCCAGTCGCTGGTAATCGAGATCTGGCACATCGACAAGTTCGTCTTCTACGCCCGCAATCCCCGCAAGAACGACGCCGCAGTGGATCGCATGTGCGCCTCGATCCGCGAGTTCGGCTTCAAAATTCCATGTCTGGCCCGTAGCGACGGGACCCTGGTAGACGGTCACCTCAGAATCAAGGCCGCCCGCAAGCTGGGCTCTTGGCCGGGCGGCGACATTACCTGCATTCCCGTGATTCTCTGCGATGAGTGGACCGAGGCTCAGGTGAAGGCCTTCCGCTTGATGGTGAATCGCTCCGTTGCGTGGGCAGCATGGGACGAGGATCTACTGGCCCTAGAGCTTCAGGAGTTGAACGAAGCGGATTTCGATCTCAGCCTGACCGGCTTCGATCCGGGCGAGATCGACGGTCTGTTAGCCATTCCGGATGAGGAGAAAGCTAACGCGGCGCCACCGGTTCCTGAGAACCCAGTGTCGCGTACTGGTGATCTGTGGATCTGCGACAAGCATCGAGTGCTCTGCGGCGACGCCACCAGCGCGGAAGACGTAGCGCGCCTGCTGGGCGAACGAAAGCCGATCCTGATGGTCACCGACCCCCCTTATGGCATCGAACTCGATTCCGAGTGGCGCGACCGCGCCGGCTTGAATGGCTGCGGGGCCGCCGAAGCCAGTTACATGAAGCACCGCACCGAGGGCCACACTGAAACGACCATCTCCGGCGACACGCGGGCCGACTGGTCCGCGGCCTTCGAACTGGTCCCGAGCCTCCAGGTCGCCTATGTCTGGCACGCCTCGAAGTTCACGAGGGAGGTTCTCGATGGGTTGCTGCGCATCGACTTCGTCCACCACCAGCAGATTATCTGGGACAAAGGGCGGACGGTTCTAACGAGGACGCTCTATTGGTTTCAACACGAGCCCTGCTGGTTCGTCCGGAAGAAGAATGCGCCGTGGTATGGGAAAGCAGGCGAGAATTCCACGATCTGGGCCTCGCCCTCACCGAAATTCATCATGGGTGGGTCGGACGAGGAAAAATACGATCACCCAACCCAGAAACCGATTGAATTGATGCGCCGGCCGATCCTGAACCATTTGAAGCGAGGTGAGCTGGTCTACGAGCCGTTCCTCGGCAGCGGCACAACACTCGCCGCCGCGGAACTAACGGAGCGCGTTTGCTGTGGCCTCGAGCTGGACCCGAAGTACGTGGACGTGATTGTGCAGCGCTGGCAAACGCTGTCCAGCAAAAAGGCCAAGCTCGACGGCGACGGGCGGACGTTCGACGAGATTGCCAAGGAGCGTCTGCCAGGGCGAGGCACGGCCCTTGCCAGCCCGGATGCCGAGCCCGAATCTCGACAGCAGATCCACGACCCGAGAAACCCATGGCGGAACCTCGATCCGGCTTCCTCCGAAGCCGAGTAAGGGGACTGCGGGAGGAAGGGAATTTGGCAGGGCGCGCCGGGGAGTGAAGCCCAGAAGCAGAGAAGGCCCGCCGCGGCAGCACCGGGCGGGCCAGAAAGGGAGGGATGCGACCCATGCTAAGCGTTGATCCGATATGTGCGCTCGCCGCCCTCGGGTCTGAAGGATTCGATGCGGTATCCGGCCTTTTTCATCGCGCCGGCCATGAATCCGCGTACCGTGTGCCGCTGCCAGCCCATTTTGTCCATAATCTCGGAAAGGGTGGCGCCGTTCTTCCGCTGGAGCATCGCCACCACCTGGGCCGTCTTGCTGCCTTCGCGCGGGCCAGCGGCTTCCTGCGTCTTGGCGGCCTTTTTGGCTTTGGGCGCCTTCCTGGCAGGGCTGGTCTTCTTGGTAGCCTTGGCCTTGCCGGGCGCGCCCTTGGCCGCCTGTGCGCCAGCTTTGCGCTTCTTGTCGGCCTTCGGCTTCGTGGGCTCAGCCTCGGGTTTGGCGGGCTCGGCCAGGCCCTGGATACGCTCCCAGATCCGGACGATTGCCGTCTTCGCGTCCTTCAGCTTCTTCACCGGCTTCTCGCCAGCCAAGCTATTCAGTATCGCTACCAGGCGCTCCGCCGGCCAGGACGCAGCCAATTCCGCCAGCTCTTGCTGGCTACTGAAAACGTCGAAAGGGGTTGCGGTGGTGGTGGCGGCGGCCTCTTCCGGGGTCGCAAACGCCACGATTTCATTCTGTTCGCTGATGGTAAAAGTCGCCATAATCGTGCTCCTTGGGGCCACGCTCCGCGCGGTCATGGACATGGATCACTCCGAAGTGCTTGAAAAGCAAGGCGATTCTTCAGCAAATCGACGGAGGCCGGCGGAGAACGCTACTGAACGGACAGGCCGGCAGATTGCGTCAGGTTGCGTCAGGTTGCGTTAGATGAAAGGGCACGGGACCAAATTCGGGCGCAAAAAGGAGGAGGCGGTTGCGGCATTGCTCACACAGCGCAACATCGAGGAGGCCGCCAAAGCCGCCGGCATCGCGCCCAACACACTCCTAAAGTGGCTGAAGGAGCCCGAGTTCCAGACCGCCTACCGCCAGGCTCGCCGGGACGCATTCGGGCAAGCCGTCGCGCGGCTTCAGCAAGGGACGTCGGCGGCAGCCACTACTCTCCTGAAAACGATGATTGATCAGGGCACGCCAGCGTCCGTCAAGGTGCGGGCAGCCGAGGCAATCTTCAACCACGCTGCCAAAGCGATTGAAATCGAGGATATCGACGCCCGCGTGACGGCGCTGGAGCAGGCTGCGGAGCTATCAAAGCGTGCGCGATGACTCCTGAATCGGAGACTGGATCGTGAACTTCCGTCGCAGACTCGAAGCGCTCGAAAAGGGGCTTATCGGTGAGCCGATCCTATTGCAAATGCCGGACGGCCGCACTGAGACGATTCCGGGCCGCGGCGACTACGTGCTCGATCTGATTTGCCGCGTCTACCGTGGAGAGCGGACGTCAGAGATAGAGCTAATCGCTCAAAGCATTAGCTCGATCGAGCCGGGCGGTGCACATATGCTCGACTTGGCGCGGGCGGTTTTTGAATGGACCAAGGAGGACGCACAGTGAAACCATCGAGAAGGACGTGTGGGTGCGTGAGATGCACCGCCAAGCGGTGAGGGAAGCACTGGGGCGGAGGGTTTGGTGATGTACAACCATGTCAGACGAATCGCAAAGCTGGAGAAGCAGTTTGGGACCGTGGAGAGCGAGTCTCCGCTTTTATTGGTGGTGTCCAGGATAGGTTGCCCACTTGCCCTTGATGAGGACAGATGCGTCGAGATCCTCGGCGAATCCGGGTTTCTGCCCAGGGGCCCCGCCATGGGCGTCGTGAATCTCGGCAGGATGCCTAAAGGCCTTAATGCGAAGGAAACGGAGAGCTATCTGCGGGAGAATGGCTCGGAGATCTGTGGTTTTGGAACAGCGGGGCGTTGAACGGTTGCCACCGCCATTGCCGCTGCGGAGGGTTCGGGACGGCTGCGCCCGCGACCTTGAACTCTCGAATCGCGGCAACAACCATGCACGCGCGCCGGGAGTTCGCTCTGTCCAGCAGGCCGGAATAGCTAACGATATTGCCTGATAACGCTGCTCTGTACGAGTGGCGTATTCCGGCGATGCTTCCCAGAACGCGACTTCGGGCCAGTGTCGGACCACTTTCCGAGAAGACTTGCCAACGCTTCACCGAAGCCTCGCCTCCGCCACTCCCAATGCCCCTGTCAGGTGTCTCACTCCCTCGCGGAGCTGTTTGGCCTCCGCCCCCGTGAAACCCAAACCCTGCCTGGCCTCATCTAACTGACGCGGGCTGAGGGCCGCTCGCATCACTCCCCGATCCCGATGTGGTAGCCCCAGAAGATGCCCGATCTCGTGGGTCATCACACAGCCGAGGCAGACAGGCCGATCCGTGATCTCTGCGAGGTTTTTCGCTGTCGCATAGGACGCGTACGCCCGTGGCGCGCCGGGGACGACCAGCGCAGACCCCGCAAGGTGGGCCTTCGCCCCCATCTTCGGCATCACGTTCATGGTGACGTAGCGTCCCTCGGGAGGAACTGGTTGGTTGCAGCCTTCGGGCCACGCTTGGCCGAACTGGCAGACCACCCAGACCGTCTCGATCCCCACCAAGCCGAAAGTCCTCCGCGCCATTCCGACAGCAGACGACATCACCTCGGCCGGCACCCCAGTGTAGTCGAACACGGCGACAGTGAGACGGCCCTGCGCATTCAGGCATGCGCTGGCCGCTCCCATCAAGATCACGGCAACCAGCAGTTTGCGGTTTCTCATATCGCTGCTCCTGGCCCGAACGCGCAAGAAGCTGGAAATCGGGGCAAAAATTGCGGATAATCAGAGCCGGAATCAGAACCGCTGGAAAGGTTGGCTGCATGGCCGACGCTCGCGGAGAAGTTACCGAGCTGCTGGCCGAGTTGAAGCTTGGCCGGAAGGACGCCTTCAACCGGCTGATGCCGCTGGTTTACCGGGAACTATGCCGTATCGCCAGCAATCAAATGCGGGATGAGCGGGTGGGCCACACGCTGCAACCCACGGCGCTGGTGCACGAAGCCTTCCTACGCCTGGTAGACCAGAGTCGGGCCGACTGGCAGAACCGGGCGCAATTCCTCGGCGTCTCGGCCCAACTGATGCGCCGGTTACTGGTCGATCACGCGCGGAAACGCCGCGCCGCCAAACGCGGTATTCCAGTCACGCTGAACGAAGAGATCTTTCAACGGAAACCCGGTGCCGACCAGACCGAGGAAATCCTGGCGGTGGACGAAGTCCTGGCCCGGCTCAGCGAATTGGATCCGCGACAGGCTCGCGTGGTGGAATTGCGCTACTTCGGCGGGCTATCGGTGGAAGAGACGGCGGATGCCATGGGCATCGCGACGCGTACAGTCAAGCTCGACTGGGCCATGGCCAAAGGGTGGATGCAATCCCAGTTGAGCTGGGGCGGACGGCTGTGACACCGGCGCGCTGGGCCCAGATCAAGGAACTGTTCAGCACGGCGCTGGAGACTCCGGAAGCGGAACGGTCGCGATTCCTGGAGTCAGGTTGCGGTGGGGATGCGGAGTTGCGCGCCGAAGTGGAGCGGATGCTGGCGGGGAACGAAGAGCCGAGCTGGCAAAGTCCGGCCGCGAAACTGTTCCCGGTGGCCGCCGAACTGGCGCCCGGCGACGCGGTGGGGCATTACCGCATCGAAGCCAGGCTGGGCGAAGGGGGCATGGGCGTGGTCTACAAGGCCAAAGATACGCGCCTTTTGTCTCGTTGGCGGATAGCTTTCTCGCGTGTCATCTATAATGATGATTCACATTCCTCAAAGGCAAGTCAACACATTTTTCGAAAAAATGTTTCGAGATGCCGCAGTGACGCGGGAACGGCGGCGGCGGGGAGATCGGGAATCGGGCGCTGTACGATTCAACAACGAGCCACGCACCGGACCTATGAAAACAAGGAGTTTCCTTGCGGAATTTTAAGTGGGAAAGTAGCTAGTGTTCCACCACTTTTCCCGCAGCTTCGGGAGTTTCGTTGGCCTGCGGGGTAACATTGGCAATGTTGGGCGTTATGTCGGCATCCGCCATGCCCGTGGTCCAGCGGAGCGCGCCCAGTATCATCTGTCGGAAAACGGGACTCTTCCAGATTTCCTCACCGTGCCCCAGGCTGGTGTAATAAACACGCCCTTTCCCTTCCATCCGCGCCCACGCGACGGGATAATTCGGGCGACGGTAAAGATTGCCCGCCATCTTGGCGCAATCCAGCGCAAGGATAACATGTAGATCCGGCGGAAAATGCTTGGAAGAGTACCACTCCTCAAACGAGGTGAAATCGGCGGGAACGTGTTCCATCCCTGGAAAGCCTTTATCCACCTGAATCAGATAGCCATTCTGTTCGCGGTTATAGCCAATGTATTCGGCTCCCAACATTTTGGTGTAGGCTTCGGCCTGGGAGCGGCCACCGGAATCATTCGAAGCCGGAACGTGACTAAAGGTGTCAATCGCGCAGTGTACACCAATGAACCCCTTCCCGCTTCGAATCGCCTCCAGGAACGCCTTTTTCCCTTCCGGTGTCATCAGCCGGTAATTATCCCCCAGGCCATTCCTGGGTTGGCTTGTTAAATCGCCAGTGGTGTAGAACAAAAACGCGTCGTACTTGGCGATATTCTCCGGTGAAAAAATCGTGCCGTCCTTGCTGAAGATAAAATCAATGTTATTCTCCTGCCCAAATTCCAGCATCTCCTTCTCCAGAAAACTGGGCCAGGCGGTGTCCCGATACACGATGGGATGTTCGTAACCCGCTGATTTGGTGAAGAAGAGAACGTGCTTGGGAGCCGCGGCGCGGTATTCCTGATCCAACCAGACTGGGAACTTTGGGAAGTGCGGATTGTCCACCGGCGGATTGGAGGGGATAAACTTGCTCGCTCGCTGCGGAATTTCATTGGCCCGCGGAGTGACCTTGGCGATGTCTGGCGTTATATCCGC
>Ga0187888_1003082_pt1 | contig 13392 bp, 17 predicted proteins | sample June2016WEW_7_40_FD_132987 | JGI IMG/M metagenome (GOLD analysis project Ga0187888, IMG submission 132987) | Peatland microbial communities from SPRUCE experiment site at the Marcell Experimental Forest, Minnesota, USA - June2016WEW_7_40 | ecosystem: Environmental > Terrestrial > Soil > Wetlands... | reverse complement strand
TGTTGCTGCTGTTTCGATACCCCAGGAAAACGCTTCTCTGCCTGGTTCCCGCGGCCCTGGTTCCGATCGCCGCGTTCGTGGCGGCCCACTATGCGGCCCTGGGCGAATTGAAGCTGGCTTACACGGAATTCGGCACCGAATCTTATCTGTGGGAGGGCAGTCCATGGAAAACACCGCTGGAGCTTGATGCCCTCAACCTTCCCTGGTTCGATCCCCAGCAGGCCGCGCGACGGGGAATCGCGGGCGAGTCCCACGGCCTTTATCTCTTGCACATGACGCTGGGGCATCACGGATTCTGGTCGCTCACGCCGATTTTCTTTTTCTCGCTTGGAGGATTGGTACGGCTCCTGCGCCGCGTCGGCGAGCCGATGGCCGCGGTCGCCTGGATGACGACAATCCTGACCATCGTGCTGCTGGCCTTCTACACCTGGAACCCGATGGCGCGAAACTATGGGGGCTCGACTCAGGGTCTGCGCTGGCTCTTCTGGCTGATTCCGTTCTGGCTGCTGCTGCTGCCCAAAGGGGTCGAAACGGGCCAGTACCGCGGCTGGGTCCGCTGGCTGAGCCTGCTGGCCCTCTCGGTCTCCGTCATCTCGGTCGGCTACGCGCTGCGCAATCCCTGGAGCCACCCCTGGATTCTCGACGCGCTCGAGCATCTTGGTTTTTATGGTCTTCCGCGTTGAGAGCAGTCCCGGCGGGGAAGCGGTGAATTGGCGGACCTGTCATCATATTCGTGACATTTTATTGAACGGAAGTATTGATTGATTAATCATTTGTGGCGATGCATCAAGCAACCTAAAATATTTAGAACTACCTTGACCTGGGGACGACGAGGGATCTAGGCTAAAGGTGAGAGGTTGTTCGCGATCGGGCGGTTTCTCCCGGCCCGGATAGCCTGGGTTGCGGCGCCATGAGCAGGTCGCGCTTGCGGGGTGTTCCGGGTCACGGAGCAGCGCGAATCGAGGTGTTGCCATGAACAGGCCGTTTGCAGATCGATACGAGGCCGGCCGCGTTCTGGCGGAAAGCCTGCGCACCTTCGCGGGCCATGCCGACGTGATGGTTCTGGGGCTGCCGCGTGGCGGAGTGCCCGTAGCCTACGAGGTCTCCCGCGAGCTGGGAGTCTCGTTCGACGTTTTCATGGTGCGGAAGCTGGGTGCGCCGGGACAGGAAGAGCTGGCGATGGGGGCGATCGCCTCCGGTGGCATTGTGGTCATCAATGACGAGGTGGTCGATGCTTTGAAGGTCCCGTGGGAGATGGTCGAAGCCGAGATCGTGCGGGAGCGGATGGAACTGACTCGCCGCGAGCTGCTCTACCGGGGCAACCGTCCGCTGCTTGACGTCACGGGGCTCACCGTGCTTCTGGTCGACGACGGTCTTGCGACCGGATCGACCATGCGGGCCGCGGTACGAGCCCTGCGACGGAAGCATCCGGCGAAAATCATCGTTGCTGTACCAACGGCGGCTCCCTCCACCCTCCAGGAGTTTGAAACGATCGCTGATTCCTGTGTCGCTTCGATCACTCCCGAGCCGTTCCGGGCCGTTGGACTGTGGTATGAGAACTTCGATCAGATTAGCGATGAAGAGGTCTGCGATTTGCTCGCACGGCCGGTCAAGGGTCTGGGTGGTGATCCAGCGTCGCAACTCGGGTTGCTCTCGGCGGAAAACTCCGATCCGGTGGTTCCGCGCTGAGCAGCCCGCCGCGCGGTGGTGTTGTCACTTGTCAATCGATCCTGGGTCATGCAGCGAGGAGACCGTCACGGGAATTCACCAGGAGAGATCTCCATGGGTGCCAGCATGAAAGATCAGGTCCTGGAACGCGTGGCCGAAATCTCCGTCGGCGCGCGAAAAGTGCGCGGGATTTTGGTTCTGCCCCCGGCTGCGTCCGCGGTGGTCGCTTTTGCGCACGGCAGCGGGAGCGGGCGATTCAGCCCTCGCAACCAGTTCGTTGCCAAAGTCCTCCAGCAGTCACGGTTGGGAACTCTGCTGATCGACCTGCTGGAGGAGGACGAGGCCGAGGATCGCTCCCGGGTCTTCGACATCGGGCTGCTTGCCGACCGGCTCCAGGCCGCCGCCGACTGGCTGGCGACCCAGCCTGAGACGCTGCGCATGCCTCTGGGATACTTTGGAGCCAGCACGGGCGCGGCTGCTGCGCTCTTGGCCGCGGCCCGGAAACCCGCCGCGGTCGCCGCGGTCGTCGCACGGGGAGGGCGGCCCGACCTGGCTCGCGAGTCGCTTTCCCAGGTCACTGCTCCCACGCTCCTGATCGTGGGAGGAGATGACGAGGTCGTGGTGGACTTGAACAGGGAGGCCTATGCCCTGCTGCGGTGCCACCGGCAACTCGATATCGTTCCCGGCGCCACCCATCTGTTCTCCGAGCCGGGCGCCCTGGAGGAGGTCGCCCGGCTGGCGGAGGAGTGGTTCCTCCGCTACTTGGTTCAAGCTCCGGCGTGAGGGCCCGCCCGACTTTACTCCGGCGGCCCAGGGTATCCGGAGGTACCGCCCATGATGCCGATCAAGACCATCTTGCATCCGACGGATTTCTCGAAACCATCGGAGTATGCGTTGCGGCTTGCCTGTGCCCTGGCTCGTGACTATCAGGCCCGGCTGCTGCTGCTGCACGTGGTCGAGCCGCCGGTGTACTACGGGGAACTGGGTATGGCGGTTCCCCTTCCCGCCGACTTTCACGAGAGCCTGCTAGAGCGCCTGTCGCGGCTCGTGCCCGTCGAATGCGGAATTCTCGTCGAGACGATTCTCGTCGAGGGAAACGCCTCACAGCAGATTCTCCGCGTCGCGGAAGAGCACCATTGCGATCTGATCATCCTGGGAACCCACGCTCGAACCGGGCTCTCCCGCGTGCTCCTGGGAAGCGTCGCCGAGGATGTGATTCGACACTCCCGCTTCCCCGTGCTGACGCTCAAGACCCCTTCTCTGCTCGATTCCACGGTCTCGGAATCGGCAGAGGCTTGTGCGGTGGTTGCCCGGCAGGCCGGGGCGAAGCCGTCGCGCAGCGTGCTGGTGATCTAGCCCCGAAACACGCGTGATTCCTGGTTCATCCGGCTGACGCATGCGCGGGGTTATCGAGGGATGGTTTCAGCTTATCAGGCCGACCCGAGCAGGAGGCGACTTGCCAGAGCCGCCCAGTCCTGGTAGCATCAAATTTGGCGCAAATTCGGTGCACGGAGTCGGCTGCCATGCTAGATATCAAGAGCGACATCAACTCGCTCTCCAATTTCAAGCGAAAAACCTCCGAGTTCCTCCGTCAGTTGAAGGAAACGGGGCATCCCGTCGTCCTGACGATCAACGGCAAGGCCGAACTGGTGGTGCAGGACACTGCTTCCTATCAGAAACTCATCGAGCTGGCCGAGCGAGCCGAACGCATGGAAGCACTCCAGGCATCTATCAGTGACATGCGGGCTGGAAAGGTCGTCCCAGTTGAAGACATGCTTGCCGAGATGCGGCAGCTCCTCGCCGAGAAGCAGGGCCGGTGAGTTACCGCATCGTTGTCACGCTCACGGCGAGGACCGACGCCGTCGAGGCGTTCCGGTGGATCGCCGAACAATCCCCGGACGCAGCCGCGCGTTGGTATGCGGGATTCCAGAAGGCCATCGCCAAGCTGAGCAGGAACCCCGAACGGCATCCGGTTGCTGAAGAGGAATCGGAGCAGGCCGGTGTCACGCTACGACAAATGCTTTACGGCCGGCGTCGGGGCATCTACCGCATCCTTTTTTCGATTCAGGGGGATACCGTCACCCTGCACTCTGTCCGCCACAGTGCCCGAGGCCCCATTAACGTAGAGGGTTCGGGCGGGACATAATGCCTTGTCGTGTTCTAAAGGCCCTGAAGCTTCAGTTCGTCGAACTCGGTCTGAGCGTCGGACTTCGACCAGAGGCCGATCTTGCCGGGACCGGGGAACGTGGCGTCGTGAACGTCCAGCAGCTTCACGCCGTCCTTGTAGCAAACGATGTGATCGCCTTTCATGGTCACGCGAAGGTGGCACCAGGCGCCCGGGTAGGTGGCCTCGGCGCTCTGGAGCTGGGTGCGCTTACCGTCCACTACCGTGTACACCCGGAAATTGTTCTCCAGGGGATTGAACCGGGCCACATAGTAGTTCTTCGCGTCCTTGGCCCGCCAGATCAGTCCGCCTCCCTGGTCGTTCACGCCGGCGACCGGCCGCAGGTTGACCGAGAGGTCAAGGTCCCGGGTATCGTGTCCCCCAATGAGGACCACGTTGAATACCGGCTTGGGGTTGCGGGCAAGCTGCGCAAGCACTTTGCCGTTGTCATACGCCACGACAGCCCAGTGGCCGACCGCGGCCGCGAAGCCATTCGGAAGTGCCCCGGTCTCGTCCTTGTCGAAAGTCCATGTGTCGTTCTCGGCGGCTCCCGCGGGCAATGCCGCCCACAAGAGTCCGATCAATACCCTGCGAGCGAGACCGCGGCGATAGGCCTTCATCGATTCAGACTCCAGGTACGGCAAGAGCGTTGGGCTCGGAGACGCGAGGGGGAAAGCGGGTGGTTTCCGGCAAGGTCAGCGTGACCTGCGTCCCCTTTCCGGGCTGACTGACCACTTCGATGAAACCCTGGTGCGCCTCGGCGATGGACTTGCAGATGGAAAGTCCCAGACCGTGGCCCCCGGTGCGACGACTGCGGGCGGAGTCGACCCGGTAGAAGCGATCGAAGATGCGGGGCAGATGCTCGGGAGCGATGCCGATTCCCGCATCCGAGACGATCACCCTGGCCTGCCCCTTCTGGCGCTCGACGCGGATGCCGATGCTGCCGCCGGCCGGGGTGAACTTGATTGCATTGTCCAGCAGGTTGAAGAGCAGGCGACGAAGCTGTTCCGCGTTGCCCAGCACGTTGCAGGGCGACGATGCATCGACCATGAGCTCCTGGTTCTGCTCAGCCGCCACGACCCGGATGTCGTCGGCGACCTCACGGACAATCCGGTCCAGGCTGAGGACGTCCCCGGTGTGCGCGCCAAGTCCCGCGTCCGCGCGGAAGAGGAAAAGAAGAACCTCGCTCAATCGTGACAGGTGGTCGATTTCTTCCAGCATGTTTTCCAGACAATCTCGGTATTGTTCGGATTCCCGGGGAATGCGGAGTGCCACCTCGGCCTCGTTGCGGAGGATCGCCAGCGGGGTGCGCAGCTCGTGGGCGGCGTCGGCGGTGAACCGCCGGACTTCCTCGAACGATCGTTCCAGCCGCGCGATCATTCCATTGAGCGTGCGTGCCAGACGCCCCAGCTCGTCATCGGGGTTGGGCTCGTGCAGGCGCCGGTCAAGCTGGGTCGCCGTGATCTCGTCGGCCGTGGCGGCCATGCGCTCGACCGGGGCCAATGCCTGCCGAGCCAGCAAGTAACCTCCTCCGAGGGTGCAACCCACCGCGAGGGGCCCGAGCAGAAGCAGGATGGCCATCAGCTCGCCGAGCTGTTTGTCATTCTCTTCCAGCGACGTGGCAACCTGAACGACCAGCGGAACGCTGTAGCGGTCGGAGAGCCGGCTGACCATCCGGAACCGTCCCAGGCCCGCGACGGTGAAGTTGTCGAAGACCTCACGACCTGCACCGGGAAGCTTCGATGGCGGCGGCAGCCCGCGGTCGCGGATCCGATCGCCGCGCATCCAGATCGTCCCATCGACATCGCTAACCTCGATATCAAAAGCCGGATGCCGCGCGTACTGTCGCTCGAGCCGATCTCGCAGCCCCCAGCGTCCCTGCGAGCGAGATAACTGGTCCTCGATCACGGTCATCTGGATCGACAGACTCTCGCTGGTCCGAATCTGCAACCCTCGCTGCATCAGGAGATAAACGCTGATGCCAAAAACGGCGAGGACTCCAGCCAGCACGGCGCTGTACCAGAGAGTCAGCCTCCAGCGGATGCTCAGCCGCTTCATGCACCATCCCTCAGGGAGTAGCCCACGCCTCTCACGGTGTGGATCAGAGTCTTCTTTTCGGGGCGTTCGATCTTCTTGCGGAGGAGCGTGATGTAAACATCGATGGTGTTGGTCAGGGTTCCGGTGCCTTCCTTCCAGACGTCGCGTGCGATCATGTCGCGAGTGACCGCCGTGTTCTTGTTGCGCAGCAGGAACTCGAGGAGCTCGAACTCGCGTCGGGTCAGCTCGATCTCGATGCCTCCTCGGGTGACCGACCGGGTGACCAGGTTCATTTCCAGGTCATCGGCCTTGAGGCAGAGATCACGATTCACAACGTCGCGCCGCAGCAATGCGCGTATCCGGGCGAGCAGCTCGGCGAAGGCAAATGGTTTGGCCAGGTAATCGTCGGCCCCTGAATCGAGCCCCTGGACCCGGTCCTCGATCCCGTCTCGCGCCGTGAGGATCAAGATCGGCTTGGTGAATCCGTCACTTCTCAAGCTGCGCAGCACGTCCAATCCATCGCGTTCGGGAAGCATCAGGTCAAGCACGATGGCATCGACGGGCTGACTCTTGGCGTGAAGATAGCCCTCCTCTCCGGTCAGGGCCGGGATCACCTCGTAGCCCTCCTCGGACAGACCGCGCTCCAGACTTTGCAGAAGCTTCTTCTGGTCCTCGATCACAAGCAAGCGAGACATGGCCGAACTCCTTGGGCGGATCGCTGGTTCTCCAGTGGAGAACTTCTGTGATCTTACCAGGTTTACCATCTCGAACACTCGGGTCATCTTCACGTTGGTGAAAAGCAGTTAATCTGGAGAGCCGGCCCCGGGGTGGACTGAAACCGGCCCGTACCCTTTGAGTTGTGGTGCGGGTCGACTAAACTGTGTGCCAGAGCGACCGGTGCATGGATTTCATCAGACAAGACGCCGGCTCGCCAGTCCTTACGAGAGGGGAGTCGAGGTGCGGCTTCAAGAGCTGAGCTGGCCCGCGATAGCGGCTGTCTCGAAGAATGTTCCGGTGGTGGTGCCCATCGCCGCCGTCGAGCAGCACGGCAGGCATTTGCCAATCTTCACCGACAGTATGTTGCTGGACGAAGTCGTGCGGACTGTTGCCCAGCGGCTGGGCAACCGGATCGTCTGGGCTCCCCTGCTCTGGCTGGGAAACTCGCATTACCATCTCGACTTTGCCGGCACGCTTTCGGCCGCGCCCCGGACCTATCTCGACGTGCTGGGCGATCTGATCGACAATTTCGTCGCCCATGGGTTTTGCCGGATCGTGCTGCTGAACGGCCACGGGGGGAACATCGTGCCGGCCAGTCAGGCCGTATTCGAGGCGCGGCAGCGTTACCGGAGCCGCGATGACCTGCTGCTGCTGGCGGCCACCTACTGGCTGCTGGGGTCTCAGCCACGCGACAAGAATCCCACCTTTGTCCAGGATCGGATGGGCCACGCCTGCGAATGGGAGACCTCCATGATTCTCAAGCTGGCGCCCCACCTGGTGGGCGACCTGCCGCCAATCGATCCGGTCCCCTTCGGCAACCCCTTCGAGCCCGGTACGCGTGGTTGGATTACCCGAGAACGCAGCACCCCCGGACACATCGGCGATCCCCGCCAGGCCAGCGCCGAGAAGGGCGAGATCCTCTTCCGCCTCTTTACCGGCGATGTCGCCGCGTTCCTCGACCGGGTGATCGCCTGGGACGGGCAGTCCTGGGATGGGTGAGATGGGCGCCGACCTGGCGACGGACGTGACCGTGGCGGAAGACCGCCAGACGCCGCTTCGGACCTGGGCCATTTGCGGGCTGATGCTGCTGGCGACCATGCTCAACTACATGGATCGTCAGACCCTGGCCCAGCAGGCGACCGACATCCGCGGGGAACTCCGGCTCAGTAACGAGAGCTATGGCTGGCTCGAGACGGGTTTTGGATTGGCGTTCGCCGTCGGCAGTCTGGTCATGGGTACCATTGCCGACCGGGTCAGCTTGCGCTGGCTTAACCCCGCAATCTTGCTGGGCTGGTCGGCCGTCGGGTTCATGACCGGATGGGTGAACAATTACACCGAGCTCTTTCTTTGCCGGGTCATGCTGGGTTTCTTCGAGGCCCGGCAGTGGCCCTGTGCGCTGGCGGCCTCGGCAACGGCTGCTGCCTCGCGACCAGCGTCCGCTGGGCAACAGCATCCTCCAGAGCGGCGTCGCGCTGGGCGCGATCGCCACGCCGCCAATCATCCTGCTCTTGAACAGCGGAGAGCCGGGCGGCTGGCGGCTGCCGTTTCAGGTCGTGGGCGCAGCGGGCCTGGTCTGGATCTTTGTCTGGCTCATGGCGATTCGACCCCGCGACCTGGACATCACCGAGAAGCAAGCGAGCGACGCACAGTAAAGCCTTATACGGCCATTGGTTGCGATGACATTATCGCGATCGCAGGCAACATTTTTTGCAGGTTTTTTGCAGGAATATCAGTATAAACCGGCACTGATACCGTCCCCTCCGAGCAACAAAAAAACCCGGGCTCGACCCGGGTTCACTTCGTCGGCTGATCGGGCAGGAAAACGAGTTTGCAGCCAGGCCAGTAAAGCCTCTGCTAACTCGGGTGGCATGGGCGGCGGTGTGGACGCTCCGGATCGGCAAGGAAGAGATTCCGGGCCGATGGGTGATCGTCGATCGGGAGTTAAGGGCGCAATGGATGTAGCCACGGCCTCGATGTCGGACTGGTGATTACGCGACCTGTGAGGGCCGTGAGGGTCTGCCAGATCCCCGTTGTGAAAAAAATTCACAGTCTAGATAGAATCGTGTAGTACGTTCGGTGTAGAATCCCACCCCGCGATGGCATCGTCCTTGTGTGGACACTTAGTTGGCCATTGTGAGGTGAACGAGAGTTCCGCAAGCCCACCTTAAGGGCATCCAGTCAACAGGATACGAGAGCATGCCATCGACCAGACGACCTCTCGGACTAGACATCGCAGATCTTCGAGATATGGCCTTTGTAGCGGCCCACGCCGATTGGCTTCCGCGGATTCTAAAGTCGATAGAGGATGTGCCACCGGGGAAACAAATCTCAGCGATTGTCGAGCAGGCTTCGCAGAGGACTGGTCTGGAATCATCCGAGGTTGAACAGATTCTGGTCGCGCTTCAGAACATTCGACGATGGATGCTGGCACTGCACAAGACGGCTTCAGGGATCGTTGAGTCAATTGGCGAAGATTTCCGAGAGCACGTGAGCGAGGAAGAAGGCCAAGTCAATCTTGAGCGATGGGTCGCTGCTCGGGATATAATTCGTGATGCGATTCAGGCTCTCAGCGGCGACCATCCGTTGAATCTGGCCCGTAAGTCTGAAAGGCTCTCGTACGCGCATCAAAGCATTCTCACCGAAGTACGTATCATTACAGAGTTGCGGCCAGTATTCACAGAAGCCGGGGACTCTATTGTTCAATCAGTAATAGTAAATACATTACTGATTGATTATGTAGAGGCTGGTCAGAGTCGGAGGCTTGCGGTGGGATTAGATGCTGCTGACGTGACAACACTCGGGCGCGTCGCCCAGCGTGCCGAGATCAAGGTAGCCACGATCAAGGAGGCTGTGAAAGACTTGCCTTGGCAAACAGTCATATTCCCCGATGAGATCGATTCCTAGTCTGCTACATTGCGATGGCCGGGGAAAGTACACCGGAGACCGATTTTCTATGAGAGACGAGACCAGTTTCCGAAAGGGCACGCGGCTCTACGGAGGCCAGCTTCGTAAACTGGAAGCTTACAAGCGCAACGCCGCCACCTCCACCCAGATGGTTGCAGGCGGCAAACAATTCCGCGAATACTCCCGCGTCCTTCCTGATTTCCATCGAAAAGGGCGATGGTTGAGCAATGAAGAGTGGCTCGGTTACAGAGCCAGGCATGCAATTATCATGCTTCGCACGTGCACCGAGACAAATCCCAAGAAGTGTGGCGGGGTGCCGGTCCTAAGAGGAACTCGTTTCACTCTCGCACAGGTACTGGCCGAGCTTGCTGACGGTAGGGACGTTCGAGGAATTGCAGATGACTTCGATCTCCAGATCGAGCTTCTCAAGGACTTCTTGCAAGGTCTGGCAATCTACCTGGATCGCCCGGCAGCTAGGGCACTTGAAGGGCAAAACTCATAGCGTTTGAGTCAAGTTTCGGGGAATCGATCACGAAAGGCAACAACCCCCTCCCCAACTGCTGTGTCGCAGGGGCGCTCTAAGACGCGAGAGAAGCCGGATGATGAATAGTGCATGTGACGGCGGTTGCACTTACAAGGGCGGTGTCCCGAAAGCTCGGGAGCACAAAACGCGTCAAACGCGTATCATCTTGCCGTAGCCCTTAACGGTGCAGTCTTCATGAGCCGGTTCACCCGCTATGGTCGTCGAGTATTCTAACAGGTCTCGTCGGTCTGAGGCGGAGCCTCGTAAGATGATCGCTGGGCCAACCCACGATATCGCCATGACTACGTTTCAGCTCGATCAATGCTGCAACGACAAGAAACTGGCGCGCGACTGCTCGAACGAAGGATTGGTTTCGTGTTGGTGCTTCCCCAAAAAGCTAATGAATGCGACTGATCCTGAAGTGCTCATTGAACTCCTCAAGACATCAAACCCGCTACTCACGTTCGACCACAGAATGGCGGAAGATCACACTGAGTTCATCCCCGAGCGTCATCCCGGATTAGTTGTCATCAGCAATAGGCGAGGAGGCAACCCTCAAACGATGACCTCGACAATCGCTCGAAAGATGCTTCGCAAGTTCAAGGGACTCTTTCAGGACTGGCATATAACCTCCGTAAACAACTCAATAGTCGTGCTCTTCCCGCCGGGGGTGGAGGTGTTGCACGTTGAAGACGGACGTCTAATCTCCGACGGGTATGTTGAGTATGACCTTGAAAAATGGGCAACTCAGTTCTCGATAGCGCTTAGGACCAATTCGCAGCGGGGTGCCGCCTTGGCCCCTCCACAAGGAGAGTGCAGTTAACCAGAGTATTCACGGGCGGCGTGCTGGGGCTACCCGATTTTTCCCATCGCATCGGCCGCCTTCGCCTAGTCCAACTCGATCGCTATGCGCCGCTCATACGCTCGCGCGAGCCAGGGCCATGATGCCACGACCGTATCGGCCAGCGCCTCAACTCCGAGGTTGCTGGCCGTTTTGCGTAGCGATGCATTCCAGGCATGACTCGCCGGGAGACTTGGCGGTTTCCCGGCGAGGTTTGAGCGATCCACACCCTGTACCGCGTACCGAAACTAGCAGAGTAACCATGAGAGGAAACACGATGAAACGCAACGCCTCCATCATTTTGCTTTCGGTGCTATCGCTCTTGCTTGCGGGATGCTCCCTCAAGCCGGGCACCGAGATGATGCTTGACCAGAACGGCGCAAACGCCGTGCTTTATCAAAACGAGTTGATGCTTGAGCAAAATTCCGGCATCCATGACTGTAACGTATCAAAGGGAACCAAGGTCCACGTGATCGAAGATCACCGCGACAACATCGTGAATTCTACCGGGACCACGGAAATCTACGTCCTCGAAGGCAACGCCAGGAATCACACCTTTACTGTCAACCGCAATTATCTCTTGCCGATGACGGCCACGCACTGACACCACCGGCGATGCTCGAGAAGCAATACGGTTACAGCAAGAGCCAGACCCAGAACTTCTCCTCACTCTATTACCTGGTTGCGGGGATCGGCTGTCTGCTGGCCGGTCTCGTGGTCAAGAGGCTTGCCGGCAGAGGCTGGCCGGTACACCGGGCGCGGATGGCGACATTTGCAATCTGTGTTCTGCTGACGGCCGCCAGCACTGTCACGGCACTCCTCCCGGCCTCCTGGGCGTTGCTGGGCACCCTGCTGGTGATCGGTTTCGGCTCGCTCGGCCAGTTCCCCACGTACTATGCCTTCACCCAGGAACTTTCGGTGCGGCAGATGGGCAAGGTCACGGGCGTGCTCAGCTTCGTGACCTGGACCTCGACGGCGTTCGTGCAGGGGCTGATCGGCCGCTGGATCGACCGCACCGGCTCCTATTCCGCCGTGACCTGCCTCGCCGGACTGGTCCCTGCCCTTGGTTTGCTGGCATTGCTGCTTTTCTGGAAGCAGGGGCGCAGGTCACAATTCGCCTCTTGAGCAGCTGAGCCTTTCCCCCCTCAGCCTCAAGCCATGACGCAGCCCCAAACGCCGACTTGCCATCCTGGTCAAAACGTGAGACAATGTAGCTAGACAGTCTAGCTATTACCGGAGGGCTGCCCCATGGAATGGAATCTCGCCGACGCCAAGAATCGATTCAGCGAGGTCGTGAACCTCGCACTCACCCAGGGCCCCCAACGTGTCCACCGCCGCAAGGACACCGTGGTCGTGGTGGCCGCGGAAGAGTTCGAGCGACTCGTGGGCCAGCGGCCCGCGTTCAAGGACTATCTCACCCAGGGGGAATCGTTCGAGGGCCTCGACCTGGCCCGTGGCCAGAGCCCTGGCCGGAACTTCCCCCTGTGAAGACCCTGCTCGACACCTGCGTCCTCACCGAGCTTCGCCTACCTGAGGGGCACCCGGCGGTCAAGTCGGCCGTGGCGGAGATCCCCGACGCGGACCTCTACCTCAGCGTTCTCACCGTGGGCGAGATCGCCAAGGGCATCGGACTTCTTGCCGCTGGACGGAAGAAAAAGGCCCTCACATCGTGGCTCACCGGGCTTGAAACCAAGTTCGGCGACCGGATCTTGGCGATCGACATCGAGACGGCCTGGCTCTGGGGCGAGCTCACGGCACGCGCGCAGAAATCTGGAATCATCATCCCGGGCGTTGCCGGACTGCTGGCGGCAACCGCGCTTCGACACGGGCTTCGCGTTATGACCCGCAACACAGGGCATTTCGAGGCGAGCGGGGCGCTCATCATCGACCCTTGGCAAAACACATGATCGACTGATTTTTTTTCAACGACCTGACACGTGGCCAAGGCGGCGACGGATGATCAAACCGTAAAGCTCGGGCACGCCCTGATGCCAGTCGGTCGCGGCACGCTGCCAGATCGGCGCGGAGAATCCGGTGTCCGAAAGGTTCCTGATACCCGCGCGCACTTGCTGGGCGGAGAGGCAATAGGCGTCGAGTGTCGCTGCCTCGGGTTCGGTCGGTTCCGCCGCGCCGGCCGCATCGGCCAGCAGTACGCGATGAGGAGGGCTCAGATAGTAGCGGGCTGCCTCGACCTGGTCGCGGGGAAACCTGGGATCGCTGGGATGGACGACTACGGTGACAGGTGCTTGCGGCGCCATGATCTCCGCGTGTTGCACCTCGTGGCTGAGCCACTGGCCGAGTCCTCTCCAGTCGGCCTTGACCACCTGGCTGTAGATGTTCGTGTCGATCATCGATAGCGAAAGGTAGAAGGCTCCCGCCGCAATGCCCCAGCGCAACGGCCCGGGCAGCTTGCAGAGCCCGCGCGCCAGCAGGATCAGATAGGCTGGGGCAATGAACAGGTGATAGCGCGGCGGGCCGAAGATGGGCCGGCCAACCAAGGAGTCGACGAACATCAGGACCGGCGGCGCGATCGTCCAG
>Ga0187888_1003065_pt1 | contig 13449 bp, 16 predicted proteins | sample June2016WEW_7_40_FD_132987 | JGI IMG/M metagenome (GOLD analysis project Ga0187888, IMG submission 132987) | Peatland microbial communities from SPRUCE experiment site at the Marcell Experimental Forest, Minnesota, USA - June2016WEW_7_40 | ecosystem: Environmental > Terrestrial > Soil > Wetlands... | reverse complement strand
TACCGCTCAAAGCCAGTCATCATCGCCAATGTCCTCTGCCTCATCTTCTCAATCCACCTACTCGCTTGCACTTTAACCCGAGTAGCTGTGGAAAGCAGAGAACTTAATCAGAGTCTCCCTAGGGAACAGTGTTGGGGGAAGCATGGCGGTGGTTAACTTTGTGTGGACACGTGACGCAAGCGACGACTCAATACGTTTTCAACCAATGGAGCGCCTAAAAGTATATTTGTTCGGGGCAACTATATTGTTTGCATCGTTTGGGATGGGTGAAGCGGTCTATCGACTTTTGTTTTCAGAGTTTGACGGCGCAACCGATCGTATTCCGGTTGAGGTGCTGTTTGGCTTGGTATTTGCCTGGCTCGCCACTAAGTTCGTCGGCGGTGTTTACAGAAATCGCAAGGAGAGGAGCGCAAGGCTCAACTTCATTTGGGCCCGGAATCGTCAAATACGAGGTGCTCTGGAAGGAATCACTCCGATGGCCCACCCATTGAAAAACCAACAATCGATCAGAATAATCCGCGAAGAAGTCGATAGGATTGAGTGGGCGCTTAAGGAGATCTTACCGGGCTAAGCTTCTCGGGCAAGCTGCAACGGGAATAGCGCTTTCAACAGCGCCGGGTACCTCGCGCGATGGGAACGAGCAAAACTTCAGGATGCCGCCCGCAAGACCTTAAAGGGTCCGATACTGCTGCTTAGATGGGGCGTTCGTGTTGCGTGAAGCGGGTAGGTGCCCCAGCGCTTCGTTGAAAACCGTCCAACCCAACCGGACCTCGACTCAGACTCAGAGTTGAAGTTGGACATCTCACGAGCAATACTTTCTCCCCCTTGGAAAAGCGCACGTGAAGCTGTGACTGTCGTCACACGATAAGGAATGAATTAGGCTTCTAGCCTCTCACCGCGACTTGTGTGGCGACCGCCAAAGGTAGCCGTAGAATTTATTGTACTCGGGTGACCGGGTTGCCGATGGCTTCGCCGGATACGAGAAGTTCCACCCTCCGGTTCTGCTGCCGGCCGGCGGAGTTGTCGTTGGAGGCTACCGGCAAAGTGTTGCCGAAGCCTTTTGCGCTGACTGAATCTGTCGTCACGCCTTGTTGCACCAGGTAATCACGCACCGAACCAGCGCGGTTCTCAGACAGCTTTTGATTCATTTCATCGCCGCCGATATTGTCCGTGTAGCCGCCAACTTCAATGCTGAGCCCAGGGTAGGCAAGCAGTATACCAGCGACTTTTGCCAGCTTCTCCCTTGCACCTGGCTTCAATGAGTACTTCCCGGTGTCAAACAAGACATCGGACATGCTGACGATGAGCCCACGCGCGCTGTCGCGAGTCTGGAGAATGGAATTCAACTGCTCAGACAGCCGTGTGCGCATGGCTGCTTTATCGTTGTCCGCTTGTTGCGCATTCTGCTGCGCTTGCTGTGCAGCTAAACGAGATTGGTCGGCATCGGCCCGAGCCGCGGTGACTGCCGCTACTGATGCTGCTTGATTTGCGGCCATGTCGGATTGCGCCTTTGCCGTATCAGACTGAGCTTGCTCTTTCTGCCGAATCGCGTCATCAGCCTGCCGCTGCGATTTCGCCTGTGCGTCGGTGGAAGCCTGGCGTTCGTTCGCTAGGCGCTCCTCGTCCATTTTGTTGACCGCGATCGCGCGTGCATCTTCAGCAGTCTGTACTGCCTCGCGGGCGACTGCGATCAGCGGCTTTCTGTCGATGTGTTTTCTCGTCGCATATTCATCGGCGTTGTTCATCAACTGGACAGCATGCTGGTAGCTGTCGCTGGCGTACCTCTCGGCACCCTCGGATTGGGCGATGCGCAGTGCATTCCGTGCCTCGAAGAATTCCAAAGGCAACTTGGCATTCAGAACCACCGGGTCGAACTTGTAGCCGGTGGGAATGTAGCCGCCCCGTTCCATGAGTTCATACTTTGCATTCACTGTCTCGGTAGTTCCCTCGGTGTCGGCGCGAACCACGTTTTCGAGCACTACTACATTGCTAGGTTGCCGTACGGCATAGTAAGGTTCCGCGGTAACAATCAGAGCGAATGCCTGAAGGTCCGTGGTCACGTCCAGCTTGCTGCGACGGTTGCCGCCTACCAGCACCTCCCCCAAGTTCACTGCCCGACCCTCGGGTGAAATCGCCCACAGGATATAAGTAAGATACTCGTTGCCAAAAGTTGTGGGCTTCTGCAGGTTGCCAAATTCCACCTCGATCTCGATGGACCCACGCTTACTTTCTATCTTGGCTTGGCCGTTCGCTGAAGGCATCAGGTCCGTGCCCGCAAAATCCAGCTTGGTGGCTCCGCCGCGATGCCGATAGTTGACTGCCTGCACACTACGGCTGATTACGTTGACCCTAAACATCGGTGGGGGGGGCAGGGGCACGACCGTCGTGGTGGTTTGGGAATTGGTTTGAGCCAGTGCAGCCAAACTCAATACGATGGTGAGTGTTAACAACAGCTTTATTTTCAAAATTCATCTCCTTGTGGCACACATCTGCCGTGTCGCTTCACCTAGATTGTGAGTTTCGTGACCTGGTGTTTCTCTGAGTGGCCTCGCTACACCTCCTTATCTCCCGACGTGGATCTGGGGAAGGGAGTGAAACAGCCCACAAACATTCAGTAGCCACAAAACGACGCCGATGACCACGATGCCATTCAGAATTGACTTGATGGTTGCCTGCATTGGGATGAAGCGATTCACCAGCCACAGGAGGACACCCACCACGATCAGAACTTCCACCAGTTGGATTAAAGGCATGATTTTTTGACCTTCCTTACTTTGCGGACTAACGCCTCTCACCCGCCCCGAGGTGTTGTCCTAATTTCCACGTTAAAGAGCCTTTAGGGTCGAATCGTGTTCCGCCGTAAGGTCTTGCGGCATACACACGGATGAAAAATGCCAATTGGCTGGATGTGGTGGCTTTACCGTGACTTGATCAGGACCCGACCCGCAGCGACCTAAGAATGGGAGCTACTGAATCAGCGGTCGCGGCTCCATCTACAATACTCAAGAACAAACAATGACAGGTGTGGGCTTTCGTGTCTGAGCAAGATAGCTCACATGTGAAGAATTAGGAGTGCGGCACCTGAACGACAGGATCAAAACGCGGAGACTTCAGCTTGCCTTGCGGTGTTCAGCGGCGCATAGGCATTGTCAGCAACATTCGACCGCAAGGAGTGCATCAATGCCCAGGAATACTCAAATTCCCGTCCACACTCAAAGCAGACCTGGTACGTCCGTTTCTTGATCGTGAACGGACGGCTCAGTTGAATATGATGGCATCCGAAGGCAAGCTGGAAGATCCAACGCAGGAGTTTCATAAATCCTGCGCTCGCCGTCGGCGTTCGTACCTTCCGTTGACATCAAGCCAGGCCAGAAGAGAGCGAACGCTGGCGTGAGCCAGCCCGATGCAGGAATCTGCTGCGCCGTAGTAGATATTGAGGGTGTCGCCATCCAAACCCATCGTATATCCGCACGGGAAAACTACGTCATGAACATCACCGCGACGTTCGTACTCAGCTTCTGCGCGGAAGATCCAGGAATCGCCTCGCAACAGGCATTTGTCTGGCTGCTGAAGATCGAACAGAGCCAACCCGAGGCGATAGAGACATCCGGAGGGCGTCTGACGCACTCCGTGGTAGAGCACGAGCCAGCCTCTGGAAGTTTCGATGGGCGGCGAAGACAGTCCGATCTTGTTTGCGTCCCACCAAGCGCCACGGCGGGCTTCCAGCATCACCTTGTGACTGCCCCAATGTCGCAGGTCGGGGGAGTACGAGATCCAGATGTGAGCCCCGAGTACCGTCATTGGCCGATGGATGAGTGCCCAGAACCCTCCGATTTTGTGTGGGAGGAGGGCCGCATCTTTGTCATCGGGCGACAGGATCACGCCGAATCTCTCGAAGCTGTGGAAGTCTTTCGTGAGGGCCAGAGAGACTCCAGGACCGCCCCGGGAATAGGAGGTGTAAGCAACTGCGTACTGCTGCAGTTCCGGCACGTAGGTCAGGCGAGGATCCTCGATGCCCCACAACTCTTCGGGGTATTCAGCCGGATTCGGCATCAGCGTGGGCGCCGGATCAATCTGCCATCCGTTTACGCCATCGGCAGAACGGGCTGCGCAAAGATGCGAGAGACCTCGTCGGTCTTCGACACGGCAGAGCAGCAGGGTCGATCCATCCTCGAGCAGCGTTGCGCCTGCATTGAAAACGCTGTTGATCGAGTATGGCCAGTCTCTGCTCGTCAAGATCGGGTTCGAGGGATGGCGATGAAGCAGCGGTTCGTCATGATTCTTACCTGCGTTCATTGGATCTCCGATGGTTTGCGGAAACTATTAAAACCTGAGCCGACTAGCACTTCGTGCTTGGTCATCGGTATGTCCGCGTCTTCCAGAAGACGCATCTCCAAGAGTGCCATCAGGAATGAAAGCGTGGACTCTGCTCCCTGATTCTCGTTGGCTCGGTCGGGGTGCAAACCATCCCGGCACCCGCCGGTGCTGGAATCGTAAAGGACGATCTGCAGATCATTGTCGCCCAGGAACCAGTTGAACGCTGACCACGCCTCTTTCAGCCAACGGTCATCTCTGGTTGCGCGAAAGGCCTGCAGGCATGCCGATACGGCAGCGCCTGCCTCGACCGGTTGCTGATCGAAGCGGGCTTTCTCGCCGCCCTTGCGGTAAAAGCCCTGCGATCCGATGGGCACAAAGTGTCCTTTCGTTTCGCAATGCTGCATCGTGACAAACCAATCCAGGGATTCAAGACCAGCCGTAAGCATCGCTTTGTCTGAGGTACGCGAAGCGCAAGCTAAGAGAGCCTGTGGCAATCGGGCGTTTGAGTAAGCGAGGACATCCTCAAACCAGTTCCACCCCGGCGAGCGGCTGGAAGCGTAAATATCAAGCAGCCGGTGTGCCATCTCGTCTCTCGTCTGAAGAGCCGCCCTGTCTCCCGGAAAGCAGTCCAGGTATTCCTGCAATCCGAGCGTAGCGAAGGCCCATGCGCGGGGACTGCTGAAGGCGCGGATTGCAGGAACGGCAGACTCAAATAGCCGACCCGCAGTGCCCCTTAAACCCGGGGACTTGGAACGCCCCAGGACAGTTCCCAGCCCCCACAACGCGCGCCCATGGCTATCTTCAGAGCCCTCGGCTTCGTGCCACTGGCGCTCGTAGCTCAGAAAATTCCTAAACCGGCCGGTCGCCGGATTGAACGCATGCCATAGAAATGCCAGATAGCAGGATGCCAACTTGGCCGACTCGGACACAGCCGTCATCCCAAGCTGTTCCATCAGAACAGCCACGATTAGCGCGCGAGCATTGTCGTCGGTTACGTAGCCTTCCCGATAATTTGGGACCGTAAATACTGCGTGCTGCAAAAGCCCGGTGTGGTCGGTCATTCGGTACAGGTGATCTAGCTTTACGGACGGCAACCTGTCCAGCGTTCTTTCGGCACTCAAGTCCGAGAACGCGATACGCGGAGTTCGCATACGGTCAGAACGGGCGCGCACGAACGTCTGCATGTAAGACTGGGCGACCTTGTTCCAGACCGTATTGCGCGCATATAGATAAGCGCGTTTGCGCATGGCATGACGCGTTGCTTCGTTGTCCAGAAGTTCAATTGCCGCACTTGCAATCGCGCTTGAGTCATTGAACGGGACCAAAACCCCGCGGCCGTCAGCCAGCAGTTCGGCGGCGTGCCAGTACGGGGTCGAAATGATTGCCTTGCCCGCGCCTAGCGCATACGCCAACGTGCCGGATACGGCTTGTGCTTCGTAGCGATAAGGAGTGATGTAAATGTCGGCCGATCCGACGAATTGGGCCATTTCTTCAGGGGTAACGAAACGATTGTGGAATATCACATTGCGTTCAACCCCGAGCTTTCTTGCCAGGGCCTGCAATTGAAGCCGGTATTGGTCCCCTTCGCGACGCCTGATATGGGGATGGGTAGCACCCGCGATGACGTAGACGGCTTCCGGATGTTGGGCAACGATGCGTGGCAGGGCCTCGATTACGCTTTCAATCCCCTTATTCGGCGACAGCAGCCCGAAGGTGAGTAACACAGCCTTGCCTTCCGTTCCGGAGGAGTCTTTATAGTAGTTGGGATCTCCAAAGGGCAGGTCGGGAACGCCATGAGGAATGAGGTCGATCTTTTCCTCCGGCACACGGAACACTTCCTGCAGGAACCGCGAGGAATGCTCGCTCATGACAATGAGACGGTCAGAGAGTGCGGCGATCTCATCCATGACAATACGTTGATTGCCGTCTGGTTCGCGGAGAACCGTATGCAGAGTCGTGACCACCGGCATCTTCAGGCGCCGCAGTAGCCGCAAGATGTGGCTGCCAGCTGGACCTCCGAAGATGCCGTACTCATGCTGGAGAGAGACCAGATCAACGTTGCTGAAGTTAAGAAAGTCGGCGGCAGCTTCATAGCTCGAAGGGTCGCCCTCCATGAGCTCGAATCGGACGCGTGCGGGATAGCTGTACTGCGATCCAGGGTCGTTGACCGGCACCGCCAACAGTTGGGACGCTCCGTACTCTGCGCCGATGGCGTCGCATAAGTCTGTCGTGAAAGTCGCGATTCCACACTGTCGCGGGAGGTAGTTTCCGATCACTGCTATCCGGCTTGGAAGCGAAGCGCTGGATCTCAACCGCAACAACGCCGCCAGTTTTTCTTCGAGCACCGGCGTAAGCACCTTGAGTCGAGCCAATGGCCCTCTCAACGATGCGCTCTCTTGTGACGACATTCATTCTCCTTGGTTGTGGCAACGGGCGCGAGGTGCTCATACAAGCCTCAGCCTATTCGCTGCGCCCTACAAACGCTCGTACCGCTAGGCGAAACGTCGTCAGCCATTGGCTCTGGTTGCGGCGCTCCTACCTAAGACGCAATCGCGTCCGGTTCCCGCTTCAATTCGAGTTCCGCCGCGTCGTTCGCATTCTCTGGCGCAGTTGAAGTTTTTTGCCGCGCTGCCCCAGAAAGTCGTTGGAGTGCATCATTCGTTGTGTCCTGAATGCGATTACCGGGCTTGTGGAGCTTGTGAATCGCCTTGAAAACTTGGTGGCAAAGCTCGAAACGGTTCTGCCCCGTATCTAAAGTCTTAACAATGTTACCTGAATGCATAAATGACACCTTCGGTGGTAGAGGGAGGGTTGCAGTTCGTTGTGAACGTCCTCGCGGAAAACGGCGGCATAGGCCACAATCGCAAACGCCCACGAAGGGCTGGAGGAGCACCCGTAATCTAAATCTGCGTGACCGGGGGGCTGTTCAGTAACGGCCGCTGCCGCCGCTTCGACCACGCCCTCCACCGGATGGGATACGCTCGCGCTTTGGATGCGCCTCATTCACGTTAAGGGTGCGCCCCTCCATGAGGCTGCCGTTCAGTCCAGCAATTGCTTTTTCAACTTCCGCATCATTGGTCATTTCAACGAAGGCGAAGCCGCGCGGCTGTCCACTGTCTCGGTCTCGCACAATTGTGACTTTATCGACCTGTCCGTATACCTCGAATTTTGTTCGCAGTTCCGCTTCTGTGCAGCGAAAGTCTAAGTTCCCAACAAAAATGTTTTTCATGGTTGGCTCGGTGATTAGGCTGTTTAAGTGTCAGTGTTTCTCGGGCGGGTGAGGCAGGGTGTAAAAGTCACCGATACCTAAGGCGGGTCGGGAAAAAGGGACATTCAAACCCGTCTCAAGATTAACATACTCGCGACCAACGTGCTGCGGGGGTACTGTCGGGTTTATCGTTGCGCAATCCTTGTCCTCGCACCCCTGACGGCATGGGTGAGAAGGGGTCGATGAGAATTGGGGCACGGAACCGCATCGTAGGCATTTGTCTCGGTCGCCATAGGCCGTTTTGCCACCGACTGACCAAGAATGCGCTCAGGCATACGGCCCCGCCCAACAGCCTTGTCTTACCAGCCTAGAGGGAAAAACTGCCGAACGTGTTCAGCCTTTTGTTCAGTGAGAAGAAAGCGGTATCTCTGTATTGTCTTTTCTGCAAAAACTGCCTCGACAGTTTTCTGCGCCTCATCCGCAGTTGCGCCAAGGTGCGACAGCAACTCCAACACCTCGGGGAGACGCAGGTCTGCACGACCGCCCTCCACCTTGAATTCTGGGGTGTTTTGGTGAATAAAAGTCCTAATCTGGTTCTGTTCGTTGCGCAATGCCAACAAGCTAACGGTCACTTCCATGTGGGTTTCATTCAGAAGTCCATCGTACTCCAAGACAAAAAGTGGCGTGCTGTCTCGCAGTTGGGCACGACTAACGTAACCCAAACAGCGATTTGGCTTTGGGGGTAACTGAAGTATAATTAAGGTTGGTGACCGTAATGACTAACCCGCAACCGACCCGCGCCGACAAGACCTCCAAGGTCGAAGGCCCCATTCGCTGCCATAAGTGCCAGTTAATGTGTCGCGATGCCGAGCACTATCTAAGCCACCTAAGCCGCAAGTGCGAGCGCGAGCCGTCCTCTCGTTTCTTGGCGTTCCGCTGACGTCCGGCGAACCTCGATGGCCTCTCAGCGGTTAGCGATTGTATGGCGGTTCACAGAGTAGGAATTATCGAATGAATTACGCGGCTGGTCGGTACGTCGTGTCGTTTCAATCGATACGTTTTTATAAAGGCGTGCGCTACCACTGGATGATTTGCTTGGAGCACAAGCCAGACGAGTTAGTGGCATGGGGCCACGCCCTTACGCAGGAGCTGGCTGAATCGGCGGCACGGGATGAAGTCAAAAACCTGTTTTCTGGGCTGAGTCATGGTGGGCAGGTGGCCAGCACGAGTTATTCGGGCATCCACCATCACTGATTGGCAATCCTTAGTCCCAGCCAACTTTTCAGCTAAACATCTTTCAATTGGTCTTCGTCCATCCCGAAGTAGTGACCGAGTTCGTGGATGACCGTTCTCCGGATTTGCTCGCGAATTTCAGCCTCGGTGGAGCAGACTGCTTCAATGTTCTTCTGGTACAGCACAATGTAGTCAGGCCCAGTCGGCAGGTCAAAGACGCTCTTCTTCGTGGTCGGCACACCGTGAAAGATGCCCATAACCAGCCGTCTTGACCGTCCAGACCGGGACGCCGCCTGATTCGGCGGTAAATCTTCCACCAACACAGCAACATTACGGATGCGGCTGCGGAATTCTGTTGGGAGCGTGTCGAGCACCTCTCGCGTGACCTTGGCGAACTCTTCGCGCTCCATGTTTCACCTTTTTTCCCAACAACCCTCGTATTCGTTCCCGAAACATGTTGGACACGCTTTTCCGGCGTGGACATCCTCAATCGGGCCATTTCGAAAAGCTAAGGCCACAATCGCCTTGGCCTCCCGAGCGACCGCCAACAGATTCTTGGGCGTGACGTTTGGCTTTTCCATAATGTGCATTCTGATGCGGCTGCGGAATCAGCGGGAGCGCCGTGAACCTAAGCGGGTTTTGGCCGCTGCCTTCTTCTGTGCCGCCCACCGTTTCCGCTGAGCCTCGGCAATCTTCTTTCGGGCGGCTCGACTCATGGTGCGGCGACCAGTGGCCTTTTTCAACGCAGGTTTTGCTGCCTGCTTGCGCCGTGCTGCCCAACGCTTCTTCATCATTTCGGATACCCCGCTGCGCTCGGACTGCCTACGCGCATCTCGCCGAAGAACGGGGTGCCCTGCTGCTGCACACACTCAGCAGCGTAGAGGTACATAGCGGCCGACCAGGTCTGCCAATCCCGCCCGCTGGGCTGACCGGTCTGCGCCTTAATCCACTCATTGAAACCCCACTCCGCCTCGTTTTCGTGCCATGGCTTGACCAGTTCGGTCAGCGCCAACAGCTTCCGCGTCGCCAGTCCCATCCGCCCCGCCGCTACACATGCCGCCACATAGAAGCCGCAGACAAACGGCCAGACGCCCCCGTTGTGATACTCGCCGGGCTGGTTAAATCGCTCGTATCGCGGCCGCCAATCGGCATGATGGGGCAGGATATACGGAAACAAACAGGGCGGCAAATCCACGGCGAGCTCTCCGTGGTCCCGCATAGCCTCACACTCGGCCTCAATCCATGCCACCAGGTCTCGCGCCCGATGAGGCGAGGCAATCCCAGTCAGGATCGCCAGGCTGTTGCCCAGCAGGTCGAAACGGTCGCTGTTGAAAAGTTTGTAGGAGCAGAGAGCGTAATAGGGCTTGGCTGGCACTACAAGACCCTCGTGCTCATGGTGGTTCTTCTCCTCACCACGGGCCTCCAGACAGTTCATCAACTCGCGCAGTTGACCGGCGGATTCGTGCTCGCCATAAAGCAGAAGATACGCGTAAACCAGCGTATTCACGTACAGCCCATACCCCATCACCCACTGCTCGTCACGCCAGTCGCTGGTCGGTAACTGGGAGACCATCACCATGTCGTCAGGGCTCTGGTACTGCATCCACTTCAGGGCGTTCTGCGCTGCCTCGTTGAGGAACTCCGGCTGGTTGGCCGATTTCCTGTAAAGTGCCAGGCCAAAGAGGAACAGCGGCGTCGTATCGCTGGCGCCACGGTCAGCAGGATCGTGCGCGAGTGATGGGATGTGGCCGTGCGGCGTCTGATTGGTTGCCAGCGCCACCAGTGTGCGCCGCAGGGCGTCCGCAAGCTCCTCGTTGCCGGTGCCCAGAAAGCCCAGGGCTGAAATCATGAGGTCCCGCGTATAAGGTTCCGGGTATCCCCACCCGGCGGTCCGGGGCAGTCCTTCAAACGGTCCCCGCGCGTTATGGAGCAGGACGCGGAGGGCCGCCTCTTTGGCCTGATCAATGGAGGCAAGCGACTTCTCGTCGATAAACATAGCCACCTCGATGGCGTGCGGGGCTGCATCGACGAGGACTCGCACTCGTCGCCTTACTCTCTACTGAATTCCCAATCGGTCGGACACGGTCTTCAGGAAACGCCTGGCTATCTGGCGATAGTCGAACAACTCGACCACGTGTTTTCGGCCCGCTTCGCCCATCCCCCGCTGCAGACCGCTGTCTTGCATGAGTCTCAGAAGGTACGTGGCGATGTCCGGCACGCTGGCTCGGTACTCCGCTGTCCGCGGGTTTCGAACCACGATGCGATGGCTATCGTCGATCCCGTGGCCTTTCCCGAACACCGCCTCACCGATCTTCCTCTCCTCTGCTACGTCTGCTAGGAATGCCGTTTCACCGTGGATCATCGTGTCGAGAAATGCCATCGCGTTGATCGCGATCACCGGCTTTGCGCAGGCGTTAGCCTCCACCTGAATCATTCCGAAACCCTCCAGCCGCGACGGTGCAGCGTAGATATCGCAGGCGGCCAACAAGTAGGGCATGAAATTGTGCGAGACCACGTTGGTGGAGTAGGTGATCTTCTTGTCGATGCCCAGGTCCGCCGCCAGTTGGAGGTCGATCCGGTTCTGTTGGACCGTGCGCGGCTGAGGCCAAACTTTGCAGACATATCTCCAGTCGGGCGCCTCGGCATCGATCAGCGCCAGCGCCTGCATGACCTCCTGGGCGCCCTTGGACGCCCCGTCGCCGCCGACGGTCAAGATCATGATCTGGTCATCAGACACGCCCAAAGCCTCACGGATCGATCGGACCTTCAGGTCATCGCGGCTGCGCGGCGCGAAGCAGTCCGTGTCGCAACCCACCGGCAGCACCTCGATATTGTCTCCCCTGATGCCATCCCTGATGTATGTCTCCTTAACCCAGTTGGAGGTGACCAGGATCAGCGGTAGAGCGTTCAGCACCTCGTGGTGCGCCGCGACATAACCATCGGCCACGAGCCATGGCACGGTTTTCATCCCAAACTGCTGCGGGTGTAGGACCAAGTGCGGAACATGGCCCCAGAACCCCACGCCGACCACCACGTCCGGCTGGAACCAGCGGTAGTACCATTCCTTTTCCAAGGGCGATTCGAAATGTACAGGGTGGACATCCACGCCGATCTCACATAGGCCCCTGCACAATAGCTGACCCTGCATCGCCAAGCCGGCCGCCGATGGTGGGTATTCGGTCAGCACAAGCACTTTCACGATTGTTGCTCCCAGAATGCCACGCGCTTTACCGCTGCTTGTGCCGAGTCAAAGCACCAGAACCCTTCTTCTCGCGGAGTGCTCTGTGCTTCCCAACTGTCGGGCCCAAACCCGTACAGATCCGTAATCAGCCGCCGCTTTTCTAGCCACACGTCGTCCGCCAACACGCCCCGCCGATCGGCATCGTCACGAACCCGAGGCATGTACGCCCGACCCCCGTCTTCGTAAGCAAACAGCCACAATCGCCTTGTATCGATACCGCCCGATCGCCAAAGCTCAACGACGGTCTGGCAGCACTCCGCGTGTCGACGGTGCCGTGTGTACTCGCCCTTTGGGCCGTGGGTCAAAATTAGGTTGTAGCTGCCTCCAGCCAGTAGCCGGGCGGTGGTCTCCTGAACCTGCTCGACCGGCAGCGGCGCCTGGTCCGGTCCATCGTCGAGATCCGCCATCTCACCCTCCGCCCCCAATCGCTGCAAGACCCGGCGGAACCTTGGCGCGCGGTCTGGATCCACTGCTCTGCATAACGTCACGATGCGCCAAAGAAACTCCGGATGGGTCAGTATGTAGCCGCCGCACCAGAGCGTCTCGTCGTCCGGATGGGCGACGACGACAGCGGCCCGGGGCCGAGGGTCTGTCCCTAACTCATCGAGCTGGATGGGTGTCATTGTTTTCTTCGGGAGGAGTCAGCCGGAATTTCCATTATGGCCTCCCGGCAGCGGGAGTATACCCCTGATGGCCTCCGTTCGAACCATTCCAGTGCAATATTCTCCCGTGAGTAGCGCCAGCAGCTCCGAACAGTTTCCCGTTTGCCCTCATGCGAATCCCAAAACCTGAAACCGCCCGTGTCCTATCGGTTTTCTCAGACACCTCTCCGTCCTTGGGATCCCTCTGGATCGATTTCTCTGCTGGCCAAAGCCTGAGCTACCCCGTCGGCACTGGCAGCCCAGCAATCCGCCGTACCATGACCCCGAACAGACGCCGCGTCAGATGACTCTCCGTCAGCATCAGCCAGTAGTACCGCTCATGTTTCACTAATCGCCCGCCCGTCTTCACCACGCGCTGTTGCAGGATGGGGAGTGACCCAGTCGTCGATAGCGCCGGGCAGCGTCAACCGGCACCAAAGGGTTCCCAGGTTGCAGGCAACAATGCTCAGCCATAAGCGCACCTCATTGCCGCGAAACCGGGGCAGGACAAACATCTTCTTCACTAGGAACATAGTCGACCTCCTTCCGAGGGCCGGCGTTTCCGTAGCCCTACGGCGCAATTACGTTATGCACCGGCAACCTGGCGGCGAAGTGGCGATAGCAGCCTCCGCGGTGATTCTGTAATGCAAAAAGTCTCTTCCTTTACTGGTGAGGAGCACATGCTTTCCGGTGCTCGCCACCAGTTGCGCGTCTTCCAAAAACTCAAGCCACTGCTCGAACGTAAAACCGTCGTAGATTTCGGGATAGTGGCAGGCGGACTCGAGGTACGCTTCATGCAAGTGCGTCAC
>Ga0187888_1003060_pt1 | contig 13483 bp, 17 predicted proteins | sample June2016WEW_7_40_FD_132987 | JGI IMG/M metagenome (GOLD analysis project Ga0187888, IMG submission 132987) | Peatland microbial communities from SPRUCE experiment site at the Marcell Experimental Forest, Minnesota, USA - June2016WEW_7_40 | ecosystem: Environmental > Terrestrial > Soil > Wetlands... | reverse complement strand
CCTTGTTTTGGAATAATGAGAACGTATTCTCTTCTACATTATTCCAAAAACCTGCGGGGTTTTCAAGCTTTTCTTGAGAAATCTTGCCCTCCGGGTTATATATCACGCTTGATTCAGGATTAGATTGGGCAAGCATGTCCACTTTTTTCAAGGCCTGTACGCTTGCCCCGGATGAACCGATAATGTGTCAGAGTTGATCCGCTCAGCCGTGAGTCGGCAGGTTGTTCCAGTCCACGAGGGAGGCAGACGATGAGCATCGGGCAGATCGATACCGAGCTGGCCACGAGAGTGCCGCTCGACCGGATCGGCGACGCGTGCCGCCGGTGCGGGGTTTCCCAGCTCTGGGTTCACGGCCCGATTCTCGAGAAGGATCCCGGGCCCGACGACGAGATCGAGTTCCTGGTCATGTTCCTTCGAAACGATTTCGGGCCCTGGGGATCGAAGCTCGACTCCCTGGAAAACGACCTATCGGGCGTCATGCACCGAAAGGTCCGGGTCCATTCACGGCGCGGGGTGGAGCACAGTGCTCTTCCCTCAGAGAAGGATCGCATCCTCAGCACAGCGCGACTCATCTATGAATCCGAATCATGATCTGGTAAGCCTTGGTCACATCAAGACCTTTGGGGAAGCGATCCTGGATCACGTCGCGGGATACACGCGAGAGCGGTTCGAGCAAGACCGGAAAACGCGTTCGGCCGTCCTGTATGAGTTCGTGATTGCCGGGGAAGCCGTGAAACGCCTCTCCGACGCGACGATCTCGGCCCACCCTGAGATCCCCTGGTCGAAACTCGCGGGCATGCGCGACCGTCTGGTTCACGCGTTTCATCGGGTCGATTACGAGATCGTCTGGGACGCAGCAGAGAAACATGTCCCCCTGCTGATCCAAACCATCACGAATATCATCGCCCAGGAGACAAACCCCTGATGGCCCGCAAGAAGAAAGACCCGACACCTGCGCTCCCGGAGCTTGACGCCAACCGGCATCACGACACCCGCAAGAACATCCCGACCGAGGAGCTGCGGGACTTCGCGGCTGAGGATGAAATCAAACAATGAAATCGAGACGAAGGCCACGGAGGAGAAGATGGAAGACATCTTGACGCTCCAGGAGATCGAGGCCAGGTACGCACCAGAATGGGTGCTGATCGGCGATCCGCAGACCGACGAGGCGCTCCGGCTCCAGGCCGGTAAGGTTCTCTTTCACGGTAGCGATCGCGACGAGGTTTGCCGCAAGGTGATGGATTTTCCACCGGGCCGGTACGCGCTGCGCTCCCTCGGGGAACATCCTGAGGACGTGGTACTCGTCTTATGAGCGTGCCCTTCAATCCGAAGCATGGGCCGATCATGATCGAGGCAAAGGTCACCGGTCCGGCACGAAGTCTCACGCTCGAGCTGATCCTGGACACCGGGGCCACAAATAGCCTGCTAAGCGAGGCCGTCGTGCTGGCTCTCAAAGACGTGGAACGTTCGATTGAGGCCGCAGTCCAGAGCGGACATTTCGCCTCTGCCGACGATGCCGTTGCTACCGCCTGGCCGTCATTCCAGCAGCGCAAGCAAAAGCAGGCGCAACCTGCCAAGAAGCCGCTCACGCCCGACGAGCTGAATCAGCAATTGCTTGCCGACGGGTTAATTACTCAGCTTCCCAATCCCGCCTAGGATATCGACGACGATGACGTCCCGATTGCCAGCAAGGGGGAACCGCTCTCGGAGACCATCATCCGCGAGCGGCGTTGAAGTGAACGACGATCGAGTCAGGTCGAATAGGACTGGACTGCAACCGCAGCCTCCCTTCGCCGATCGCGATGGGAAGTCAGGTTTGCACATTGCAGAGCAAAAGTGCTAAGAAAATGGGCATGAAGCGAGAGATGCACGCCCAAAAACAACCATTAAGAAATGTTCACACAGAGCCATAATTCGACAGTTCATAAGGGATTGGGAACTTGCGGGAAAGCGATATCGCAGGTGCACAAGCGATTGGGGGCATGGGCTTTGCTGCATATCAGACCGGACTTCTGATGGGGCTCACGTGCGCCCCGCTGATGTATCCAGGAGAGCCGAATGATTTTTATCTACTGGTTGCCCACGACAATGTTGCCGACGTTGTGCATGCTGCCCATGGTGTCCATGGCCAGAATGCTTTCCACTCCTTCGAGGTCCGCACCGGCGGGCAGCCTGCAAGGTGATCTCGAGTGAGGCCGGGCGTCTCTGTCTGAGTCGCCATCACGTCGTGCCGATACTGCGTCCTTGACGCGACCCGGAATAACGCGACCCGGAATTGCTCCTTCGCGGGTACTTCAGGCTTGTCCGCGTTGCTGGATTCTCCGTCGTCGAGGAGTCGGGCTCTGCAACCATTCGCTGGACAACTCAGGAAAGTCATAGCACCGGGGGACTGGCTGATCGCGACGCTTGTCGTGCATTGGCCGGTCCCCTGGTCGTTCTCTTCCCGCGCCCGGCAAAGACCCAAGGGCAGGAGGGGCAGGATCGGAACGTGCGCCGGTGTCTTGTACAAATGTCAGATTTCGGGCATGATGAAGGAGCTCCAGGCCGATCGAGTGTGGGCAGACGGGCAGAGTCGAGGGCTAACTCATGTCCCGGCGGCGGAAGAGAATGTTCGGGCCGATCATGTACGCGGCGCTGCTGGCCTGGGGCCTGGTGGCGATCTATTCGGGGGTCGAGTTCGCCACGCCGAGGGTGGAAGACTGGCTCGAGCAGCGGAGGATTCTCAAAGCGCTGCGGAGTCCGGATATCAAGACGCGCCAGGGCGTTGTGCTGGACCTGGAACACAAGAGCCCCGCGTTCGCAAGGGCTTACCTGGTCGAGGCACTCGGTGACCCGAGCATTGATGTACGACTTGCGGCGTGCCACTCGCTGGCGCACCACGGGTATGAGCCGCAATCCTTGATCCCCGTGCTCGCGGCGGCCGCGGACGATGCTGGCCCTGGTCGAACTGCTCTCCGGCACCGATCCCGCCGTGCAGCCGGACGTGCTCGCCTGCCTAAGGCCACTCCGGGCTTGATCCGCCAGCTCGGCGACGGCAATTCCGACGTCCGCCGCGCCGCGCTCGACTTGCTCTCGATCTTCATCGAGGACACCCGCGCCGAGATGCCGAACCAGGCCGATGCCAGGTGACTGACAGGACACCGCTTGGAAACCCTGGTGCTCGTGGGTAGGATCATCGTCAGAAGGTACCTCGTCACGACCATGTTTCCTGTCGATTCCCGAGTGGAGAGCCAGTAGCCATGTCCACCGACCCTTCGAACAGCACAGATCGCCGCTCGTTTCTCCAGGCCGGAGCGCTGGCCACCGCCACGGCCGTCAGCCTGGGCTCCGGACTCGACACACACGCCCAAGAGGCGAGCGCGAAGGCGCTTTCCATTCCCAGGCGGCCCCTGGGCAAGACGGGGGTCGACGTCACCATCCTGGACGCGGGCACTGGTAAGGGAGCGGGCCTTCAGCGAATTCTCCGTTATGCGTACTCCCAGGGAATCCGCTGCTTCGACACGTCAGAGCGCTACCAGTCCGAGCCTGATTTCAAGCTCTGGTTCCAGCAAGAGCCCGAGGTCCGTAAGCAGATCTTCGTGGTCACCAAGGACCTCCCGCGGACCCCGGCCCAGATCATGGGAAAGCTCGACCAGCGCCTGGCCAACATGGGAACTGACTATCTGGACCTCTTCTTTATTCACAGCTTCGGAGACAACCACTCGCTCGACGAGGCGATAAACTTCGTCAAGAGCCGTGAGTTCAAGGAGGCGGCCGACGCGATTCGCAAGTCCGGCAAGGCGCGCTTTGTCGGCATCTCGACCCATCACAAGAATCGCGCCCAGATCCTCGAGGCGGCCGCCCAGGGGGGCATTGTTGACGCGATCATGCTCCAGTACACGCCCTGGCTGGACAAGGACGCACCGCTCAACAAGGCACTCGACGCCTGCTGGAAGAAGGGGATCGGGCTGATCTCCATGAAGCAGATCGCCGGTCATTTCCAGAGCGGCGAAAACAAGAGGGGTATTCTCGACGAGGTGGCTCAAAAAGTTCCGATGCTTGCCGAACGAAAGCTGACTCCCTTCCAGGGGCTGCTGCACGCGATCTGGACCGACGAGCGGATCAGCTCGTCCTGCGTGTCGATGAACAACACCGATCGCATCCGGATCAACGCCGACGCGGCCCGACGGTTCGAGCCGGTCAAGGCGGCCGACCTGCGCCAGCTTCGCGACGCGGCGCTGGCTCATGGACTCACGCTCTGCGCCGATTGCGACGGACGCTGTTCCGAGGCGGCAGGCACCCGGGCTGAGCTCGGCAACCTGACCCGGTTCCTAACCTATCATGAACACCACGGCCTGCGGACCGAGGCCAGGCGGTGCTATGAGGAGCTTTCGCCCGCAGCCCGCGACTGGTCGGGCGCCGATCTTGAGGCCGCGCGGCAAGCCTGTCCCAACCACCTCGATTTTGCACGGCTGCTTCCCGAGGTCGAGCGCCGGCTGGCGTGAGCCTCGCGCGCCTGGCCTGGGTTAGCCTGGCCCTCGTCATGGGGCCTTGGGCGGAGTGATCGGCGTATTCGCCAGGGCGATGATCCGGGGGAGAAGCCTGAACAGCCGGCGCAGGATGACCCAGGCCAGGAGTCCGGCGACGATCAAGAGCGGGATCCAGAGCACCCAGTCCACGGCCCAGAGAATGAAGGCTTTTCCGAGGTTGATCAGGCCATGTAGCGAGTTCTCCCAGGTCCGCGCGACCTGAGTTGGAAAGCCAGCCACGGCGGGCGGGGGCGGCTCGAATTTCTCGCGCTCGCGGACGCTGAGGGTGAGCGTGGCCAGGGACGAGAGGTTCTCCAGGACCCGGATCTTACCTTCGAGCTGCTCGATCTCACCCCGGACGCGGCTGAGCTCGGTCTCGATCTTGAGCACGTCGTCGAGCTTGCCGGTCCGTTCGTCGAGGATCTTGGTGAGCGACTTCTCCTCGGCTTTCTTGTTCTTGATGCGGGCCTCGATGTCGTAAAACTGCTCGGTCACGTCCTGCGACGTCCGCTTGTTCTGCTCGAGCTCCCCCAGCGCGACGACCTTCTGCACGAGCGATTCGAACTGTTCGACAGGCACCCGCAGCTTCCAGCGCATCGACCGCGGAGAGCCCGGAGAGCCGGTCGTGCTCTGCTCGGCGATGTAGCCGCGCGCGTCCTGAATGAAGGTCACCACCTGCTTGGCGATCGGGTCCACGTCCTTGACGATCAGGTCGACCTCGCCGTCATAGATGATCTTCCGTGACAGCGCGGCCGTATTGATTGGCGCTTGAATCGCCGTGCCCATCGCCCCCATCATCCCGAGCATCATAGCGGACGATCCATAACCCACACTGCCGTCGGCGGATGCAGGGGCAGCGGGCGTCACAGCAGCCCCTGGGGCGCTGGCGGAACCCCGTTCCACCGACTTCACCGCGCTCGCGTGCTCTTGCGCCTCACCGCAGCCCAGGATCGGCAGCAGGATCAGAGCCTTCAGAACGATGTGTCGTCTCATGGCATTTCAGTCCTCGCGCGGGAAGGGGAGCATGTGATCACGAGCAAGCGACGATGACCTCGCCTTCATTATGACGTGGGACGCCTGCGTCTCTTAGACAGTACCGAGCCGGTCTTGTCGAATTACGCCGTAGAGAACCCATTTGTTCTGGGACGGCCATCCGGCTCTGCACCATTCATTCCTTCAGGTACCACGGAACGTTGATCACGATCACCCGGCGGAAGCCGCTGAGCCGGAGATAGGCTTCGAACAGAACTCCCGTCTGGTTGTGCAGGAGAACATGGTACCAGCGGGTTCCGATAAGCTGAGGAATGATCACGGCGATGTCGCGATCGGGATGGGCATTTCTCAGTTCCGTCAGGGCTTCCTTGAGCGGCGAATAGAGCCGGCGGTACGGGGAATAGACCACGATCAGCTTGGGCGCCGGCACCCCAGCCGCCTTGGTCGGCTCCATGACCAGGGTCTTCCAGCCGTCCTCGAGGGCCAGCATCGCCTTCTCGTCGCCGGCGATGTGCAGGGCATAGAGTTCGGGGGAGAGCTCGAGTGCGAACCGCATGGCCTTGCGGGTGATGGTGCTCCAGCTACCGATCGGCAGCAGCACGACGGGAGGTTGCAGCCCCTGGGCATCCAGCGGCTCGGAGCTGGCAAGCTGGCGGGCAACGGACTGGTAATGGCGGTGCACGCTGGTGAACAGGACGATCAGGGCCGGGACCAGGAGGATCATGACCCAGGCACCTTCGGCAAACTTGGACACCAGGACGACGACGAGTGTCACGGCCGTGCAGACGGCTCCGGTGGCGTTGATCGCCATTGACTTGCCGGCGTGCTGACCGCCCGCCCTCCTCCAGTGCTCGACCATGCCGGCCTGTGAGAGTGTGAAGGCCAGGAACGCTCCGACGGCGAACAAGGGGATCAAGTTGTCGGTGATGCCTCCAAAACCGATCAGCAGCCCGGCCGAAAGCCCGGCCAGGACGAGGATGCCGTGCGAGTAAACCAGGCGCCGTCCGCGGTGGGCAAAGCTCCGCGGCATGAAGCCGTCCTGCGCGACGATCCGGCAGAGGCGGGGAAAGTCCGCGAAGCCGGTGTTCGCCGACAGGGCCAGCACGCAGAGAACCGAACCGATCGTGATGTAGTAGAAGATTCCCCGACCGACGACCGCGGCCACGAGCTGTGAGAGGATGCTCTGGTATCCGGGCTGGCCGGGCTCGGTTGCGCCGATGTGGTAAGCCCGGCACAGGTAGGCGATGCCGGCCAGCATGACCGCCAGGATCATGATGATGGCCGTCAGGGTCTTGCGGGCATGGGGCACGGTCGGTTCCCTGAACGCCGTGACTCCGTTGCTGATGGCCTCGACGCCCGTCATGGCCGTGCAGCCGCTGGCGAAGGCCCGCATGAAGATCCAGAGACTGCCGGCCATCTGCGATTGTGGCAAGTCCGCCGGCGCCACGACCGGCATCGGGTGGCCGCCCGCCGCGACTGCCTTGAGCGCGCCGTAGGCCAGCACCGCAAGCAGGGTGACGATGAAGAGGTACGTCGGAGCCATGAACGCGATGCCTGACTCGCGCACGCCGCGGAGGTTGACAACCGTGAGGAGTGCCAGGATCGCCAGGCAGAGCCCCAGGGTGTAGGGCTGGAGCATGGGGAGTGCCGAAACCAGGGCTCCGACACCGGCCGAGATGCCCACGGCGACGACCAGCACGTAGTCGAGCATGAGCGCGGCGGCGGCGAGCAGGCCGGCGGTCGTGCCCAGGTTCTCCCTGGCTACAGTGTACGATCCTCCGCCGAGGGGATACGCCGCGATGGTCTGCCGGTAGGAGAAATAGACGACCATCAGGATGATGATGATCAGCGTGCTGATCGGCCCGACGTAGCCCAGGCCGGCGGTGCCCAGCGGAATGAGCAGCGTCAGGGCGGCTTCCGGGCCGTACGCGGCCGAACCAAGCGCGTCGAGCCCGAGCATCGGGATGCCCGCGAGAACCCCGACCCGTTGCTCACCCTCCTCGTAAGTCGCCAGGCGCCGGCCAAACAAATAATCGGTAATTGCCATGAAATACCTTCGCTCTCTCGGCGATCGGGGTCCGGGTTCATCCACAGGGAAGCCACATTAGCGAACGCCGCGGGCCTTGTAGAGGCCCAGGGAAAAGTAAGCGCGCGCTGGTGGGCCTCGCTGAGGCCTCGACCCACCCTACACACCACCAGGGGTGCGATCTGGCCGTGGGGTGGGTCGAACATCGCTCGCGGCGTGAGGCCCACCAATCTTCTCGTCGCTTCCTTTGGATCTGAAATGTCGCATGCAATGTGTTTCGGGTCAGTCGCTCGAGGCGGACGGCTTGGCCCGCGCGGCAAGAGCCCGCACAGCCGGCGCCCGGACGCTGGAGGGCCTCTCTCGTCCTTGCTCCCGATGGGCGCCCGCCCGTTGGAGAAGCTGTCATGATCGGTCGTTACCGAACGAGTGGAATTCCGCTTCCCGTGGCAATCCTCACCGTCGGTTTGCTGCTGGCAGGATCGGCCGTGCGCGCCGAGACGCCGGTTCGTTTCTTCGTCTCGACGCAAGGCGACGATGCCTGGTCGGGTCGGCTCGATGTACGCAACGCGGCACGCAGCGACGGGCCGTTCGCGACGCTCCGCCACGCGCGCGACGCCGTCCGGAGGATGCGGAAAGACGCGAAGAACCTCGCTCCCGTCACGATCCTGGTCCGCGCCGGGTCCTATGAGCTGGGAGCAACCCTGAGATTCCTTCCCGAGGATGGCGGCTCGGCCTCCGCCCCGGTCGTTTATCAAGCTTTTCCCGGTGAACGGCCGATCCTCCGGGGGGGCCGCCGGATTACCGGCTTCGCGGCCCATCGCGGACAGATTAGCGGCCCCCACAAGGACGAGCTGCGGGCGAGCTGGCCGATCGTCGAAGCTCCCGGCGCACGTGAGCACCCGGTCAAACCGCCCCGATGAAGCCATCGCGTGCTCATGCCATCATCTGTATAATGGAGGCAAGTCTATGCGTGATTCCAAAATGCTGCTCCTCCTGGCCGCGGCTGTCGCCTTGATCCCAGGCGCCCGCGGCAAGGGAGACGGGAACCTGCTGGACGATCCCTCATTCAAGGTCAGCAAGAGCAAGGATCAGTTCGGTCTGGTCTTCGCCCGATGGGGAGGGTGGGAGTACGAGGGTGACTGCGACTTCCGGGTCGGCGAGGTGGCGCGCACCGGAAAGCACTCGTACTTGCTCTACGGGGGCATCGGGGCCAAGATCCGGGTGACCCAGAACGTCGAGTTGAGTCGGGGTAGGTACCGCGTCACGGCCTACCTCCGGGGCCTCGATATCGGCAAGGGAACCTACAACTTCACCACCGAGTTCATGTTCGATGGCAAGTATCAGCAATTAAACAAAAACGGAACGTTTGGCTGGACCAAGCTCACCTATGTGGGCGAGATCAAGGAGAAGAAGCAGGCGGGGCCGTCGTTTGGACTGATGGCGCCCGGTTATTTCTGGATCGACGACGTGTCGCTGGAGAGGGTCGGCGACGAGGTCGCGCTGACCGAGGCCCCGGTGCTCGGCAACGAAGAAGCGCCGCTCGCGCCGCCGAGAACGCAGAGGCGTACCGCCGGGCTTTTCCCAAGGGCCCACCCTTCTTCACTGGCGCCAGCAGCCTCATCGGCAGCGACCGGAATGATCCTCGCCGCCGAGACTTCGCGGGCTGATCTCTCCTGAAGAAGACTCACCACAAAGACACAAAGAACACAAAGAATACTCCTTGTGCGCTTTGTGTCTTTGTGGTGAGTCTTTCTAGAATTTCCTCGACCACTCCGGGGGCCAGCGCTCGATGACCACCTTCTTGTCAATGTAGAACTCGATCGCGTCGCGGCCCTGGCCGTGGAGGTCGCCGAAGAAGCTGCCCTTCCAGCCGCTGAAGGGGAACGTCGCGATCGGCGCCGCGACCCCGAGGTTGATCCCCAGGTTCCCCACCTGCGCCTCGTAGCGGAACTTCCGCGCGGAGGCGCCGCTCCGCGTGAAGAGGCACGCCTGGTTCCCGAAGCTGGAGCGATTCACGAGCTCGATCGCCTCGTCGATGTCCTTCACGTGCATCAGCGACAGCACCGGCCCGAAGATCTCCGTCCCCGCGAGCGCGCCGCCCGGAGGGACGTCAGCCAGGATCGTGGGACGGAGGAAATGGCCCTGCTCGCCCCCCTCGACCCGCGCGCCCCGTCCGTCGACGAGCGCGGCGGCGCCTTCTTTCAGCCCCGCCTGGACCAGGCCCTCGATCCGGGCCTTGCTCTCGGCGCTGATCACCGGCCCCATCTGGACGCCTGCCTCGAGGCCGTTCCCGACCTTCCTCGACCGCGCCGCGGCCGCCATGACCTCCGTAAACGTCCCGCGCGCCTCGCCCACCGTAATCGCGACCGACGTCGCGAGACAGCGCTGCCCCGCGCATCCGAACGCCGAGTCGGTAACGATCGCGCCGGTCATCTCCATGTCGGCGTCGGGGAGGACGATCACCGGGTTCTTCGCGCCGCCCTGGCACTGGGCGCGCTTGCCGCTCGCGGCCGCGCGTGAGTAGACGTGACGCGCGACCGGCGACGAGCCGACGAAGCTGATGGCGCGGACGACGGGATGGTCGACGAGCGCGTCGACTGCCTCCCTGCCCCCGTGGACCAGGTTGACGACGCCGGGCGGGAGCCCCGTCTCCTCGAGCAGCCGGATAAGCTTCACCGCCGTCATCGGCGCCTTCTCGGAGGGCTTGAGGAGGACGGTGTTCCCGCACGCGATCGCATAGGGGAGGAACCAGAGGGGGATCATCGCGGGGAAGTTGAAAGGCGTGATGATGCCGACCACGCCGAGCGGCTGACGGATCATCGTCTCGTCGATCCCGCGTGCAATGTCCTCGGAGGTGTAGCCCTGCATGAGGAGCGGAATCCCGCAGGCCGTCTCCACGTTCTCGATCCCGCGGCGGAGCTCGCCCGTCGACTCCGCGAGCGTCTTCCCGCACTCCCGCGTGATCGTGCGGGCGAGGTCGTCGAGGTTCGACTCGAGCAGCGCCTTCAGCTTGAAGAGGTGCTGGACGCGGTCGCCGGGCGGGGTCCGGCGCCACTCCGGGAACGCCCGGGCGGCGGCCTGGACCGCGCGGTCCACCTCGGCCGCGCCGGAGAGCGGCGTCTCGGCGAGCGGCGTGCCGGTCGCCGGGTCGACCACCGGCAGATGCCGATCGACGGACGGCGCCGTCCACGACCCTCCGACCAAGTTGGCGACGACGTCCATGGCTCCCCTCGGTGAAACTCGGTTGCAGAACACCCGAACTGTATACAGGACATACGTCCGGGATCAAGCCCGGCTGCACCACTTCCGACTCTCGAATGCCTTGCATGTAGTGAGCTGGAACAATCACGACGAGCCCGGCGTGGCGCTGCTTAACGCCGCGGGCAGCGATTGGGCCTTCTACAACGGGGGCAACCGCTGGACGTACGGCACCTACATGTTCAAGGCCGCACGCGAGTACGGCATGAAGTTCCGGATCTCGTGGCACTGGAACGCCGCAGCCGGAGACCCGTACTATGCGCTCGATTGCCGCGAAGACGACTACGCCTGGTGCAACGCCTCGCCGGCTGGCCGGCTCATCCCCTCCGTCGAGTTCGAGCGGCTCCGCGAAGGGCTCGACGACTATCGCCGGCTGATCACCCTGGACCGGCTGGCGAAGGACCACCCCGACACCCAGGCCGCCAGGGCGGCTCGCGAGCTGATCGAGACCCGGATGAAGTCGTTCCACCTCGGCCAGCGCGACCACGATGCCCTGTTCCCGCCCGCGGACTGGTCCGACTTCCGCCGCCAGGTGGATGACGCGATCGAGGCGCTACGGAGGTAGCAATGAACCCGAGAGAAGTGGTCCAGGGCAGTTTTCGGCTAGATTCTCGATCTCCAGAGCTCTGGATCGCGTTTGCCGTGGAAGACTGCGAGCACCACCACTCGCCCGGCTCTGACGCGGTAGAACACCGCGTAGGGAAATTTGCGGATCAAAGCCTTACGGACATCCCGATGGACCATGGCGTGAGGTTCGGGCATCGCCGAGATTCGGTCGAAAACGGCTTGTACGCGTTCGGCGAATTCAACCCCGAGTCCCGCTCGCTTCTGCTCATACCAATCGATCGCCTCGTCGAACTCAGCGCGGGCTTCTGGTCGCAGAACAATCGGGAGAGTCATCGCCGTGCCCGTTTCAAAGCCTCGGCCTTGACTTCCTCCCAGGACACGACCTCGTCCGGTGCCGCTTCATCAGCGGCAATGCGACGGTCCAGTTCGTCCCTCAAATCCTCCCAGACTTCTGGCTCGTAACCTTGATCCACGAGACGGTCCCAGAGTTGCTGGATCAGCAACATGCGATCCTCGACCGGCCACGCATCAACTTCACGTAGCACCGATGGCAGGTCCATTTCTAATCGCTCCTCTGAACTCACTGAACGGGGCAAAGGGTTGGCGTGCGTTGCACAACTTTCACCGGCTTTCGCTTACAGTATGTCGATTTCTGCAAGCGAAGGCTACCCGACGGGGAGAGCCCGGTCCGAGACCGGCCCACTTCCTCGCGTCGATGCTCTTTATGTCCTGGACGGTGCCGCGTAGGGAAACTTGCGGATCAAAGCCTTACGGACATCCCGATGGACCATGGCGTGAAGTTCGGGCATCGCCGAGATTCGGTCGAAGACGGGGTTCCAGTAGCAACGGAGCAGAAAAAAACGCTAAGCCGTCCAGTTCGCTGGACAGCCACCTGGCCGATGCTTGGCCTGGAGGGATGGAAACCCACGACGAGTTGAAAGCGCGGGTCCGACGCGAGCAGTGGCTTTCCGCCTGACTCCGCCTGGCCACGGAACGCCTGGAAGGGGCTCAGCGGGAGCGGATCTGGGCCATCGTCGAAGCCCATCAGTCGCGGCTGTCCATCCGCCAGATCGCGTCCGCGACCGGCCTGAGCCCAAGCCGGGTCCACCAACTCCTCGGCTCGAACGAGGCCCGCGAGGTCCCCGGGTGGCTCGGCCAGCAGCGGGGGCGAGATCACGCCGACCACATGCGAGCGGGGCTGAACGAGCCCGGTCCGGACCCTCTTGTTGAGACGTTTCGCCCCCCGGCACCCGACTGCGCTTTCTGCCCCAAAAGGCGAACTGCCTGTCGACCTGAAAAGGATCGCGGAATCCTTGGCGGCCGGGGGTGATCGCGGGACGGGCCATCGGTTAGCATGACGATAAGGGAGTCATTACGCGACAGGGTATGAACGGGAGGCCAGACATGCCGGCCCTTGAGAGGCGAGATGCCATCGAAACGCTTACGCGAGCGGTCCAAGGCATGGGCCCAGACGACCTGCTCGATTTCCACAACGAGCTCTTCCCGGCAGAGCCTGAGTCAGAACTCGACCCGAAAGACGGCGTTGCCGCCGTCCGGGAAAAGGTCACGGACTATCTCGGTCGAGGGCTCGAAATCGAGGAAATCCTTGATCTCTGGAACGTCGCATTCCCGGAAGCCCGGAAGGTGTATTACGACGACGAGACCGAAACGATCCACTACAACAACGAGCCTGAATCCATTCGCCAAGCGGAATAGCTCCGGCCATCTCGCCTCCTGAACTGGCCGATCACGATCACGAGGACCTAGCGATGCCGACGACGGCACTTGCTCACTTCGGAGAGGACGTGGCCCGTGCGAGGGCCATCGTTGCCCATGCTGATCCATTGCCCGCCGCGACACCAGCCGAGCAGATGCTCCGTAGCGACCTCCTGAGAAGTGCGTGGATGTTCTCGGTGGGAGCGCTCGATGCCTACTTCTGCGATGCCTACACCGATATTGTTGCAGCTACGATCATCTCGAAGAGTCGTCATCCCGCCATGGCGCTCCCCGATTTCTTCTACAACATCAGGTTCCCCGTCCGAGCCGTTCTTGAGCCCTACGCCATCAACCTGAATTGGCGGTGGCGGATGGCCGCCAGGAGGATGATGGAGAGGGAGAATATCCTGAGCCT
>Ga0187888_1003056_pt1 | contig 13501 bp, 9 predicted proteins | sample June2016WEW_7_40_FD_132987 | JGI IMG/M metagenome (GOLD analysis project Ga0187888, IMG submission 132987) | Peatland microbial communities from SPRUCE experiment site at the Marcell Experimental Forest, Minnesota, USA - June2016WEW_7_40 | ecosystem: Environmental > Terrestrial > Soil > Wetlands... | reverse complement strand
GGTCTCCACATCGCGGGCCAGCTCGTCGAAGCGCTGGGTGCTGAGGCTGATGCCGAAGAAGTTGCTGGCGATGTCTTCCAGCTCGTGCGCCTCGTCGAAGATGACGGCGCCGGCGGCGGGCAGAACGCCTGCGTCGGGCGCCGCGCCGGCTTGCAGCTTGATCGCCATGTCGGCGAAGAAGAGGTGGTGGTTGACGATGACGATCTCCGACTCAAGTGCCTTGCGGCGCATGGAGGTGATGAAGCAATTCTCCCAGTCGGGGCAGGTTTGGCCGAGGCATGCCTCGCCGCGCGCGTCCAGCCTGGGCCACAGCGCAGAGTTCTCCGGCAGCGCGTCGATCTCCGCGCGGTCGCCGGTTGCGGTGGTCTTCTCCCAGGCGGCGATTGCGTGGAAGTGGCCGATCTCGTCGAGCCCAGTGAGCAGCGGCGAATCGCGCAGCGCGTAGAGCTTGTGCCTGCACAGGTAGTTGCCGCGGCCCTTCATGGTACAGACCTTGAGCGGGCCGAGGACCGATTCCAAGAACGGCACGTCCTTGAAGAAGAGCTGCTCCTGGAGATTTTTCGTTCCGGTGGAGATGATGACGCGCTGCTGTCGATCGCGCGCCAGGCGCAGGGCGGGCAGCAGATAAGCGAGCGTCTTGCCGGTCCCGGTGCCCGCCTCCACAATCAGGTGGCGCTTGTCGGCGAAGGCCTTTTCGATGGCGCGGGCCATCTCGTACTGGCCCTTGCGATGCTCGAAGACGAGGCCGGAGCGCGAGAGCAGGCCCGAGGGCGCGAAGAAGTCGTGGAGCGAAGGGAGTTTGCACTCGGCGATGTGCTTGCGTTCGGCTGCAAGCTCCCGCCCGGCCTCGGCCTCATTCGCATCGTTGCGAGGACCGGCGGGCTTGTCTGCTGTACGCGTGATTTTTTTTGGAGAAGACACAGCGCTCTTCTCCATACTAGAGCGGTTTCGCCGTACCCGCTATCGCGCGATCTCTCCGTCATCGCGCGTGCTAAGAAGATGCCACTAGTGGATCTTGTAGCTGAGGCCGAAGGAGAGGACGGGGAAGAAACGCAGGTCGTAGAGGTCGTTCTGCAGGTTGTTCTGTTCCGTCGTGATGCTGGTTTGAGTGACGGTGGTGGAACTGGGGCCGCAGTTGGAGTACGTGTTGGTGGTTGAGTTGTAGTTCTGGCAGGCGGTACCTCCGGAGATGTTATAGGTAATTGTGGGCGCGGAGAAGTACTGGACGCCTATCTCGGTCTCGAAGCGGAAGTGGCCCTTCTTGGGCAGCATGTTGCCGAAGCCGATGGTTGTGCGCGGAACGACGTTGTTGCCGCCGAAGGTGAAGACCCCGGTGCCCTGAATTGGCCCGGCGGGGTTGGTGATGGCGTTATAGGGCTCGCTGTAGTAAGTGGAGCCGCCGAAGGAAATACTTTGCCCACCGGGGACGAGGAGTGTGGCTGTGAGGCCGGTGTTGTTATAAATGGTTGCGCCGGCACTGAGGCGGAAGCTGCCGTGGAAGGGAAAGACATCGACCATGGCGGCGGCGTTCTGGAACTTGATGGTGCCGTTAATGTTGACATTGTCCGTGGTGATGGTGCTGGGCGTGTAGGAGAGGAAGGAGGCCCCTCCGCGCAGGTTGATCCACTGGTGAATCAGGGGCGTGGCGACGTCGAAGCCGATGCCGGCCAGACCGAAATTGACGCCGACGGCCAGGCCGGAGAAGGGGAGCGAGCTTTGCTTGGATGGCGTGGCGGCGGGTTGCGCGCCTGCGGCGGTAGCGCCGGGCGCCGCGAACTCATCGGATGCGATGGAGCTGGAGAACGAGAGAGGCGCTGCCGTCTCCGCGTAGAGGGCGGGCGAGGCGGCTGGCGCCTGAAGCGAGGCCTCCGGGGTCTGGGCCGAGAGAGCGATGGGCGAAAGGGCGAGGACGGCGAGGATCGCAGAAGAGCGGAGGTTCATGAATGAAGTCCTTTCCAGAGTACAGAGACGGAGCGGGCGGTGTGGCGACCTCTTATCAGATGCTCGCGTCCGAGATAACGCAGCCAATGTTGTCAAAAAGTGTCAATTCAGGAATGCGCTGACCGTATAAGAGTATTGGCGCGCCTGGGCGAATTCCATCCCCTGAAAGAGTCATGGAACCTTGTTGATGACTATGCGCGGCTGAGACGGCGGGCGAAGTCGAGGAAGACGAGTGCGGCGGGCGAGTAGCCGCCGGGGTCGGGTTGGGTGAACTCGCCGGTGAGGGGGTCCATCTGCTGGCGAAACTCGGCGTGGCGCATGATGGCTGCGCACCACTGCTGCATCAGGTGGGTGAGCTCGGCGCGCTTGCCGTAGTGGACCATCCAGCGCGGCGTGCGCAGGGCCGTGAGCGCCTGGCTGGCCCCGCCCCAACTGTTGCGCGGGATGGGGCGGACGAAGGTGGGCTCGTTGAGGGCCGAGGAAGGGAATGGGAAGGGCGCCCAGAAGGCTTCGGGGTTGTGGACCTGTTTGGTCCAGACGGCGTCGAAGATGGCTTTATCTTTGATGGGGTCGAGGACGTGCTCGCCGAGGATGCGGATGGTGACGACGGAGCGGACGCGGACGAAGTTGTTCTGCGCGTCTAGGTCGTAGAACGCGGCGTCCTCCGGACTGTAGAGTTTGGTCAGGATCAGGTGGCGGATGTGTTCGGCGTCGGCGAGCCAGCGGGACTCTTCACTATACTTGCCGAGGGCGCGGGCCATGGCGGCAAGGGCGATTCGTCCGCCATAGACCGTGGCGGAGAGGTCCGGGCAGAGGCGCGGCATGGTGGGGTCGGGTGGGCACTTGCGCGCGTCGGCGTCGGGGCAGCGGTTGGGAATGCCCTTCCAGCGCGGGCTGTAGTCCATGCCGGTGTCGTAGGTGCAGAAGCCCTCGACCAGGCCGGTCTTGCGCGTGTCGCGGTACTGGCGCAGCCACGCGTCCCATCGGCTGCACGCGGCGTACGCGGTCTCCAGAAGTTCCTGGTCGTGCGTCAGTAGAAAGAGGTCCCAGACGGTCGCGGCGATGGGAACGACCATCTGGATCTGCCCGTAGCCGGCGTCAGTGCCGACCTTGTCGGCGAGCTTGATGGAGGCTGGGAGCTGGCCGTCGGGCTTCTGCTGCGCGAAGAAGGCCATGTGGTTGGCGCGGGCGACCTGGAGCGGCGTGGGCTCGCCGGGCTGCGGGGCGACGTACTTCTGTAGCGTGCCGTAGACCAGGCCCTCCTGCGGGGCGCACTCCTGCCAGATGCCGGCGTAGGTGCTGCCCTCGACCAGGACGGGATGGTCGTAGCGCGGCAAGGTGCGCACGTTGCCGGCGAGGACGGCAAGCGCCGCGTCCCAGGTGACGGCCCATGCGGGGTCGGCGGTGGGGAAGTGGGGTCGGGGCTTAGTGGGCGGATGCGGCGGGACGGCTGCCGCGCGCTGACCGGCGGCGGGCGTTTGACCCTGCTGCGTCTGGGCGAATGAGGCGAACGGGGAGACGGGAAGCGCGGCTGAGGCGGTGGCGAGCGCGGTCTGCTTGAGGAAATCGCGGCGGTGCAGGCTCTTCTTCATGCGCATTAGTGTAAGACGGCTTGGCTGTAGTTGGATAGCGGGCCGATGCAGGGGCGGAATAGACTGACTATATGAAGCGTTCAGACTCTGACAGCGACCGCGCAGCCCGACGCGAGCTTGATCCGGTTGACTTGCGCCGACGGCTGATGAACTGGTACCGCGCCAAGGCCCGCGCCCTGCCCTGGCGCGGCACGAGTGATCCGTACCGCATCTGGGTCTCGGAGACCATGTTGCAGCAGACGCGGGTGGCTGCGGTGATCGAACACTACAACGAGTTTATGCGCCGCTTTCCCACGCTGGTCTCGCTGGCTCTGGCGGAGGAGCCGGAGGTGCTGGCGGCGTGGTCGGGCCTGGGCTACTACAATCGCGCGCGCATGCTGTACAAGGCCGCGCAGTTCATTGTGGGCGAGCGCAGGGGGCAACTGCCCGCCAGCTCGGTGGAGCTGCGCACGCTGCCGGGAATCGGCGAGTATACGGCGGCTGCCATCGCCAGCATTGCGTTTGGGGAGAGCGTTGCCGTGGTCGATGGCAACGTGGAGCGAGTGGTCCTGCGGCTCACTGGCCGCGCCGGCGAGGGCACTGCCGCCGCGCGCGGGTTTGTACGCGCCCAGGCGCAGACCCTGCTGCCGCAGGCGCGCCTGCCGGCCTCGCGGACGGCTTCGCGTTCCGGTGGCGGCGGCCTGGGCACGTCGCCCACCGGCAATGCTGCGGGAGACCACAACCAGGCGATGATGGAGCTGGGCGCGACGGTCTGTCTGCCGCGCGCGCCGCTGTGCAGCGAATGTCCGGTGTATGCGCTCTGCCGTACGCGCGGGGAACATCCCACGCCGCCGCGCGCAGCTCAGCGCAGCCTGCCCGCCGCCTGCCTGCTGGACCTGCGCAAGCGCGGTCCTGCCACCGAGGTCCTGCTGGAACGCCGGCCGGAGGACGCCAGTGTGATGCCCGCGATGTACGAGCTGCCGCCGCTGCCGCTGGACGCGGTGGAGGGCCTCGAACCCGCGCTGCGGATTCGCCACTCCATCACCAATACGAACTACTACGTTCAGGTCTTCTCCTCGCGCCGCAGCGCCCCCGCCAGCCACTCCAGCTCCACCGACCACGCCGGCTCTGGCAAGCGCAGCAGGATTGCAGCCCACACTCTGCGCAGCGCCATCCCGGCCACCGCCCACGAGCTGCACTGGACGCGCACCACGCGCCTCGCCAGCCTGCCGCTCACCGGGCTTACCCGCAAGGTCCTGCAGCGTCTTAAGGTTATGAGCAACAACCGCATCGCGCTTCCCGAATGAGGGGCGTGGGCTATGGATGGGCCCCAAGGCGATCCGCGGAAGCCTATCCATGCGGTGGTCCAGCATCGTAGGATGGAGATTGAACCTGTGATGAAACGGCGCTTCCAACTCCGCTCCGGTCTGATCCTGACGCTTCTGGCGGTCATGGCGGGGCCGTCCCTGCCGGTCTACGGCGCGGAGCACATTACGCTGCGCAATGGCTTCGAGTTCGACTGTGCGCGCCGCGAGGCAGTGGGCGACCGGGTGCGAATCTATCTATTACCTGACGCAGGCGCACGGTTACCGAGCGCACGCGCCGGCGCCTCCGGACAGGGCGCGGAAGAGAACGCCAACTACATTGAGGTTGCGGCCAGCGCCGTGCTGCGGGTGGAGCAGATTCCCGACCCTCCCGCGCCGCCGCCGCCGACCGCGGCGCCACTCGCTTTGCCTCTGGTCATGCTGGAACCCGCGCGGACTGGCCCGTCTCCACTCACGCCAGCCACGTCTCCTCTGACGCCGGCTGAGATGGGCGAGATGCTGGCGCGCGCCGGTGCGCAGCACAACATCGACGCCGACCTGCTGGCCAGCGTGGTGCAGGCGGAGAGCAACGGCAACGCCCGCGCGGTCTCGCGCGCCGGAGCCGAGGGCCTGATGCAACTGATGCCGGGGACCGCGTCCCAACTGGGCGTGCGCAACTCCTTCGCGCCGGAGGAGAACATCGGTGGCGGCACGGCGTATCTGGATGCTCTGCTGACGCGCTACCACGACGACATCGCGCTGGCGACCGCGGCGTACAACGCGGGGCCGGCGGCGGTGGACCGCTACCACGGCATTCCACCCTACGCCGAGACGCGCGCATACGTGGCGCGCGTGATCCGCGAGTTCAATCGCCGCAAGCGTGCCGCGCAGGCCAGCCAGATGGCGGCCGCAAAGTAGACGGAAGGCCGGAATGCCGCACAGGAGAGCGGGCCGATGAAGAGTCGCAAGGCGATGGTCTGGCTCGCAATTCTGATTGTGCTGGCGCTGGTTGTGTTCTCCTATCGCGGACGCATTCATTTCGACTGGGCGGTCTTCTGGATGCAGTTGCGCCATGTAAACTGGTGGCACATCGCGGCGGGCATCGCTCTCATCTATGCCACCTACTGGCTGCGCGCGGCGCGCTGGTCGGTCTTTATCGGCGCCACCAGGAAGGTCTCGCCGCTTGTGCTGGTGGGCCCGCAGTTCATCGGGTTTGCGGCCGTGGCGCTCTTCGGACGGCTGGTGGACGTCATCCGGCCGGCGCTGGTGGCGCGGCGGGTGCAGTTGTCTATCAGCTCGCAGGTTGCGGTGTACACCATCGAGCGGATGTTCGACCTGGGCGCAGCGGCGCTGATCTTCTCCGGCGCGCTGTTGTTTGCGCCACGCGACCTGCCGCACCACGAGATCTTTGTGCGCACCGGGCTCTTCTCGCTTGCTGGAACCGCGTTGATCGCCGTCTTCGCAGTGGCGATCCGCGTGGCCGGGGGCGCGGTGGCAGGCGTCGCCGGAGCGACGCTGGGCTGGTTCTCCAAGCAGATCGGCGAGAGCGTTGCCAGCAAGATTCGCGGCTTCCGCGATGGGCTGGACGCGATCTCGTCGGCGCAGGACTTTGTGGCCGTCTCGCTGATCTCGCTCGCCATGTGGGGAATGATCGGCTGCGCCTACGTGGAGACGCTGCATGCCTTCGCCGATACGCCGCAACTGGCAACCATCACATTTTCGCGCACCATGCTTCTGATGGGCGCCAGCATTGGCGGCTCACTGCTGCAGCTCCCCGTCATCGGCTGGTTCACGCAGATCGCCGTCACTGCGGCTGCGATGCATGAGTTCTATGGCGCGCCGATCGAGGCCGCGACGGCCTGCGGAGCGCTGCTGCTGGTTGTGACATTCCTGTGCATCATTCCCACAGGGCTCGTCTTCGCGCGGATCGAACACGTCAGCCTGAAGAAGATGGCGGCCGAGAGCAAAGCCGGAGCAGCCACGGACGACACTCCTGGCCCAACGATCTCCTCCTAACAATTCAGCCAATCGCTTACACTGGAAGGCGTTGCAGTTTTCGCCCAAGAGGAACTCCTTTGCCCGCCTCGGCCCGTCCACTCGATCTCGTTCCGCACCGCCGCTACAATCCGCTTCTGCGCCAGTGGATTCTGGTCTCGCCGCAGCGCACCGATCGGCCGTGGCAGGGCGAGACGAGCAAGCCGGTGGTCAGCCAGGGGCTGGCGTACGATCCGGTGTGCTATCTTTGCCCGGGCAACGAGCGCTCCGGCGGCGCGCTCAATCCGGCGTACACGGGCGTCTTCGCCTTCGACAACGACTTTCCCGCGCTGCTCAGCGACATCCAGCCGCAGGCGCAGCCCAACGACTCTCCGCTGCTGGTGGCCGAGCCGGAGCGCGGACGCTGCCGCGTGCTCTGCTTCCATCCCGACCACTCGCTGACGCTGGCGCGCATGACGGTCGCCGAGATCGCCACCGTGGTGGATGCGTGGGCCGGCGAGACAGCCGCGCTTGGCGGGCTGCCGTATATCAACCACGTGCAGATCTTCGAGAACCGCGGGGCGATGATGGGCGCCAGCAATCCCCATCCCCACTGCCAGATCTGGGCCACCCAGCACATTCCCGACGAGCCTCTGCGCGAGCTGGCCGCGCAGAAGGAGTACAGCGACAAACATCACTGCTGTCTGCTCTGCGACTACGTGGCCGCGGAGCTGGCGCAGGCCGAGCGCATGGTGGCCGAGAATGAGCTGTTTGTCGCGGTGGTTCCCTACTGGGCCACATGGCCCTTCGAGACGCTGGTGCTGCCGCGCCGCCACCTGGGCAGCTTCACCGACCTCACCTCCGCCGAGCGCACTGCCCTGGCGGCGATCCTGAAGGCCGTGACCACGCGCTACGACAATCTCTTCCAGGTCAGCTTTCCCTACAGCCTGGGCTTCCACCAGCGGCCCACGGATGGCCAGGCGCACGATTCCATGCACTTTCACGCACACTTTTACCCGCCTCTGCTGCGTTCGGCGGAGATTCGCAAGTTCATGGTCGGCTTCGAGATGTTTGGCAGCCCGCAACGCGACCTTACGCCCGAGACCGCCGCAGAGCGCCTGCGCGCCCTGCCGGAAAAGCACTCCCTCGATTGATGTATTGCTTGTGATGTGGAAGATGGTTCAGAATCTCTGTATCAGGCTTTGCATTATTAACACAACGCACCCATAGAATGAGCCCATGCCAACCCACGCTGAAATTGCCGCCCTCCACTTTGCCTCCTACACGGTTCCCGGCGCGCTCTACGCCGCGCCCGGCCGCGTCAACCTGATCGGCGAGCACACCGACTACAGCGACGGGTTTGTGATGCCCGCGGCGATCGAGTTTGCCACGGTGGTCGCCATCTCGCCGCGCACCGACGGGCGCATCCTTGCCCACTCGGTCAACTACGACGAGCGCATCGACAAGAGTGTCCACGAGCTGCTGGATGACAACTTCGCCACGCTGCGCGCCGGTCGCAAGGTCCATTGGTCCGACTATCCCGCCGGGGTGCTGTGGGCGCTGCGCGAACACGGCGTCCCCATCGACAACGGATTTTCGCTGACGATTGCCGGCGATGTTCCACTGGACGCCGGACTCAGCTCGTCGGCGTCGCTGGAGGTTGCCACCGCTTTCGCGGTGCTGGGCGCCAGCAGCTTCAAGCTGCAGTTGACCAAGTTGGCGCTGCTCTGCCAGCGCGCCGAGAACGCCTTTGTCGGCGCCAACTGCGGCATCATGGACCAGTTCGTCAGCTGCTACGGCCAGCAGGACAACGCCGTCATGATCGACTGCCGCTGGCTGGAGTTCCAACTCGCGCCCATCCCTCCGGACGTGCGCATCGTCATCTGCAACTCTATGGTGCGGCACTCGGTTGCCGAAGGCGAGTACAACGCCCGCCGCGCGGAGATTGAAGCGGGCGCGGAGATCCTGCGCAAGCACCGGCCCGAGATTACGGCGCTGCGCGATGCGACGGTGGCCGACCTGGCCAAGTGGGGCCACGAGATGCCCGCCAACGTGCTCAAGCGCTGCCGCCACGTCGTCACCGAGAATGCGCGCGTGCTGGCCGCCGCCGATGCCTTCCGCGTCTCCAATCTCACCCACTTCGGCGATCTGATGCGCCAGGCCCACATCAGCCTGCGCGACGACTTCGAGGCGTCGTGCAAAGAGATCGACATCCTGGTCGAACTGGCCGGCAAACAGCCCGGCTGCTTCGGCGCGCGGCTCACCGGCGGCGGCTTTGGCGGCTGCACCGTCAACCTGGTCGCCGCCAGCCACGTGGAGGCCTTCACCGAGGCCATGCGCGCAGGCTACCGGGAAGCCACCGGCATCACCCCGGAGATCTACACCAGCCGCGCCTCCGGCGGCGCCCACGCCATCACCCTGTAGGCGGCGCGTCGGGCGACTATCCTAGAGAGATGGGCGCGATGGAGCAGGAGACGATTGTGGCGATCTCCACGCCGGCGGGGCGTGGCGGGATCGGCGTGGTGCGTCTGTCGGGGGGACGCGCACAGGAGATTGTTGCGCCGCTCGTGCGGCTGCGCCATCCGCTGGCCGCAGGATGCGCGCGCTTCGCCGAGGTGGTGGACCTTTCCGGTGGTACGAAGACACCAGCAGATCCCTCCGCGATGACCGAAAAAAAAACAAGCGCAGGCGAGGCGGAACAGAACACAGACGTTCGCGTGCTGGACCAGGCGGTGGTGACCTATTTTGCCGCGCCCAACTCCTATACCGGCGAGGATGTGGTGGAGATTGCGGCGCACGGCTCGCCGGTGCTGTTGGAGTACATCGTGCGCCAGTGTTGCGCCGGTGGCGCGCGGCTGGCCGAACCGGGCGAGTTTACGCAGCGCGCGTTTCTGGCCGGGCGCATCGACCTGACCCAGGCCGAGGCGGTCAACGACCTGATCGGCTCGGTGACGCTGGAGCAGGCGCGCGTGGCCGCGCGGCAGATGGGTGGGGCGCTGGCGCGTGTGGTTGCGCCGGTGAAGGCAGAGCTGGTGGACCTGATCGCGGAGATGGAGGCCGGCATCGACTTCGCCGAGGACGACATCGACGTAATCGCCGCGGAGAGCATCGCCGGGAAGATCGCCGCGGTGCGCGCTCCGCTGGTGGCGCTGGAGCGCAGCTTCGCCTACGGCCGCGTGGTGCGCGAGGGATTTCGGCTGGCAATCGTGGGGCGGCCCAACGCGGGCAAGTCGAGCCTCTTCAACCGGCTCGTCGAGCGCGATCGCGCGATTGTTACCGCGGCGCCGGGGACGACGCGCGACACGGTGACGGAGCGGGTGTCGATGGCTGGGATTCCGGTGGAGCTGATCGACACCGCCGGGCTGCGCGAGGGCGCGGACGAGGCGGAGCGGATGGGCGTCGCCCGCACGCGCGAGGCAATGGCCGAGGCCGACGTGGTGCTGCTGGTCGTCGATGCCACGGTCGGAATCTCGCAGGAAGACCGCGCGGTCATCGAACAGGGCGCGTCGGGTGGAAGCGCCGCGCTGGTGGCGTGGAACAAGAGCGATCTGGTGCCCCAGGTTCAAGGTTCGAGGTTCGAGGTTCGAGAACAGGTTCCAGAGGTTCGAAAAGTTCGGATGATCTCGACCTCAGCGCTGACGGGCGAGGGGATCGCGGAGCTGCGCGCCGCCATTGTGGAAGCCGTCGCGGGCGGCGAGGGCGGCCTGCGCGAGGCGGCAATGCTGACCAACCTTCGCCAGCATCAGACGGTGGAACAGGCGCTCGGCGGGCTCGACGCGGCGCAGACAGCACTCGCCCAGTCCATCCCCCACGAGATGCTCCTGCTCGACCTCTACGAGTCGCTGCGCGGCCTGGACACGCTGACCGGAGTGACCTCCAGCGAGGACATTTTGCACCTCATCTTTTCCACTTTCTGCATCGGGAAATGAAGCAGATGCCCCGCATCTCAGAGATCGAGATGCGGGGAAACTGCGTTTGTGCTGGCCGGGCGATTACAGGGCGGGCGGCGCGTCGGGCCTGCCGCTGTCGGGCGCGACGGGGTAGGCCTTGCTGCCGTCGTTGAGCTCCAGGCGGACGTAGTCCCAGACGACACCGGTGGTAACGTCTCCCGCGGGCACGGTAAATGTTACGGAGTTCTCGCCCGCCTTCAGCAGAGCAGCGTCGAACTTCTGGACGTACTGGTACCAGACGCCCTTGTTCGTGTTGTAGCGCAGGGCGTTGGTCGCGACCGGATGGATGGTGCCGACAGCCTGTCCGTTGACGCCAATGTTCAGGCTGCCGGGAGCGCTGGGTGTGCTGCCATTGCCGCCGTCGGCCCCGGCCAGCGCGATGCGCAGGATGCCGGAGCCTTGCGAGGCCTTCGCCATGTTGAACTTGACGGTCCATGTGGTGGCTCGGCCGCGGCCCCACTGCGGCCACGGATCATTCCTGGTGGCTGGAATCGCCACCCAGCCGAAGCGCTGGTTGTAGGGGTCCTTGGCGGCGGGATTGAGCCATGCGGTGGTCTCGGAGTGCGGCACCTCCTGGAAGAACCAGTCCTTGCGGTAGTCGCTCTTGCCGATGGTGTAGGTGATGTCGTTGGGGAAGAGACCGCTGTAGCGCAGGCCCCAGCCCCACAGCCAGTAGTTGTCGCCGTCGCCCTTGAAGAACTTGTCGCCGGTGCGATCGGGGTAGCCAATCTCCCAGATCTGCTTGCCGTAGCGGACGGGCTGCCAGTCGAGCTTGCCCAGGTTCAGGGGCTTGCCCGCTTCCACCGTGATATTGGCCTTGGCGTATTCGCCCAGCACTCCATCGGCGAATGCGTGAAGCGTGTATGTGCCGGGGCGGACGTTGGCGATGGTGAACCGGCCGTCCTCGGAGCCGTCGGCCCAGAACTGGTAGTAGTTGCCGTCGTGCGCCCATGTGACGACGTTGCCGTTGCCGGCGCGCTGTTGAAAACCGCCGGAGGGGTTGATGTAGTCGGGATGGGCCAGACCGATGGTGAGATGCGGCAGCGTCTTCTTGGCGGCTTGCGGATCGTTGAGCACAAGCTGTCCGGTGACCGTGGCGCGCCCGTCCTTGTGCGGGTAGTCCACGCCTTCAACCCAGTTGTAGGGCCACGCCGCCTTCACCTGTTTCGACTTGGCGACTGCGTCCTCCCACAGCGCGAGGGCGTTGTCGTGCCACACCCGCGGCACGGCCGGCATTCCGCTGCCCGAGGTTGCCGTCAGCTTGTCCAGGTCGGCCTGCGCCGGGTCCTTGGGATCGGCCAGCCGGTTGAAGTAGACGAAGATGGGCCCGACGACGTGCTTCCAGTCCTCGCCGTGCGGAATGTGGTTGCCCGCGCCGCCGGCGTAGTGGCCACTGGTCCAGTAGTCGAGAATGGTGGATTGCAGGTGGTCGATCAGGTCCAGCTTCTCCGCCCCGCCGCCGATGTACTCGCTCGACGGGTTCATGAAGTAGACGCCGATGTGGTCCTTGGTGCTGGACCATCCCCACGCCTGCAACCGGTACATCACGGCGTTGTAGGTGTACTTGTGCTCGACCGAGTTCTTATAGATGCCGGAGGTGTAGATGCTCTGCTCCTTGGCGTGGATGGTAATGCCGCCGCGCGCAAAGCTCATCAGCATGTTGCGGTCCTTGTCGACCGAGAGCCAGTCGAAGGTGGGGTTCATCGACTCCAGGATGAAGCGGCTCTCGCCCTCGCCCGCGGGAGGGTAGCTGGCCTTGTGGGTGTACTCGGCGTAGGTATAGAAGCCGCTCGTGCCGCGCTCCAGCGTGTAGCGGGTTTCGATGTCCATGCCGCCGCCGCGCGGGCCTGCCGGTGGGCGTGCGCCTGCTGCGCCGCCTGGGCCTCCCGGCCCGCGTGGACCTGCCGCGCCTGCTGCTGGCGCGGCTGCGGGATAGCGAGGCTCCTGCGCCGCGGGTACGCCGCCGCCCGGCGGTCCGCCCAAGGGGCTGGGGTTGTTCGCGTCGCCGGGGTTGACACCCTTCACGGAGACCTCAGCGCGTTCGCCGCCGTTGGCCGCCGGGTCGATCGTCACCCTTGCCGTAATCGTGCCGGAGGGCACCTGTTCCCAGTACTCGCCGTGGGTCTGCGTCTCCACGCCGCGGTAGATCAGGGACGAGATGTTGCCATTCCTCTTGAGAATGGTCATCTTGACGATACCGTTGTCCATGGTCCAACTGTCGCCGTTGTCAGTGAGGGTGACGGGATCGTTGACCGTGACTTTGGCGACCTTCGGCAGCATATGGGCGGCCGGCTGCGCCGTCGGCTTAGCGGCCGGCTGCGCCGTCGCGCCGGACAACAGGAGAACGGCCAGGGCAAGAAACGCGGACACAAAGAGAAGCCTTGCTTTCGTCATTGCGCAACCTTTCATAACAACTCGTGTGGATAATGGGCTGGTGGTGATCCAGGCTGGAAACGATAGCCGGAGCGCCGGTCTTTCGTCAACGTGCACAGGGCCGGAACAATGGAATGTGTGTAATGGAAAGACGAACGGACCGCCCGGCGAAGTTTCATATCCGGGGCATTTTCACAGGAAATGTGATTTCGCAAGGCCCGCGCGACGTGGAGTTTGTTGGCGGTGAACCACGGCCCTGCGGACAGCCTTCCGTGAAGGCGGCTCTAGCTTCCGGCCATTACGAAGGGCAGGGTGGGGGTCTGCGCGCCGCCATCGTCTTCAATGGTGACTCCGAAGCTCTTGGCGGGAAAGCCGGTGGGCAGGCTAG
>Ga0187888_1003054_pt1 | contig 13506 bp, 7 predicted proteins | sample June2016WEW_7_40_FD_132987 | JGI IMG/M metagenome (GOLD analysis project Ga0187888, IMG submission 132987) | Peatland microbial communities from SPRUCE experiment site at the Marcell Experimental Forest, Minnesota, USA - June2016WEW_7_40 | ecosystem: Environmental > Terrestrial > Soil > Wetlands... | reverse complement strand
GGCCACCTGAAAGAAGAGCGCTGCCGGAACGCGCTTTCACACCTCGGCGAGGTGACGAATTTCTTGCGGGTGTTGGGATGTTACGAGAAGAGTGGGTAGAGTTGCGCGGACCCCCTCACCCGGCTCGCTACGCTCGCCACCCTCTCCCCCAAGGGGGCGAGGGATTGTAAATAGTTATGCGGAGTAGGACGCTAGCATCCTGAAGTCGCCGCTGATCGCTCGATTCGTTCCAGTTCGGCCCGCTGATGTGAATCGAGATAGTGCTTGGGTTCCTGCGCCAGGATATCTCGAACCCTCTGCTCCGCCGACTCCTCAAAGGTAAGTGAACCCTTTGCTTCCCAGTCGCCGCGCCGCGCCCGCACCGCCAATTGCGCTCGGCTAAGGACTTCGCGAAAATGCTTTAGAGTGTGCGGCGAATTCAGAAAATCCCCGGACTTCCCTGCTTGTCGAATATCGTCGAGCGCCAGCGCCTCATCATCTATGGGAAATCCCTTCTGGTATCGCAGGAAATAGCCTGCGATTTCGTTGTCAGTCACCAACGACTCGCACGACATCGCCAAGGTAGATTCCAGGTTGCCTGCACCCCAGATGAAGTTGACTCCCGCGGCAGCGTGGGCCAGACCGCCGATCATCTTCTCGAAGGCGGCTTGCGAGTCGGCGCAAAGGGATTCCGTGGACATCCATGCTGCGCTTGGGAGACCGTGGAATCGCGCCATCTCCGCCCCGGCCGCTTGCAGGAGGGCGTTCTCAGGCGCGCCCGTCAGTGCAAGGCCCGCTGACATCTCGAAGACGTGCGCAAACCCTACGTTGTAAAAGCAAGGCCGGCCCGGCTCCAGCAACTGATTGATGACCAGGCCGCTCAGCGTGTCGGCGTCGCCAATCACCAGGCAACCAGCCAAGGTCACGGGCGCAGTTGCTCCCGCCAGTGGCTCGGAATTGATCATGACAGGCACGCCTACGCCCGCTGTCTCCTTAAAGACACCCAGTGCCAGGGCCGTCCAGTGCAAGGGACTGATGATGCTGAAACCCGTGCTGACGATGGGGCGCTCGCGCAAGGTTGCGCCGTCCAGGAGAACCCTGGCCATCTCTATCACCGTGCGCGCACCCGCCGGAGTGTAGATGCACGGCCGGAGATGTTTGCCCGTAAACGCCGCCATGATGCGAAAGCCCACGAAATCGCGGCTGGCAGGCGGAGAGTCGGCGAGGGAGGTTCCGACCATGCCGTGAATGTTTGGGCAGGCATCGGCGACCCGCGCCAACTCAGCCAGATCGGAGGCCTGCAAATCGCTGCGCATGCGGCCGCGCGTAATGTACAGCGCATTCCCGGTTAAAACCAGGGTCCCGCCCTCCGGACCCAGTTGCCAGATATGACCAACGCGGTCCGCGATCTTCACCTGATGCGGCGCCTGCTGAAGAGCCCATTCCACGAGGTGGGCGGGGATATGGACGCGCTTCTCACTGTCAACGGCTGCGCCAGCCTCTTGCATCAGGAGGATAATCTCCGGATCGTCGACTCGAACCCCCAGATCAGTCAGGACATCGAGAGCTGCATCATGGATTCTCTTACACTCTGCGGTTGTCAGTACCAATGGCCAGTTCCCTCCAGAACCAGTGTCGATTCGGCGCCTTCAGATTTCGAGCGGGTGATTCTACATCGGCAGGCCATGGATGGGAAGGTGCAATCTGACTGTCCCGGAGGGCACGCCTACGTCGTTGACACACTGGGGGAAAGCGGCCGAAGCAGCTTATTGCAACGGCGGCTGGCGTCATGAGCCAGAAGTTCGTTGAAGAACTGAGCCCGCGGAGCGGGCGGCAGCCAGTAGCCCACGGCGCAAGAAGCTGTGAAAGAATTGGCAACCTGTCATCCTGAGCGCAGCGAAGGATCCCTGCAGTTGCTTGTAAATCGTTGAAGTAAAAACAACTGCGGAGATCCTTCGCTGCGCTCAGGATGACAGTCCTTTCGATTCTTTCACACGTTCCAAGCCGTGGGTCGCTGAACCCAACCCTCACCCCCCGTCCCCTCTCCCGCCCAGCGGGAGAGGGGTGCCGAAGGCAGGGTGAGGGCCGTCGAACCCAGGGCTTGCGCCCTGAGCTACTCTATGCCGCCCCTGACGGGGCTCAGAATAACGGCCGCACAGGAGAAAGACTGGATAGTAGATGGGGTTTTCGAAAGAATCGTTATACGCCCTTCGGGGCCATGGGCAAGGCGCGCAGGCGCTTGCCGGTGGCGGCAAAGATCGCGTTGCCGATGGCTGGTGCGATGCCCACGATGGGGGTTTCTCCTGCCCCTGCTGATGGCACGTCCTTTCGATCGATCAGAACGACTTCCATTGCCGGAGCGTCGCTGAAGCGCGGAACACGATATTGCGCAAAGTGGGGGTTCAGGATGCGCCCATTTGCGAACTGGATGGCTTCAAACAAGGCCCCCCCGATGCCCATAGTATTTGCGCCTTCGATCTGGTTGCGAAGGCCGTCGGGATTCACCACGGCGCCGCAGTCAAACGCCGTCACGACGCGCAGCACGCGCACCTGCCGCGTGGTTGAGTCGACTGCCACCTCCGCACACGTTGCCACGTATCCGCCTTTATCGAAGCCTCCAGCAATGCCATGTCCACGCAAGGTACGATCCTCGGTGGTGCTCCGCCCCGGGTGAGACTTCATTTGCCCCCAGCCGAATTTCTCCGCCGCCGCTTCGAGCGCCGCCCGGAAGCGCTCATCGGTGAGGTTCTTGAGCCGGAATTCGAGTGGGTCCATTTTGGCCAGTTGTGCGAGTTCATCCATGAAGGATTCGCGCGCGAAATGGTTCGCGGTTGCGGCGAGGGATCGGTACGAGCCCTGGCGCAGAGGTGAATCGACGGAGTGAAACTGAATGCGCTGATTGGGAATGTTGTAGAGTGTGCCGATGGCTGCCGCACCGGAATTGTAATTGTGGAATTCCCAGGTGGTGATGGAGCCGCCACTCGAGAGGCCGGCAGAAACTTCGATGACACCGGCAGGGCGAAAGTAAGCCCAGGTGAATTCCTCCTCGCGCGTCCACGCCAGTTTCACAGGTCGTTGCACAGCTTGGGCCAAACGCGCCGCCTCCACGGCTGCATCGCCCGTGTGCTTGCCACCATAGCCGGAACCCATGTCCGGCATGATCACTCGCACATGGTCCTCAGGAAGGCGAAAGGCCTCGGCCAATTCGCTGCGTACACCAAAGGGCCGTTGGGTTCCGGTCCACACGGTCAGCTTGCCGTCCTTCCATTCGGCCACGGCGGCGCGTGGCTCCAGCGGCGCGTGGGCGATGTAGGCGACCGTATAGGTTCGCTTAAGGCGGAGGCTCGCGTCGGACAGGCCCTTCTCGACGGAACCGACGGCGTGCCCGTTGCGCTCATCGCCGGTCCCCGCGTGGTTCTTCAAGTATTCAAAGAGGCCGTCGCTCGAGGTTGGCGCAGGCATGGACTTCCACTGGGCACTGAGCGCCGCCAGCGCGTCCTGTGCCACCTGCGGGTTGGGGGCGGCGACGCCCACAAAGTTGTCGTCGTGTACGACTGTGACGCCCGGCATCTGCTGCGCCTTGCTTGCGTCGAGTGTACTCAGCGAGGCGCCGAAGGAGGGTGGCCGCAGGACTTTGCCGTAAAGCATCTCGCGCAACCTGATGTCGGAAGGATAGCGATGCCTGCCGGTAACGATTTCACGGCCGGTCACCTTGCCCAGCGGCTTGTCCATGACCTTCCACTGGGCTGCCGGGGTAAGAGGTTCTTCGGCGGGAATGACTTTGGCAAGCTCGCGTCCCTTGGCCAGTTCTGCGTAGCTTGCGGTGCGCTGTGAGTCCGGGTCCGTAATGGCGCCGTTGGCCGCCGTCAGTTTGGCAGGGTCCACTTTCCAGGCATCGGCAGCAAGGCCGATAAGGACTTCGCGAGCTGCCGCAGCCGCGCGTCGAAGCTGCGGGTTCATGGTGGGAGTGGTGCGGCTGCCGAAAGTCCCCATGTCGAAGGGAACGCGGTCGGTATCACCCATAAGCAGGGAGATGGAGCCGGGCGTAACGCGCAACTCCTCGGCCACAGCTTGAGTCAGCGATGTGCGAATGTTCTGCCCTACTTCCACTTTGCCAGTGAAAACCGTGACTTCGCCGTTTTCGTTGACGTGCAGCCAGGCAGAGACATCCTGAGGCAGGGAAGTGCCAGGCCAGTGGCCGGTGCGTCCGGCTTCCTGGCCGGCAAGTGGCCGATCAAGGAGAAAGAAGACCGCGATGCCGCCTCCCAAGACTTTGAAAAAATCCCGCCGCGGCATCCCAAAGTGATACGTGGGCCGGGCATTCAATTCGTATCGCTCTGGTTCCAGCGTGGCCGGAACCACCTCGCCCTGCGGGCGGTCCTGCTTACCAGGGACGGCGTTCAGTGTTCCGGTCTTGTCCAAGGAAGGAGTCAGGAACCGGTTGGGCAATAGAGACTGCGAGGTTCTCATGAGCGCACCTCCCGCATGGACTTTGCCGCACGCCGAACGGCAGCAATAATGCGCGAATAAGTCCCGCATCGGCAGATGTGGCCCTGCAAGTAGTGGGCGATCTCTTCGTCAGTCGGCTCGGGGCGGACCGTCAGCAAGCCCACGGTGGTCATGATCATCCCCGAAGTGCAGTAACCGCATTGCATGACGTTTTCATCGAGGAACGCCTGCTGAACCGGGTGAAGTTGGCCATCCTTTTCCAGCCCCTCAATGGTAGTGATCGGCTTTCGGGCCGCCTCGACCACCGGCGTAATGCAAGAGCGACGCGGCGCCCCTGCAATCAGGACCGTACAGGCGCCACACTGGCCCTCGCCGCATCCGTACTTGCTCCCCGTGAGGTCGAGAGCGTCGCGCAAGACACTCAGCAGACTCGCGCCGGCGTCGACATCAACGGAATGCTTCACGCCATTAATAAGGAGTTCCGTAACTCTCGACATGTAATACCTCCGCGGGGCGGAAATGCTACCCCGGAGATGATCGATATGAGCCCTAACCCCAGTCCCCATTATACGCCGATCAATTCAAGACGGCAGAGACAGACTGATACTGTGGCGTCTCCCCAAGAATCCAGTACGTAGCGTGGCTTAAACCCGCGAGAACGCTCAGCCAACCCGGGCACGACGCGACGTTTTGTCCCCTTGCCCGCCGCGCCCTGTCGTAATTGACTTCCGCCTTTGGCTCGCCCTAGAATGTGAGCCTATGAGCAGAGACTGGGTCGGTAGAATGTTTGGCGAACGTGAAACGGAAAAGAGCCTCGCGGCGAAAAGGCTTGAAGAGCAGACGCTAATACAGAAGAGAATTGCCGAGCTGGCTCCCACTATTTGGCGTCAAATCGAGAGGGTCCTGAAAGAGTCTATTGCAGCCTTCAATGAAAGATCGTCCATACCGATAAACATAGATCCTTATTCAAAAGAGTACACGATTGAAGTTAACGCGGCGAATTACCAGTACGGCTGGATCGTGAAGTTCGACGTCTCGACCGGAACTCTATCTTTTGGCAATCCTCTTACAGAGTTCATCCACGCCAATCTGCACATCAGCCTCGACGACGAATCGCGTTACTCTTTCCATGACCGCAGGAACTCCAAAGAAAAGATTTCGATTGAAAATATTGACGAAGTGCTGCTTAAGGGTTTTGTGAGGCTAATCCTGAAAGACCCCGGCTACAGTGTGAAGGGTGGGCCGGAAAACGGGTCACCAGGATAGAAGGAGGGGGGCGCACCCGAGGGGGGAGGCCCAACCCGGATGCGCCCCGAGGCAGGAGGAATAAGAGCCTAAGGTCCAATATATCGTGCCGAGATAAAAGTGCGCCACCGCACAAAGCTGGGATTGGTAGGAGCGACTGAAAGACTTGCGTTATCAGGATCAGGGCTTCTGTTTATAGGCAGGTCGAGTGGTGATGAGAGCTTTGTAGCGGTGGCGGAACAGGGAATGCAGCGTACGTTGCATCCTTTTGTCAATTCCCAAATAATGCGTCCCGGTTTGTAGTCGGCGGTTTTCATCCACGTTCCAGGAACTGAATAAGGCGACTTCACAACCCTCAAGCCATCGGACTTCAGGGGTGCTACGCGTTAACCAACTACTGCAAAACCAGATTCAGCCTTAAGATCGCCTGCTACACAACAACTCTAGCTTTCAAGCTATTGATAACCGAAGCCCACTCCCGCCGCAATAGTACGAGAGTACCCCCGCAGACCTCAGGCGGGCCCCGCAGGGGAGACAGGGGCACCGTGAGGATTCCTGGCTCCGAGGCACCAGAAAAAACGGTTGGAAAGAACTCGGCCGGATGTATAATCACACGCGATCCAGCATCCGCAAAGGAGGTTCGAAATGATTCCCAAAGCCAATATTAACCGTCGCGAATTCCTGGCTCCTGCGGCGGCAGGACTCGCGTTGACTTTCGTTCCGAGACATGTGCTGGGCGGGCCCGGATATGTCGCACCCAGCGATAAAATAACGCTGGCCTATATCGGCTGCGGCACTCAGGGAACAAGAGAGATGCTGCGCCTGATAGCCACGCCGGGCGTGCAGATCACGGCAGTGTGCGATCCCGTCAAAGACGGCACGAACTACATTGACTGGGACAAGACCGGCATTCGTGACAGCGTGCGGAAGGTCCTGGATAATCCCGATTGGGGAGCCGGCGTCGAAGGCATCCGCGCCGGCCGGGATATGGCCAAAGAAATCATCGAAACCTACTACGCGAAGAAACGAGCAGCGGAGAACTTCAAGGGCGTGGCTTCGTACGCGGATTTCCGCGAATTGCTGGAACAGGAAAAGGACCTTGACTCCATCAAAATCATGACGCCCGACCACCTGCACGCGACAATTTCGATCGCCGCCATGAAGAAAGGCAAACACGTGCTGGTGCACAAACCCCTCGCCAATCGAGTGGCGGAGGTCCGGATGGTGGTGGAGAGCGCTCGGAAGACGGGAGTCGCCACGCATCTCCTGGCGTGGCACAGGCCGATCAACGCCGTGCGAGACATGATCCTGGACGGCGCCATTGGCACGCTGAGGGAGGTGCACAATTGGACGGACCGCCCGTTCTGGCCGCAGTACTCGAGCCTTCCCACCGATACACCGCCGGTTCCGGCAGGCTTCGACTGGGATCTCTGGCTGGGGCCATCGCTTGAACGGACATATCATCCCAACTACACTCATGCGGTGTTTCGCGGCTGGTACGAATTTGGCGCAGGCAGCATCGCTGACATGGGGAACTATAGCCTCTGGCCGATCTTCATGGCGCTCGACCTGCCGGTCCCGTACAGCATCGAAGCTCAAACCAGCCACAGTTGCGAAATCAACGACCAGGTGAGCACAATAAAGTCGAATGACTTCTCGTTTCCGTACGCCAACCGCGTGTGCTTCAAGTTCGCAGCCCATGGCCAGTGGCCGGCGCTCAAGTTGTATTGGTACGACGGCGGAATGCGGCCGTACACTCCCGACGAATTACTGGAAGACGGGAAGTCGATCTCCGCAACCGGGAGTCTGTTCGTCGGCGATAAAGGAATAATCCTGAACGACGAAATCATTCCAGCGAAGAAGATGCAGGCCTATCGCACCCGCAAAGGACTTCCGACGCCGCCGGCGGATCGCGGCCGGCGCGGCGGTTATGGGATGGACAACGAGTGGCTGACGGCGTTCAAGGGCGGCGCGGCCTCGCAAGGCAACTTCCTCAACGCGGCGAACTGCTCGGAAGCCATTGCTCTGGCTGGGGCGGCAATTCGATACAGCGGAAAGATCTTCAATGAGGACCATTGTGCGCCGGCGCTCCTCTGGGACAAGGAGAGCATGAAGTTCACTAACATCGCCGATGCCAACCAGTACCTGACGCGCGAGTATCGCCAGGGCTGGGAGCTGACGAGCGCGTAGGCGGGGCGGCGGAGCCCCGCTCAACACTTACGTGGGCTGCTAACGTGCACACATCCGGCACCGACGCCGCTCTTACTAATGGAGGTTTACATGACGGCAATCACAAGAAGAGATTTTCTCAAGCAATCTGCGACGACCGTTGCTGTGGGCGGTATTCTATGTGCGGGCGTCCCGGAGATGCGCGCCAATCCACTGGGCTTGCCGATCGGGAGCCAAACGTATCCCCACCGGCAGCGGATTAAGGATGGCGACTTTGCAGGACTGTGTAAGGATATGGTGACCCTGGGAGTCGGCAGCCTGGAGCTCTGCTCGCCGGGATACGAGGAGTTCAAGAGCCTGGCGGACGCGAAGCAGACCAAGAAGGTCCTCGACGATCACGGGCTGATCTGCCCCAGCTCCCACTTCACGCTCGAGGAACTCCGAAACAAGCAGCAGGAGATGATTGCCTGGGCCAAAGACATTGGCATGACGCAGATGGGAACGGCGAGCCTGGACGGGCCCGTGCAGCACGGCGTCACCACCATGGACGCCGTGAAGAAGGCGGCGGACGAGTATAACAAGATCGGCGAAGCGGCGGCTGCGGCTGGCATTCAGCAATTTCTGCACGACGAAAGATTCGAGATGTCCAAGGTCGACGGCCGGCTCACTTACGAACTCCTGCTCGAGTTCCTCGATCCGAAGCTGGTGAAGATGCAATTCCAGATGTCCGCCATGAGAGTTGTCGGAGACCCCGTGATGTACTTCACAAAAAACCCCGGCCGTTTCATCTCGATGCATCTACAGGGCGTGGACTTGAAGGCGCCGGCGGGTGCTGGGGGCATGCGTGCGCCCGGCGTGGCGGTGGGAAAAGACAGCCTCGATTGGCCCAAGATCTTCGCCGCTGCCAAGACCGGCGGTGTGAAGAACTATTTCCTCGAGCAAAGCTGGGATCTCACGGTGCAGGGTGCCGCTTACTTGAAAACCCTGAACGTCTAGCGTCCGGTCAGTTTACGACAAGTTGAAGCGTGACGCTGTGAGTCAGCGTCGTGGAATTGTACGCCGAACTGCCTGTCACGGTCACTGTGTAAGTGCCCGTTGGCGTTCCCGGATTGGTCACGCGCGCACTCGTTCCTCCGCCGCAACCGGCCCACCAGGCGACCGCGAGCACAACGGTTCCCAGCACGACGAGAGATCGGCAACGACCCCAAAACCCCCTCCTTAACCAAGGAGAAGGTAGCGCGGCAGACCTGCTTTTCAGGGCCTGCGACCAATGCGTTAGAAGGTGTGAAAAAATCGGCAACCTGTCATGCTGAGCGCAGCGAAGCATCCCCGCAGTTCTTCCAGGTCGTTGGATTAAAGGCAACTGCAGAGATCCTTCGCTTCGCTCAGGATGACAGCGCTTGATTCTTTCACGTCTTCTTAGCAGTTGAGCCAGAGCCCCGAGCGCAACCAATAGCGCGACAGCCGCAAGCGGCATCCCCGGCCATCGAAGGCTTCCTGTTTGCGATGCTGCGGTGGTTGCGACGCTCACCAGCAGCGCCGTCGGGGAATTCCCCGGGGTGGCAGAAGAAGGGGAAACCGAGCAGCTTGCTTCCGCCGGGGCACCGGCGCACGTGAACGATACGGACTGGTTAAACCCTCCTGAGCCCATCAAGCTAAGCGGGTATTGCGCGGTCTGGCCGGGGGAAACGGTGGCGGAGGCCGATCCACTTGAACTGACGCCTAAGCTGAAGTCTCCCCCTGGGCCGGAGAGCAATCCGAAAGCGCCCACTCCGTTCGTTGTTCCCACATACACCTTTCCATTCGCGATGGTCGGCGTGATGAACTTGTTGCCTGCTCCGAATTGGTCGCGCGTACCCGCCTGGTTGCTGTTGTAAAGTTCTTTGGACAGATCGGATGCGTCGTAGGCATGGAGCACAGCAGGATTTGTGTTTTCCGTTGCCCAGACAATGGCATCGGTGCTGCCATTTGCCGAGATGCCGGGCGTCGCTCCCGGGTAAGCAAACGTGGTGCTCGTAGAAGAAACGGGAGTCGTCTGAAGCTTGGCATTCGAGAACTGGAAAGCTATAAGGGAGTAGCCCACGGGGCCATAATAAAGCCGGCCATTAAAGTAGGCCGGCATGCCAAAGATTCCTCCGGGTAGCGCCGAACTGATCTCCTGGTAAATACTGTCAGCCTGGGGATTGAACTTCCCCATGTTATCGCGGTCCGCCAGGTAGAGTGTTTGGTCCTTGCCCGCCCCGACCACCAGGTGGCGTGTGACGCCGTTCGCATCGGTCATGTCAGGCAGCACCAGTGCGCCGCCTGAGCCCAGATCCTCGTCGGCGTTGGATTCCGCGACCGTATTCGACATCGTGAAATAGTCGGCCACTGCAAGACCCCCGCCGGCAGTGGAAAGCCTAACGAAGGCATTGCCGTAATCGCTCTGGGAAGGAAAGCCGTTGTTGTCGAGCGTCGTGTCAAACGTTCCGTTTGCCAGTAAAGGATAGATGTTCCCGCCCGAGTCGGCCGCCAATCCCGCTCCGCTCATCCACACGGATCCTTCATTCCCGTTCGGGGTCAAATTGAGCACGTTGACTTGATTCAATGTGGATTCGTTGTAAGCGATGATCCAAGCCGTGTAAGGCGGATGGTCACAGTGCGACGACCAGGATGTGTAAATGACATGATTCAGCAGCAAGAGTCCCGGTCGTTCTTTATATTGCGCCGGATCGAAGATAACGTCGGTGCCGTTGCTGTTGTCGCCGGTGCCGGGGAAAGTGGCCTGCACTTCTTTGGGACCGCCGAATTCTTCCGCGCCCGAGGTCATATCGAGGGCATGCAATCGCTGATGGTAGGCAGAAGAAGTATCCTTGGACATGGCAACGACGTAGATGGTTCCGTTCGACCCGCTCGACCGATCGATAACAGGAGTAGCAGTAACGCCGATTTCCGGCGACACTTGATAACATCCACGGTCATCCGAGGTAGTCTCGCCCGCCGGCAAGAGTGAAACTTTCCAGAGTTGGGTTCCGGTGTCAGCGTCAAAGGCGTAGACGCTGTCGTGTTCCGTAGCCACGAAAAGCACGTTGTGCGTCCCCTGGCTGGGAATCGTCACCGCAGAGGCATAGAGCGGCTGAGCGTCGACCTTGCCGTCCACATTCACTTGAAAGAGCTTGCTGAACTGCGTCGAGTTTACGTTGCTGGGTGTAAGAATGGTCTCGGACAGCGCCTGGCCGGTGCGCGCATTGTCATTATGGTAGGTCAAGACGTCTTGAGCGCGGAGAGCGGACACGCGTACCAGAGCGAGGAGAAACAGCATGAACGCTGGGTGCCGGGAACGTGATTCTCCCGTATCGGTTCCGAAGACACAATCGCGCCGCCGCATGAAGTGGCCCCCGCGTAATTCCGAAACTCAAATGTTCAGCATGGCCCTCAACAGTTACAAGTTTAGACCATTTCGTCGAATATTGAAAACTCTCTCGTTCGCCTGAAGAACAGTCGGGGGCATGGCTCCGCCGTCCCTTCCGGGTTGCCATGCAAGACCAGCGGGAATAAAGTGAGTGGCGCAGCCCTGTTCCGCCGGTCTAGGCTTTTGGCCAGATGATATGCGGCTCGGCAGCGTTATTTTCCGAAAGGTTTCGCTTATGAAAAGCTGTTTATGGGCACTTCGATGCTTGTTTTCCGTGTTGCCATGGGCATGTTTCCTGGCTCAGGGCCAAACGGCGCCGGCTTCTAAGATCTTTCCGGAACCACGTGAGATTGAAGCACGGAGCGGCCGTTTCACGCTCGATCCTTCCGTACCCCTGCTGGTGCCCGATAAGGCCGCTCGAAATGACGTGGAGTTGGGCCAATTCCTGGTGGCGGAGCTTGTCGACAAGCACGGACTGGCGCTCAAAACGCTTCAGGTATCGAAATTGCCCGGCACTGGACCCTTCATTCTCATGGGGACGATGAAGAACCCTCTGGTCCGTGAATACTTGCAAAACCACGTCGCGGCGTCGGTGGTGCGCGAACCCGAAGGCTACCTTTTGGAAGCGGATCCCCAAGCGGTCATCGTCATCGGTGCCGACGAGGCGGGCGCCTTCTATGGACTTCAGACCCTGCGCCAAATGATTCAGGATGACGCTGCGCACTCATACGTGCAGGGAGTCCACGTGCGCGATTGGCCTGCGAAGCCGTTTCGTGGCCTCAAGCTCTACTTACCCGGCCATGAGAACATTGCCTACTTCAAACGATTTGTGCGCGACTTCATGGCGCTTTACAAATACAACCGCGTCATCGTGGAGTTGAACGCCGCGATGCGGCTGGATCGTCACCCGGAACTGAACGCCGGCTGGTGGGAGTTGCACCGCGACCTCAATGCAACGCGCCGCGACCGTTCGCCGGGCCCTGGCGGCCAATTCCAGGACTCTGCCAACGCCGACACCGCGGACGGCGAAGTCCTGGAAAAATCCGAAGTCGCCGACTTGTTCGCCTATGCGCGCCTGCACCACGTCGAAGTGATTCCGGAAGTTCCTTCCCTCACCCACAGCTACTACCTGCTGACTCGGCACCGGGAACTGGCGGAGATTCCCGACGCGGAATGGCCCGACACCTACTGCCCATCAAAGCCCGCTGTGTATGACCTATTATTTGATGTCCTGGATGAATATATCGAAGTTATGAAACCCACGATGGTGCATGTGGGACATGATGAGTGGAGGATCCCGTGGGGAGTCTGTCCGCTTTGCAGGGACAAAGACCCGCGCCGACTCTATGCGCAGGACATCAACAAGATCCACGACCACCTGGCCCAGCGGGGAATTAAGATGTCGAGCTATGGCGATCATCTCATCGAACCCTTGCGCGGGGTGCGCCTCCGGAAGGCGTCGACTTCTACGGGCCAGCCCTACCAAACCCCGGGCGCCTTGTCCCCTGAGCAAGTCCGAAGCCTGATCCCGAAGGATATCCTTGTCTACAATTGGTTCTGGGACGATAAGAACACAGCGCAAGGCGAGGGCGAGGCAAACGAAATCGCGCTGGACATCTGGGGCTTTCAGCAAATCTTCGACAACATGGAGCCGGATATCAAGGACTATGAACGGCGGGCCTCACGGCCCGGAATCATCGGAGGCGTGCCGTCTTCCTGGGCGGCAACCAACGAATTGAATTTCGGCAAAGATCTCATGTTCGATTTCCTTGGCTGCGAGCAGTTGCTCTGGTCCGGTCGCAAACCTCCGCTCGATGAGCTTTCCGTCACGATTCAACATTTACTGCCCCGGGTGCGACGAAACCTAAGCGCCGGGCCGTTTCCCAGCGACTTTGACCCGGTGGTACCGCTCGACATGGAATCCGCCTTGCGGGTAACCGCTGTGCCGGGAGTCGAATTACCGGGCATGAAGAGCGGCCGGGTCGGAACGGGGCGGCTGGTCTTTGAGCTCGGGCGCCGCGAGGGCAAGCCGGCAGTCGCCCTCGCGACCGGCGGCGCTGCGTCTGCCTCCATCCGCATCGGCGAGGACGTCAGCAGTATTATCTTTCTGCATGCCAGCGCCAAGCCGGCCCGCAACGTCAATGCGGACGACTACACCTGGAATTATGCCGACACCGCCGATCTCCTCGGTTGGTACGAGGTGACCTACGAAGACGGGCATGTCGACAACGTCCCGCTGAGGTACGGTGTGAACATCCTGGAGGCCGGATGGG
>Ga0187888_1003046_pt1 | contig 13530 bp, 11 predicted proteins | sample June2016WEW_7_40_FD_132987 | JGI IMG/M metagenome (GOLD analysis project Ga0187888, IMG submission 132987) | Peatland microbial communities from SPRUCE experiment site at the Marcell Experimental Forest, Minnesota, USA - June2016WEW_7_40 | ecosystem: Environmental > Terrestrial > Soil > Wetlands... | reverse complement strand
GCCTCGGCCAGAGGGTGATCAGGCAACGCGGACCAGCGGGGCACGGCAGGCGCGATCGATCCCGAGTAAGATAGAATCGCCCGGGGCGCGAAAACCTTGGCTCGTCCCGGTAGATGGTCAATTTTTCGGAAGATCGCCCCCGGATTCCATTGGAGGAAGCCGACTCATGAGCTTCGACAGCGTCGTCGTCCAGGGCACGCTCAAGCCCGATGGGACTGTGGAACTGGACGAGATACCGACCATGACTCCCGGCCGGGTGCAAGTCACCCTCCAGCCTGTCTTGGCTGGTTCACCGCCCCAAGGCGGCTTGGCCAACACGATCGAGGAAATCCGTCAGTACCAGCAAGCTCTCGGTTACCAGGGAAGGACGCCCCAGGAGATGCCTCACGACGAGGATCAGCACCGGGCCGATGAGGATGCCTACGAACAGAGGATGCAGGAAATCTGGTCACAAACGCAATCCGGCGCATCGACTTGAGAATCGGTCTGACCTCGCGGGCTCCCCTCATTTCGCGTCGCTTATCGCGAGAGCCGTCTCATCAAAACGAAGGGTTCACTCGATTAAGCGATTAATTGCTCCCCGTATGAGCTTGAGGATGGTAGGACCTGATGGGGCGATGATGAGTTGTGATGGAGCGAATGTCCACCTCAAGGGGCTGCGCAAGCATCCCTCGCTGTCTTCCCAAGGGTACTCGCAGTTATCGGGCCTCTGCCCGCCTCGCCTGACCGATGGAGCGAGCAATTCGATTTCCCGCGCGAGGGCCTTCGCTCTGGCCAAGACCTCCCTGGCTCGCATCCCACCGAAATTTAAGAATACCGCCTGTTGGCGGAGTACGCGGGGCAAGTGTACGGCTACGCCCACATGACTTGATTGCAGATCTTCGGCTGGCGTACCCGTCACGCAACGATGGGCCTTCACCAGCTTCTCACAGGCCATCTGTAGGAACTGGAGTTTGTGACAATCCGGGACATCCAGGTTTTGCATCAAGTCGAATGTATTAAAATCGGCGGAGGCCTGTCGAGCATACGCGAGCGACCATTCATCGGTCGTCGCCATCATCGTCCTCCGACATCCGTTGGCCTGGGAAACTCTTCGCCGATCGACCAGCCCTCCGGCAACTTCAGCTCGTTCGACTGGAGTTTCTGAAATTCGCTTGGCGACACTTCGACGATGACTGACGCGTAGGGGACGCCGCTCGCAGGCGCAGGGCCGAACTGCAAAGGCATGATCCCTGACTCTGATGTATTTGTGTTGACTTCGAGCAGTTTGATCGGTGCCCCTCGCGTGACCGTAGCCACGGTTTTGTCGGTGATGCGGAAAATATGGGTCAGTCCCTCCTCGAGTTCGTAGTGCTTCCAGGCTAGGACCTTAGCCGCCTCGGCAACAGCTCCCTCGACAGCATGAGCTTGCTCGAAGGAGGTGACGTTCCTATCCATGCACCCGCAGTTGGGGCACGGTGCCCCGGTCTCTGCTATGGTTAGAAATCTCCCGCACCCTCTGCATTGTGCCATGATTGATATCCTTTGGGCTAAAGACCGGTGCCGACACTGATTATTTTGCAGCATGCCAGAATCCAGAATCACCCTGCCAGGTTTCAGTGCAGCATCAGCAGGACGATCCGGGCCGCCTGGACCACACTGTCCCGTTCCGCTACGGTCATCGCCCCGCGAGCGATGATGTCGTCGAGGCTGCGTAGAGTGTGGTTCATCAGGTAGAGCTGCGCGGTGCCCAGCTCGAGGGCTTTCTGGTTCTCCATCAGCTTGCGGATCACGTCGCGCATGGTGACGGCCTCGGCCAGAGGGTGATCAGGCAACGCGGACCAGCGGGGCACGGCAGGCGCGCTGGCCGCTGTCCGGGTCACCCCGTGGATCATCTGGCTGATCGCCGCCAGCTTCGCGTAATCGAGGGTTTCCGGCCGGTCCTCCGGTGAATGATAGCGTGGGTTCTCGCCGGTGCTGAAGAACAGGTAGGGGATCTGCCGGCTGCGGAACGGCCCGTAATCGCTGCGGTTGAGAACCAGGAGGTCCGAACCCAGCAGGCCGACCGTCAAGGGGCGGTCCTTGGCCGCCTGGTCGATCCAGGGGCGAAGGCCCGGGGCATGCTCGGTTCCCAGCACGAAGACGTGGCTCGCGCAGACCCCCGCCAGGGCCCGGCCGATCATGTCGGCCGTGATGAACAGCACGACTTGCTCGAGCCGCACGGGCGGGTGCGCCACGAAGTAACGAGAGCCGAAAAGCCCGACCTCCTCGAGATCGAATCCGATGAACATCAGGCTGCGGCGTGGTGGATCGGGCGCGGCGGCCATGGACCGGGCAACCTCGAGCATCATGGCCACTCCCGACGCGTTGTCGTCGGCGCCGGGATAGAGTACTCCGCCCCGCACGCCCAGGTGATCGTAATGCGCTGAGACGATCACCCACTCGTCCTTGAGGACGGGGTCGGCCCCGCGCAAGACGGCCCCGACATTGCGCCCCTGGACCCGCCCGGGCTCGGCGGCGGGGACCTCCTGGATGAACTGTCCCTGGAAGAGCGGTTCGAGCTTGAGGCGGCGGAACTCGTCGATCAGGAAGGAGGCGGCCTTGCGGGCCCCCTCGCCCCGCCGGCCTTCCATCTCGGGAGCTGCCAGCATCGTGACGGTTGCCTTCAGTCGCTCTTGCTCGGGCCGAGGGGGCGATTGCGCCTGGGCTCGACGGATGACACCGATCGCGATCATTCCAGCCGCGGTCACGACCAGCAGAGAGCGAACAACCGATCTCGATTTCCCCGGCATCAGACTGTGCAGTTCTGGGCGAATCCGAGCGTCAGGCATAACCGGTCCTGCGACGAAAATATTTGTTTCGAATCCCCCGCTCCAGCGGAGAAAGTGTGGCATGTTAGCCTTGTTTTGGGAACGGCTTCCCTGCATGGAGGTGGAACGTGTCGCGAGGCTCATGGATCAAGGGGTTCACCCTCGTCGCGGCTCTTCTGGGCTTTGGCGGGGTGAAATCTGCGCAGGCTCAGGACTGGAACGACTACTTGCACTGGCCATACGTGCCTCCCCAGGTCCCGGGCAACGGCTTCGAGTCTAATGGGCTTTACGACGGATGGTATCGCTATCCTCGGGAACAGCGGATTGTTCCCCAGATTCAGGGGCCCTACTACCGGAACTACTATGGTGGCTATCGGGTTCTGGGCTTCTTCCGGCACCCGCACGGCTGGCACGAATGGGACAAGAAGAAGTTTTACCAGGGCTACCACTTCGTACTCGACGTCTTTTGAAACACAGCCAGTGGGGTTCGTCGTCTGAGTGCTCCCGAGGAATCGCCTCGGCTCTTTCCTGCCCCACGGACGGATGCCGAGGCGATTTCGTGGCGCGCCCGCCTCCGCCGATCGGCTAACCCAGCGTCAGCGCCATCTGATAATACGCTTCGGCGGCCCGGTGAACTTGATCGAGATCGACCCACTCATCCTTGGTATGGGCCTGGGCGATGTCGCCGGGTCCAAAGACCACGCAGGGCAGGCCGCTGGCGCCGAGTGGGCCGGCGTCGGTGCCATAAGGTACGCCGACGACCCTGGGCTCATGTCCGGTCCCGCGCCTGACCGCCTCCTTGAGCGACTCAACCCACTTCTCCAGTCGGGGAACCAAGGCGGGCAGGCTGACCCAGGGCTGGTCGAACTCCACGCCCTCCAGGCTTCCCAGGCGGTCGCTCAGGAATTGCAGGATCGCCGCGGACGACTGTTCGGGCTGCTCCCCTGGTATCAAGCGCCGATCGACCTCGATCTCGCACCAGTCGGGAACGATGTTGACGCTTTGCCCTCCTTCGATTCGGCCGACCGAAAGGCTGGGCGGGCCGACAATCGGGTCGGGCATTGTTGCACCAAGAATGCCGGCGTACTCGGCCAGGGCGTCGAGCACCCGGCTCATCCGGTAGATGGCATTGACTCCCCGGTCCGGAGTCGAGCTATGGCAGGCCACGCCCCGTGTCCGGATCTTGCATCGCAATGCCCCCTTGTGGCAGTGAACCAGGTCCAGGAGAGTCGGCTCGGCGATGATGGCCAGGTCCGCGCCATGGGCGGTTCGGGCCAGTTGCCACGCTCCCGTATGGGTGAATTCCTCGTCCACCGTGCACGCCAGCACGACCGAGGCGGCCCGGGGCGGCCGCTCGCGGCAAAGCCGCTGGAGGGCCACAAGCATGGCGGCCATCCCTCCCTTGATGTCGCAGGCACCCCGTCCCCACATCCGCCCGTCCTCGATCCGGGGCCGGAACGGGTCGATGGTCATGCCATCGGTCGGGACCGTGTCCTGGTGGACGTCGAACAGCAAGGTTCGAGGAGAGCCCGGAGACTCGAATTTCGCGAACAGGTTGTCCCGGCCGGGCGCGACCGGCTGCCGGCGGCAGGTGATCCCGTTCCGCCCGAACCAATCCTCCAGGTAGCCGGTCAGCCGTGTCTCGAACACCTCGGGGCCGGCCAGTGCCCGGCCCATCGGGTTGATACTCGCGATCGACACCAGATCTGCCAGCAAGCCCGTCAGGTCGTCCACGGATCAACCTCGCTTGCGCTCACTTGACCCGTTCCAGGTACTCGGCCGTGCGGGTGTCGATCCGGATCTTCTCGCCCGGCTTGACGAACGGCGGGACCTGTACCTTCAGACCGGTCTCCAGGGTCGCTTCCTTGTACTGATTGGTGGCCGTCGCACCCGCCAGCGCCGGTGGCGTATCGGACACGGTGAGCTCGACCGAGTCGGGAATCTCGATTGAGACCGGCTTGTCGTTGATGTACTTGACCATCACCTTCGCATTGGGCAGCAAGAACTGCATCGCCGTGCCGATGATGTCCTGGTCGAAGTGCAACTGGTCGTAAGTCTCGGTGTCCATGAAGACGTGCTCGCCGCCGGCGGAGTAGAGGTACTCGTACTCCTTGGTCTCGACGTACGGCACCTCGATCTGATCGACCGAGCGTAATCTCTTGTCAATGAGTGCGCCGTTGTTCATGTTCCGGAGCTTGGTCTGGACCATGGCCCGGAGGTTGCCGGGAGTGTGGTGAGCGAAGTCGACAACGACGTAGTTCACCCCTTCCATGGTGATGACCATTCCCCTGCGAATATCTGTGGCTTTCAGCAACATGGTAGTTTGCGTCTCTCCCCGAGTCTTTTCAGAATTCCAGGTTAATCCAGGTGTTGTCGCTTGACGTCCGGCGAAGAAGACCCTTCGGGACGCTCGCGCGGGCGCAGTCTTGACCCTATCACAATAGAAAAGCCTCACCGCGCGGGGCGATCTTTTGCTTTCTGGAGGGAACATCGCCTCGAAGGTTGCATCCACATCCCTGCGGCATGTCGCCCTGGCCGCCCCGGGCTCCGGCCGAAGCAGCGATTCCTTCCGGCCGCTGGCATTCGAGCGCGCCCGGCCCGAGGCCCGGTGGAGCCTTTAAGAAATGTACTGGCCAGAAGCGGTTTTGACTAGGAGTCTGTCCGAGTATTGCCTATCGAAGGCGAGATTCAAAGAAGCCGGTGGCCAGTGAGCTGGGACATTCATGTCGTGTTCGCACAAGCGGATCTCGGTTTCGCGGCGAAGCGGTTCAGTCGGGGATGGCAAGCCGGCTTACCACGCTAAGCACTTCGGGCCATGCCTCCTCGAAAGGGATAAAAGCATTGGGAGCCTCCGCTCGAATCTGGATGTCATAGCTTGCTGCTGCCCTGCTCCGAACTGACTCGTCGAACGAACTCTTCCTGGGTTGAATGTTGCGAGCTTGAGCCTTTTTGAGGAGGAATTCCGAGATCTTCGCAAGGTCGAGCGTGCCACCAAACTCACGGACACGTGAGGCGATGTCATAGACATCCTGGGGCCGTGAACGGTTGCGGATGGGTTGCTGGAGCAAAGCCCTGAGCTTCTCTGCGAGATTGTCCTCAAGAGAACAACGAAGGAGCGGCTCACTCGACTCGTCAGGCTTCCAGCTCACAGTCTCGCAGATGACGTCGTTGAGGCTGATTTCCAGCTCGATGACCTGGGCATACTTCCTGCCTTCGTCGAAGTTCTGGTAGTACCTGTCCCCAGGTAGCTGGTAACAGACCTTGGCCAAGTAAGTGGGGAAGGTCTTATCGAGCCCAGGTGGATTCCTTTGTATCGACTGGCATCTCGCCTTCACCTGGAATCGGTTCAGCGGGTACCTGAGAGCGACGTCGAGGAGTTCCTCGATACGTTTTCTGTCATCCGGGAAGCCGACCGCCGCGGTGAAGTCGAGATCGAGTGTGCTTCGCAAGTTGCCGTAGAAGAACAGCAGCGCGTTTCCGCCTTTGAAGACGAGCTTGGAGGCCAGGGGGTGAGAGGATGAGATCGAGGCGAGAACGACAAACTGCATGAACCTCAGACGGGCTTCCGCTGCCGTAGCCCCGGTGCTTCGACGCCAGCTTGCAAGTTCGTCGATTGATCTCGGGTAACTTCCTGCTTCCAATCCTTGCTATTCCTCTTCGTTGATGGCTCCGTCAAGAATCGCAAGCACCGAGGGGGCCACATTCAGCGAGAGGTTCCACTCAGCCGAAAACGTCGCCTCGTATGGCTTGCTCGGCACCAACTTTACTGAGCCTCCCCGCTGCAGTCTATCCTTCCACTGCTCCAGGCGAGGATGGTTTTGCCCGAGCCTCTCCAGAAGATAACCCACGCGCTGACGGAGATTCTGAACGCCATAGCGGTCCACGTAGCCTACGAGCCGATCTACGTTCATGCTCTCGGCCTTGCGCCAGGCACGGAATACTTTGGCCACGCCACCTGACTTATCGGGCTTACGGAGCGCATCAATCAGGGTCCGCTCGGCGTCCGTGACATAGATGGGCGTTCCAAAGCTGTATCCAATGGTCACGCCAAAATCGAACTTACCGGCCAGCTCCGTCCAGTTGACTACCACGCGCCTGACTTTCTTGGGACGCCTGGCCGCGGGGTAATCCAGATCGACCCAGTCCTCGGGGCTCGTCCCCAAGGGAACCCATTTCTTGTGTTCGCCGTCTTTGAACGTGATGACATAGATCTGCTTGGGAGCAAGGTCTGTCAGACCATGATGTACCATCGCGGTGAGGTAGCCGAAGACCGCCCAGGGGTTTGCTTCCTGGATGATTTGCTCCTCGGATGTCTCGAGCAGATTGGCGTAGGGAACATCGACCTCGAAGACCCCATGTACGCCCTCAAGCGAGGCAAGGCTCCCCTGCTGCTCCAGTTGCCAGCGGAGAGCCACGGCCTTGTCTTCGTTGGGCAGAGGAGCGTTCTGGGCTCGAGCCAGACGCCTCGCGGTAATGAGAATCCGCCAGTCCGAAACGATGCGCCTTCGGCTGTCGGCGAAGTCTCTAAGAACCTGAGATGATATAGTCTTGACCCACACAAGATCGCGGACTACGTCAAGCTAAGATGTCCTTAGGACATCTTAGCTTGACAGATCCAGAAAGTCAAGCCCCAAAGCCAAACGCTCGTCAAATTACTCAATACCAACAGGTTACAGCAGCGTCCCGGGGCAACTCAAGCAGGTTTATCAAGCAAATAAGCCTCCACTAACTGAAAAGTTTCGTCCCTGGATGCCGTAGTCGCCCTCAACCCAGCGGCCTCAGTCTAGGCCGCTCCATGAGTCACGGACTTTGGCGGTTCCTGGCCGCTTCCTGGTCATTGCCCGGGACGCTAACCGTCCGCCTGGTATTTCTCTCAGCCGCGGGCTGCTTCAGCCGCTCGAGAAACCCGATCAGGTCCGTGAACTCGAGCGGGGTCAGGGTGCTGGCCAGGCTCTTGACCGGCTGATGAGCGGCGGCAAGCCGGGGGGAAGGCTCGAGCAAAGAGCGAATGAGCTGAACCTTGTCGCTTCTGGATGCCAGCCCGCTGAGGTCCGGGCCGGTGGTGCCGGCTCCGCGCCCCGCCGCGGCATGACACCGGCCGCATGCGATGTCCCGGTTTTCGAAGAAAAGCTCTTCCCCTTTGCGCGGATCGGCCAGGTGATGGAGGGCGAACTGGCGCAGGGTCTCGATGCCGGACGCTCGCTCGTGAGATCCGCCCGTGAGTTGGATTTGCGGATCGACCTGGCCGCGGATGGCCTGAAGGGCCTTTTCACCCGCGCGGCGGAGCGATGGATCGGGATCGCCGGCGGCCTGGCGATAGATCGCCTCGGCCCGAGGGTCGGGCATCATGCAGAGCGCGGTGATCGCCTGCGTACGCAGGTCCGGGTCGGCCTGGCCGGCGCCGGCAGTCTGGATCAGCCGCGGGACGGCCTCGCGCAGCTTGAGCACGCCGGCCGCCAGCACGGCCGCCTGGCGAACCTCCGCCGAGGTATCGTCGAGGCGCGCCAGAACACACTGCCTGATCTCGGCAGGCAGCGGCTTCTGCACGTTCAGGCTCATGAGCGCAGCGGCCCGGACGAGCGGCCTTGGGCTCTCGAAAAAGCCGGCCATATCGTTGGGCGGCAGGACTCCATCCCTGGCCAGCGGCGGCAAGGCGCGGGCCACCAGGCTCTCGGGCGCATTCGGGTCGTACAAGACCGCCAGCCGCGCGCGGATGATGTCGCGGCCGCGAAATCGCGCCAGGCCGTCGAGGGCCGCGGCGCGCACCGGCTCCGCCCGTTTCGAATCGACGACCAGGCTCGTGAGCAGCCGCACCGACGCGGCGTCATTCATCGCGCCCAGAGCTTCGACAAGCAGCGCCTGGTTGCGGACATCGGGCTCCATCGCCATCCCCTGGCAGAGGATCGGTGCGGCCGCCGGCCCCACCTCACCGAGCGCGACGATCGACTGGAAGCGGACCGAGGCATCCTGATCGCCAAGGCCCAGCCGCAGCCCCTGGAGGACCATGTTCATCCCCTCTGGGTTCCAGTCCTGCGTCTTGCGTGGCATCTCGCCCGCTAACGGATCGGGCCCCCACCAGGTTCCCGACCATTCCGGGTACTTGCGAAACTGGCCCGCCAGGTTGGCGACGATGCGGCCGCGAAAGGCTGGCTCGGGCGTCTGCCGCAAAGTCGCGACGAGAGCCCGAACGACGGGCACGGACCAGGACTCATCGGCCAGGTTCAGGGCGTTCTCCCGGCGACGAGCGTCCAGCAGGGCGGCCCGCATCGCCGCCTCATCGGGAAAGCCCAGCCGGCGGATCGCCGTCCGGATCGACCACGCCGCGAATCGATCAGATTCGCCCAGAACCGCAAGCAGCGGTGCGATCGCCCGGGTATCGCCAATCGCACCCAGGGCGATGGCTGCCTCGCGGCGGACGGACGGATCGCGATCCACGAGCAACGCCCGGAGCGCATCCACGGCTCCGTGATCGCCGCGAACTCCCGAGCTCCGGGCGGCCTGAAGACGGACCGACGCCGACGAATCTGCCAATGCCTCCCGGATGGCCTGCCGCGCCTCGGTGCCGCCGATCGCGTCCAGCGCCCAGAGGGCATGCAGGCGGCCGGTCTCGGGCTGGCCGGTGTGCAATCGCTCGATCAAGAGCCCGAGGGCCAGACCTCCCTGCCCCGCCAGTGACCGCTGCGCGTCGAGCCGGACCGAAAGGGCCGGGTGGTCGAGCGCCGCGATCCGGTCGGGCAGCGCGCTTCCGCGGGTCCGCGGCGCCAGTCTGACGCGATCGTTCCCGGAGTAAGTCAACCGGTAAAGCCTGCCCGTTGCGGGTCCCGCGGAGTGCCAGGCGTTGCTCGCCCCGTCCACAAACCAGAAGCCGGTTCCGTCCGCGGTCACGGCAAGGGCCAGAGGATGGAAATCGACGACAAGCCCCTTCGAGACCACGGCGGTCTGCCGCGCGACGGCGAAAGTTCCGCCGGACTTGCGGATCTCGAAACAGACGATAGACTGCCGGCCCGAGTCGCAAACGAAGAGGTTGCCCCGATAGCGACCGGGCAAGCCGTCCTCGTCATAGCAAACGCCTTGAGTTCCTGGTTCGCCGGCCTCGCCGCCCATGAGGGGCAAGGCGCGGAACGGCGCGGTCAGGAACTGGTAAGGATATCCGTAATGGCCGCCGTCGATGTGATGCGTCAGTCCGCCGGGCCAGCGCTTGCCGGTGTCGCCGGCGCCCAGGGTGAAGACCTCGCCCGTGGCACTCAGGACGATCGAACGCGGGTTCCGCTCGCCCGTCGAGACCACCTCGAGCCCGGTGCCGTCGGGCCGGACCCGGATCACGCCTCCGCCCGCAAGCTGGATGCTCCGCCCGTCTTTGCCGGCAGCCCGGGAAATCCCCTGATCGCCCACGGCCAGGTAAAGATAGCCGTCCATGCCCGCTCGAACGCCAGCGGCGATGTGGTCGTTGATTCCCTGGGGGGCAAGGGCCGTCGGGCCCAGGCCGGTGACCAGCTCGATCCGTTCGTTGGCCCGGTCGTCGCGGTCCGTGTCGCGGAGCGCAGTGAGTTCGGGTGGATGGACGACATAGAGCGTGCCGTCGATCCATTCCAGGCCGCTGACGGTGCCCAGCCCGTCGGCGAAAACCCAGCTCTTGCCGGCTTTGATGGCCAGGACCGAACCACTTCTGACGCCAGCCGGGCCGCTCTTCTCCGTCGCGGCCTGGCCGAGGTAGATCGTGCCGCCGGCAGCCACGACGATGGATGTCGGATTGCGAATTTGGGGTGCCTGGGCCGCCAGCTCGATCGACCAACCGGGCGCCGGTTGCGGCAAGAGTTCCCGCTCCGGTTCTCCAGCCGCACTGCGAGCGATCTGAAAGGCCATGATAAGAGCGAAAACCGGTACGAGGCTGGCACGCATGAATTTCCCCTCCCTGGGCGACCGGGCGCGGAACCGAGCCCGCTGCGGGCTCGCAGCGGAAACATTGTCGAGGTTCCATCCCGCAATCAACCTGACGCCACGGATGGACTGGTCAAGCGATCGCCAGTCGATCAGAATACTTCATGATCCGTGGGGCGGCGCATTCTATCGCCCGTTCCCGTTTGTCTCAATGTGAAGACCAACTGGCGGAACTTCCCCAGCCCTGCGAGCTTGCCGCGGATGCTGGAGGTTCTGCTCGACAAGGAGTTGCCAACGTGTCCTCGTCGTCCGCTCTCGTTCCCAGCGAGTCGAAAGAGACTGCGCCGTCATCGCCGCCCGCGTGCGATCCCTTCAGGAATCCGTCCTATCCCCAACGCACCCATTTCGCTGAACGCCCGCAGCTCGAGGAGACGCTTCGCTCCTGGGAACAAAAGATCAGTAATGTGACCGGCAAGCTGACCGCCCTGGGCGATCATCCGGGTTGCGCGACCTACGAGCGGCTGTTCCACCAGATGCAGGGCGCCCGCGACCAGATGGCCGAAGCCGTGCGCAGGCTGCCCCTGGAAACCGGCGCCCTCTACGAGGAAGACCGCGAACGGTTCGAGGCCGCAGCAGCAGCGCTTGGGCGATTGTTTCAGAGTTGGGATGGCGTCAAAATCTGAAGCAACTCTGCGAATCGACCATCCAGGTGATCGAGTACTCTACGACTGACGGAGGGCTTCGCTGGCGATCCGTTTCAGGTCGCGGAGATCGAGCTTGCCGGTACCCAAAAGTGGCAGAGCATCGACCTTCACGAAGGAGTCGCGGCGGGGAAGATACAGGTTGGGCAAACCGAGCTTCCGCATCTTCTCGAGCGCTTCATTGACGCGGTCGTCGCAGGTGGTATGCAGGACGGCCAGCCGGTCGCCGTCGCGGTCATCGGCGATGGCGGTGACGGCGAAGACCGGCTCGTCGGCCCCGATCGCCTCGTTGAGGGCTTCTTCCACGCGGACGTGGGGGACCATCTCGCCGCCGATCTTGGAGAACCGGGTCAGCCGTCCGGTGATCTTGAGGAACCCGTCCTCGTCCACCATGCCGAGGTCGCCGGTCACATACCAGCCGTCGCACAAGGCCTTCCGGGTCAGGTCATCCCTGTTCAGGTAGCCTTTCATCACGATGGGACCCTTGACCAGGATCATACCTTCGGTGTTCGCCGGAAGAGGTTCGATCTGCTCCAGGTTTTCGAGATGCTCCTGTCCGGCGATGCTCTCTGGCTTGATGATCCGCACTGAAACGCCGGGAAGGGTGTGGCCGACCGTGCCGCGCCGGGATCCGGGCTGGTAAAACCCCGGGGCGCGAAAGTCGGGTGCGTTGACGGCGATAACCGGTGAGCACTCGGTCACGCCGTAACCTTCCAGCGGCCGGATGCCGAAGGTGTCCTCGAAGGCTCGGGAGATCGCGTCGGGAAGCTTGTCGGCGCCCGCGATGGCCAGCCGCAGCGAGCCGAACTGCGCCGGGGCACAGCGCCGGGTGTAGATGTGCATGAACGCCGGCGTGGCGAACAGCACGGTTGCCCAGTACCGCTCGACGAGCTCGCCAACAACTCCTGACTCCTGGGGCTTGACATGGCAGATCAGCCCCATACCGCGGCACGTTCCCAGCCAGAGCAGCAGGTAACCGAACGAGTGGAAAAGCGGCAAGACATCGAGGAGGCGGTCGGTCGGATAGATGTGGAAGATCTGGCCGATGGCTTCGAGCTCGGAATCGATGTTGAAGTGGGAGAGAATCACCCCCTTGGGATCGCCCTCGCTGCCGCTGCTGAAGATCACCGCCAAGTCATCGTCGACCGAGGTCCGCCGGGTCGCTCCCGCGATCTTCTCGAGCAGCCTGATCGGCGCCAGGCAGGCCAGCACCAGGGCGGCCGCTCGGCCCGTTCGGGTGATCGCCGAGCGGATCTCCTCGATCCAGATCACCTCAACGCCGTCGGGCAGCTCGAGGCTGGCTTTCGCGACGAAGTTCCGGCTGGTGACCAGCGTCTTCAGACCGGCCTGAGCGGCGGCCGAGCTCATTGCCGCCTTGCCCGCGGTGAAGTTGAGATTGACCACGACGCGTCCGGAAACGGCTGCGGCCAGGTTCACCAGGGCCCCTCCCACGCTGGTCGGCAGCATGACTCCCACGGCATCCTGCCCCTGCCACCTGCGGCGGAGCGCGCGGGCCAGGGCGATCACTCCCGCCAGCGCCTTGATGAACGACAACTCGCCACTGATCGGATCGGCCAGCGCCAGCCGGAACGGATGCCGCCGCGCCTGGCGGATGAATTGATGGTGCAACGGCCGGCGATCTTCCTTGCGGTGTTCCCAGGCGCGCTGATCGAGCTCCGCGATCGCCTGGCGGATCTCCGCTACCGAGGTCGTCGCGGGGAGCGGAGCGCCGAACGAGACCGTCACGGGAAGGGGGATGCGCTCCGGGAGCCAGCGCCTCTGCATGGGGCTGAAGACGCTGGAGGTCGCCCGGTCGAGATGCACGGGAATGATCGGCACGTCGCGTCCCTTGACGATCCGCTCCATGCCCCGCTGGAACGGCAGTGTCATTCCGGTCCGCGTGATCTGGCCTTCCGGGAAGATGCAGACAAGCTCGCCGTTATCGAGTGCCCGGCCCGCCTCGCGAAAGGCTTCGAGGATCATCTTGGGGCCGCCATGGCCGGCAATCGGGATCGCCCCCATGGTGCGGAGGAATCGGCCCAGGAGCGGCCGTTTGAAATACTCGGCATAGACGACGAACCGGATCGGCCGGTCGATCGTGCCCATCACGAATAGACCGTCGACGAACGAGACGTGGTTCGGTGTCAAGAGCGCGGGGCCCT
>Ga0187888_1003027_pt1 | contig 13582 bp, 10 predicted proteins | sample June2016WEW_7_40_FD_132987 | JGI IMG/M metagenome (GOLD analysis project Ga0187888, IMG submission 132987) | Peatland microbial communities from SPRUCE experiment site at the Marcell Experimental Forest, Minnesota, USA - June2016WEW_7_40 | ecosystem: Environmental > Terrestrial > Soil > Wetlands... | reverse complement strand
GATCCCCGGCGGCACTCCGAAGGTAGCGCCCATCTCCTCCACCAGCGCGGCCTTTTCCAACTTTGCCGTTGGAACTGCGGGAAAGAACTCGGCCAACTCCCTGACCGCCTGCGCAATTGCCTGCTCGCGAGTAAGTTGGGCAAACTCGCGCGAAGCGCTTACCACCAGCTCCACATAACTGCCCTTGACCTCGCGCCACGGCTGCAACCGGCCCTTGTTGTACAGCCAGTGAATCTCGCGGTCCAGCAGCACGGCGTGATCCAGCGTGGTAATCTCGCGGTCGAACCACAGATGCACACTGCAGATGGGCCAATGCTCGTGCTGTTCAAGTTTGGCCGCAAGCGCATCGGCGCCATCGGCCGCGGGCATGTGCGGGAGCAGTTTGGCCATAGCCTCAAACGGCAGCGCCAGCACCAGAAACTCCGACGCCAGCGCGCCGTTGCGCGTGGCCAGCGCCCATTGCGAAGTCTCTTCATCCCACACCGCCGATTCCACGCTTGCGTTGAACAAAACGCTAGAACCGCGATCCTTCAAGTAATCGGCCGCTCCGGCATACAGCTCGCTGAGCGGCACCGTGCTCATGCCCATGCTGCCCGCCTCTGCCGAATTCATGAACAGCTCGCGGATCACCTTGGCCGCATACGACAATGCAATGGAGTCGAGGTCCGCGTTGAGCGCGCTGGCAATCACCAGCCTCCAGAAGCGGTTGAGCGCGCCCTCGGTCTGCCTCTTGCGCCTGAGCCACGCGCCCAGGCTTTCATTCCCTGCCTCGCCCTGCACCGGCCTCATCAACGCCGCAAACGCCCGCCCCAGCGCCAGCTTATCGGCAAAGGTGAAAGCCTTCGCGCTCAGAAAGCTTGGCGCGCTGTGCAGCGGGGCCGGCAGGGTGAATGGACCCAATGCAGAAGGTCCAAGCGATGAGCGCCGTCCACCCGGCTCAATCATGGTCATCTCGCTGGTCCAGTGAATCCGGTCCGCAACCCCGATGCGCCGGTAGAAGCCGGTGAGATTTGTGCAGCAGCCGAAGAGCACATGCTGGCAGTTATCGATGACCTCGTCCACGCCCGGATGCAGATACGAGCTTGCCCGCCCGCCCAGGTAGCCGCGCCGCTCCGCGAGCTGCACGCGCAGGCCGGCCTCGGCCAGCGCGCAAGCCGCGCTCATGCCCGCCACGCCGCCGCCTACTACCGTGACGGTTTTTCCGGAGAATTGCTGCAAATGACTCAATCTCTCTTCCATTCGAATGGGAGTGAAATACATCCCTCAGGTGCTAAAGCCCTATTTCATTTTGCCGCTGTTTGCGGCACGCGACCCAGAGGGTTCCCCGGTCGCGCCCTTTCAATGCAAACCATCGTACCTATCCGATGCGCATCTCAGCAGACTGCGAAGCCATACTTCTTTTTTATGAAACCACGCGCGCCAACCCCGTCCGCGCCAGACCCACGGCCAATATCCCCAGCTTCTCCACCATCGGCACGCTGGCACGGCGCGAAAATACATCGTACTCCGCTCGCTCAATCCGCTTCAGAAGCCCATGATAGATTGCGACCAGCACCCACAGCGCCGGACGGCTCTCCCGGTCGATCAGCGGCATCAATGCCTGCGCCGACTGGTAATAACCCTCCGCCCGCCGCCCAATCTCCCTGAGTAGCGCGCGTTCGTTCTCCGTTGGCGGCGCGCAGGCTGCGCGATGCAGGAGCGAACCCAGAGCAACGCCGTGAGCCGCCAAATCCTCCAACGGCAGATAAACGCGGTTGCGCTCGGCATCCTCGGCCACGTCGCGCAGAATATTGGTGAGCTGGAAGGCGATGCCCGTCTCTTCGGCAAGTTTCTCGGCGCGACTGTCAGTGTAGCCGAAGATGCGGATGCACACCAGGCCCACGACCGATGCAACCAGGTAGCAGTAACGGTAGAGATCGGCGAAGGTGGCGTAAGTGTCGGGGTGTTGGTCTCCCACCTTTGCGCCAGAAAAAAGGCGCAAAGATGGGGCACGGGGCGTTTGTGGGGCGTCCGGCCCGTTCATTTCCGACGGAGACGCATTGATTCGGGCCGGCTCCGCAACGGTCGGCTTCAGGTCCATCGTCACTCCGGCCACCAGTTCCTCCAGCAGCCCGAGTGGAATCTGGAACCGCTCCGTTGCGTCGCGCACGGCAATGAAAACCGGATCGATTTCGGTCTTGGAGTCCGCACAAACGCCGCGCCATGCCCCGAGCCACGCGTCCAGGCGGATGCGGCGCTCTTCAATGGAGATGCTTTCGTCGTCGGCCAGATCGTCGGCCTGGCGCATGAAGGCATAGATGGCGCAGATGGCATTGCGCCGGGGCGCGGGCAGCGCGACAAAAGCGTAATAGAAGTTCTTCGCTTCGCGCCTGGCGATCGCCCGGCACGCCGCGTAAGCCGCCTCCAACGTCTTGACCTTCATGGGAAGTTCCTTGCTCAAGCCGTCTTCTCTGTGCGCCCGCTCCGGCCGAGGCTGAGAAAGGGCAGCAGCTTGGCCGTCACGGCCCTCAGCGCCAGCACGGCCTTGGTGCTCTTCGAGATGGCAGGCCTCGAACTGAGCACGTCATAATTCTGCCGTTCAATGGCCCGCAAAATCTCCAGGCCGCCGCGGCTGAACAGGTCGAGGTCCAGCGCCAGATCGCTGTCCACCATACGGATCAGCGGCAGCCCCTCTTCAAACAGACCGCGCGCAAACTCGACCTCGCAACGCATCAGTCCGCGAAACTCCGGCGTGGCATTGCCGAGGGCGATCGTCTCATCGCTCACGCGAAAGAATTCCATGTCCTTTTGCGGCAGATAGACGCGCCCACGGGCGTAGTCCTGGCGCACGTCCTGCCAGAAGTTCGCCAGTTGCAGCGCCGAACAGGTCAGATCCGAAAGCCGGAACCGCTCGCCTGATTCCTCAGTGGGCGCCCCGCCAGTGGCGTATAGCACCAGCCGCCCCACTGGATTGGCCGAATACCGGCAGTACTGCAGCACGTCCTCCATGGTGGCGTAGCGCGTAACCACCTGGTCCTGGCGAAAGGCCAAGAGCAGGTCGGCAAACGGCTGCCTGGGAATCGAGCACTCGCGGATGGTCTCGGCCAGCGCAACAAAAACAGGATGGCGCGTGCTGCCCTCGTAGCAGGCGTCCAGTTCCTTTTCCCATAGGTCGAGCAGCGCCAGCGCTGCCGCCGTATCGCCTACCTCGTCGCCCAGATCGTCGGAGATGCGGCAATAAGCGTAGATGGCGTGAAAATGCGGCCGCAGCGCCTTGGGCAGGAACCACGAGACCACATGAAAGTTCTCGTAGTGCGATTCGGCCAGCCGTTTGCAATAAGCCCGCGCCTCGTCGAGAGGAGGCGCAACCTCGGGGATGCGATAGCTGGCCGGCAGCGCTGCCCAGCCGCGGGCTATCAGCGTTTCGTTGGGCAGCGCTTCACTGTTGAGCGCCTCCATTTCCTTGTCCGGTTGTCCGGTTGCCAGGGTCATGGGCTTACCTCAGGGCACAATGGCGGTCTTGATCTCGCTGCCCCGGTTCATCAACTTCTCAAAGACGCGGTTAAGTTCGTAAAGGTGGGCGTGGCCGGTAATGAAAGCCTGCGCCTGGAACCTTCCTCCGGCAATCAGATCCAGCGCCTTGCGGCAGATAGCCGGGGTGTGATGGAAGGTAGCGCGCAGCGTGATGTCGCTGTAGTGGATGCGATTGGTGTCCAGAGTCACATGCGTACCTGCCGCGCATCCGCCAAAAAAGTTCACCGTGCCGCCCTTGCGCACCAGTTCCACTGCCTCCTGCCACGCCTCCGGCACGCCAACCGCCTCGATAGCGATGTCCACGCCTCGATTCCTGGGCGTAAGCGCGCGCGTCTCCAGGATGGCCTTGCGTATGCTGGTGTTCTGCACCACGTGCGCAGCCCCCAACTGGCGAGCCGCCTCCACCTGGCCGTCGTGCTTCACAATGGCGATGGCTTCGAAGCCGGCCAGCGCGGCCACATGCAGAATCATCAGCCCCAGCGGGCCGCCGCCGATCACGGCCACCGTGTCCCCGGAGCGCGGGCGCGAGTCCTCAAACCCGTGTACCGCGCAGGCCAGCGGTTCGGTCAGCGCCGCGTGCTCCAGCGGCACGTGGTCCAACACCTGAAGCGTATTCTTGGCCACGATGCGGGCCGGAATGCGGATAAACTCGGCATAGGCGCCGTTGTTGAAGAGCAGATCGTCGCACAGGTTTTCCTGGCCGCGCCCGCAAAAATAGCACTGCCCGCAGGGCGCGGAGTTAAGCGCCACCACCCGGTCGCCGGTGGCAAAATCCCTCACTCCCTCGCCCGCCTGCACAACCGTCCCCGCCAACTCGTGGCCAAAAAGCGCCGGAGGCACGATCATGCGCGCATGGTAGCCGCGCCGGAAGACCTTCAGATCCGTTCCGCAGGTCAGCGCCGCGCCCACGCGCACAATCAATTCGCCCGTCGCGGCCTCGGGGACCGGCACCTGTTCGATGCGAATATCTTCGCGGCCGTGGAGGACTGCGGCCTGCATGGTGCTGCGCCCGCTTAGAAGCGCGTTTTCGACGGTCTTTCGGCCCAGGCTGACAGCGGATTCGACCGTCTGGCGGCCTTTGACGACCACCGCGTCGACGGTATTCAGGCCGGCTTCGACGACCGTCTCGACAGTATTGAGGCCTCCCTCGACGACGTCCTCGACCTTCTTGCGGCCCTCTTCGACTACGGATTCCACCGTCTTGCGGCCACGGAGGATCGCGTCTTTCACCGTGCGCGCCATCAAGTTCCTCCTAATGCGCCCCTGCGCCCAGCACAGGCTCAATCATAATCTTCATGGAGTCGGCCTGAGGGTGCGAAGCGACATCAATCGCCTTTGCCGCCTGCTCCAGCCCGAAGCGGTGCGAGATCAGTTGGGTCAAATCGAATCCGTTTCGATAGCCGCCGAAGACCAGACCGGTGACCTCGTCCAGAATTGCGGCCGAGGCCGAGTAGGAACCGAGCAGAGTCTTCTCGTCCATGCAGACCGCGCCGGGATCGAAGGCGGCTTCGCCGTGCTGGGTCTGCGCAAAGAGCATCACCTTGCCGCCCGGCCGCACCGCATTCATCGCGGTCTGGATCAGCGCATTGCCGCCCACGGCCAGAATCACGGCGTCCGCCCCGCGCCCTTCCGTCGCGGCCAGGACGCGCTCGATCACGTTTTCTTCTCCCGCGTGGATCGGCTCATGCAGTCCAAACTTTGCGGCGATGGCATGGCGCTCGGGGTAAAGATCCGAGGTCAGCACCCGCGCCCCGGTGCGGCGAGCGAGCGCCGCGTGCATCAGCCCGATCGGCCCCTGACCGATGACCAGGACCGTCTCGTCGGCGGCCAGATGGAGCAGCTTCACACCCTTCAGGACGGTGTTCACCGGCTCGATAAAGGCAGCCTGCTCAAAGGGCACGCCATCCGGAATATGCACCACGCCGCGATGGGCGACGATCCAGTCCATCACGCGAATGTACTCCGCAAAACCTCCGCCGGAAGGCTCGAAACCCGCAGTCGCGCCCACTTTCTTGTAGACCGGGCACTGCGCAAAGGTCTGCTTGCGGCAGTAGTAGCACTCTCCGCAGGGAACGTGGTGGTGGACCATCACCCGCTCGCCGAGCGCAAACCGCGTCACGCCCTGGCCTACTTTCACGATGGTTCCCGCCATCTCATGGCCAAAGATGCGCGGCGCGGAGTGCGACCCGGTATGAATTTTTTTCAGATCGGTGCCGCAGATGCCGCAGGTGGCTATCCTGACCAGCAGTTCCCCCGGCCCGATTGCCGGCACCGGCACGGTCTCCACGCGCATCTGGTTCACGCCGCGATAGACCGCTGCCCGCATGGAGATGGGAATCCTGTTTTCGATCCGGTTTTCAGCGTTTGAAATTTGGGTGGCCATTGCGCCTTCTGAGGCGACCTCGTTCATCCAGAACATCGAGCAAAGACTCCGCGATGCTTCGGGCAGCCTCTCTGCTATTTTCGCCCATCCGCATCAATGCGGGCCACTGCCAGGGCCTCAGGATGCGAGAAACCATGAACCGGCCCAGTTGAAATTGCCCATTGGCAGAGATGAAGCGATTGAAATCAGGCAGTTGGTCATTATAACCGTCGCTGATTCCCTTGACGCAATAAAAGGGTATACCCCGCATTTTGGCCAGCCGCGCAACTCCGGCCGCCTCCATATCCACCAGGCCAACGGCGAGTCCAGCTCCATAGGCGGCCTCAAGACGCCTCTTTTCCGCCTGGTCCGCAACCCTGGGGCTGGTTACCAGCCAGGGCCCCGTCACAGGCAAGGATTCGGCCGCCTGCGGACCCTCCTCACATCCGGCTGCCGGAAAACGTTCCCCGGTGCGCGCATCCACCACCCCGGAGACCACGTAAGCCCGGCCGGGAACAAACTCCTCATTCAAGGCTCCCGCCCAGCCGGTCGAAATCAACCCATGGATGGGCCCATACCGCTCGATTTCGGCAAAGGCGCGCGTTGCCGCATCCATGCCGGCTCCGGCACAAGCCGCCACCCACTCGCTCTCGTCCCCCTCGTCATCCGGAAAGCTCCAGCGCCAGAGATCCACGCCGTTCGAGCGCTCGCGCTGCCAGCCGCGCACCAGCGGCTTCAGTTCGCCGGGCATGGCGGCGATGATGGCGACTCTGGTCATGGGTCCCTCAGGGGCTAAAGCCCACGTTGATTTTGTTAACTTTATGCGGGGGTTAAAACCCCCGCCTCCCTCCGGATCGAGTTTCTCCGCAGCATGTAAAGCCCGTACCCTTCATTCAATTTGGCCACCTGCTCACAGGTCTTGCAGAAAATTTCGACAATGATGCACCGCTAAGGCGCGTAGCCGTGGGTGCGGAACCACTCGATAGCGGCGCGCATCGCGGGGTAGATGGGTACGATGCGAAAATCCAGCTCCTGTTGCGCGCGAGCGCTGGAGGCATACATTTTCTTGCGCCCCATGCGGACCTCTTCGAAGGTGGCGCGCGGCTCGCGGCCACGGATGCGGCCGGTGATCCACTCCTCAAAAAATGCGTAGGTCGCGGCGACGGCAAAGGGAATCTTCACCGTGGGCGACGGAATGCCGGTGATGGCCAACATCTTGTCGAGAATCTGCTTGAGGGTCAGGTTTTCGCCGCCCAGAATGTAGCGGCGGCCGGGCTGCCCCTTGGTGAGGGCGGCTGCGTGGGTGCGGGCGACTTCAGATACATCGACAAGATTGAGACCGGTATCCATGTAAGCGGGAAACTTGCGGTTGAGGAAGTCCAGAAAAATGCGCCCCGTGGGCGTGGGCTTGGCATCGTTGGGACCAATGGGTGAAGTCGGATTGAGAATGATGACCTTCTGGCCGCCCTCGGCCGCGGCGATGGCTTCCCGCTCGGCCAGAAACTTCGATCGCTTGTAGTGGCCCACCATATCTTTGAGCGAAACCGGCGTATCCTCATTGATGACCAGGCCGTCGGTGCGGAAGTGCATGGTGGCCACGCTGGAGGTGTAGACCACGCGCGGCACTTGAGCCTCGCGCGCCATGCGCAGCAGTTCGCGCGTGCCATCCACGTTGGCGCGATACATCTCATCGGGATTGGGAATCCAAAGCCGGTAGTCCGCGGCTACGTGAACTACAGCGTCGCATCCGGCGAGAGCGGGACGGATGGACTCCGGCTGGGCCAGGTCGCCTACGTGGGTTTCGCCCGAGATACCTTCCAGGTTGTCCAGCTTGCTGGTTTTGCGGACCAGCATTCGCAGTTGAGCGCCCTGGGCGGCAAGTGCTTTGGCCACATGATGGCCGATAAATCCTGTTGCGCCGGTGAGAAAGACTTTCATAGTTAGCGAGTCAGCTAGTCAGCGAGTCGGCAAGTCAGCGGACTTCTCGATCTATCTTATACTCTGCGTCTCGCCGGCAGCGCGTGCAATACGGCAGATTCAAAATCGGAGCGGTAATTTGTGTTCAATTGTGCTAGCTGTCAATGCGCACAGAGCCGCTGACTTGCTGACTCGCCGACTCGCTGACTTGCTATTCCAATGCATCCGGAACCAGGGCGATGTTCTTTTCGCCGGCGGCTTTCTTTTCGTTGTAGGCCTTGACCCAATCCTCCCAGTGCTTGCCGGCGGCGCGGTCCTTGCCGCTGAATTCTACGCGGGCGATATCGGCGTAGCTCACTTTGCGCTTTTCCGGCGAACTGGGCGTGTAGTACTGCAAAAAGGAGTCGGCCAGCGTGGGGCCGGTCTGGCAGTTGAAGATGAATGCCTCAATGCGCTCGCCGTTTTTTAGAGTCAGCGTTACGTCGCCACGATAGTCGAGTGCCTTATCGAGGGCCTGGCGCAGGTCTTCGTCGCTGGCCAGCGTGGGAACCCAGCCTTCCAGCTGCGCATGCTCCGTGCCCGGAGCCAGTTCCAGGGCTTCGACTTGTTCGATGGTATATTTCGCTACTTCGGCGGTCATGCGATGGATCCCTCAAAATATCTGATTGGGTTTTGTGGTCCCACCCTAGCCGCAAAAATCCGCCGCGGCGGACGGCGAGGGGGGGCACCCGAATTCTTTACTCCAACGATCATCGACTGGTTTCTGCCATGCTGGGCGCGGGCTCCGCGATCTGGACCAGCGGAACACGGCCATGCGGCATGGGCTCGTTGAGCAGCCTCAGAGCGTGCTCGTCCTTGTAGCTGGAGAAGGTGCCGCGAATCATGCCCCAGAATCCTTTAAGAGACCCAAACCCTTCGATCACTGCCGAGGGTTCATAGCCGCAGCTCACCATGCAGTTGGCACACTTGGGGTTGCCACTGGATACTCCGTATTCCTCCCATTTGGTCGAGTTCATCAACTCATCGAAGGTCTCGGCGTAGCCCTCCTGGAGCAGGTAACAGGGCCTCTGCCAGCCGAAGATGTTATAGGCGGGCGAACCCCACGGCGTGCACTCGTATTTGCGGTCGCCCATGAGAAATTCAAGGAACAGCGGCGACATATTGAACTTCCAGGTCGGCTTGCGGTTGGAGAGAATGGCGCGGAAGAGCCGGCGCACGCGGGCGCGGCCCAGGAAACGGTTCTGGTCGGGAGCCTTTTCGTAGCTGTAGCCGGGCGAGAGCACGATTCCCTCCACGCCCATATCCATCACCTCGTCAAAGAAGCCGCGGACGCTCGAGGGATCGGCGCCGTCAAAGAATGTGGCGTTGGTGGTGACGCGGAAGCCGCGCTTGACGGCCTCCTTGATGCCCTCGACCGCAATGTCGTAGCCGCCCTCGCGGCAGACAGAAAAATCATGATGCTCGCGCTGGCCATCGAGATGCACCGAGAAGGTGAGGTACTTGGAGGGCGTGAACTCCGGCAGGCGCCGCTTGAGTTCGAGCGCGTTGGTGCACAGGTAGATATATTTCTTGCGCGCGACCAGCCCGTTGACGATCTCGGCGATCTGCGGATGCAGGAGCGGTTCGCCGCCGGGGATGGAAACCATGGGCGCGCCGCACTCCTCCACCGCGCGAAAACACTCCTCCGGCGAGAGCTGCTTTTTGAGAATGTGGGGCGGATACTGCACCTTGCCGCAACCGGCGCAGGCCAGGTTGCAGCGGAAGAGCGGCTCCAGCATGAGCACCAGCGGGTAGCGCTTGTTGCCGGTGAGCTTCTTCTTCAGCACATAGGCGGCAACCGTAGCCATCTGGGAGATCGGAACAGCCATAGATTGTTTTCCCTCAGGGGCTAAAGCCCAAATTCATTTTGCTGCACTTACGGCACGCGACCCAGTGGGTACCCCGGTCGTGCCCTGATACAAAGCGGATATGTGAAACGACTCCAGGGCTAAAGCCCAAGTTCATTCTGTTAACTTCATGCGGGGGTTGAAACCCCCGCCTCCCTCCGGATTGAATTTTCCCGCAGTCTTTGAAATCGTGCCCTTTCAAAACCAGATACTAGCGACCACAGAGCGGGGATTTCAAGCCACGCGGCCCATGGCCCGCCGGTAGCCGGTGAGAGCCAGCAGCGGGAAGTATTGACGGTACATTTCGTAGGACAGGTAAAAGACTCTGGGGAAGCCTGTTCCAGTGTACAGTGCCTGCCTGGTAAGCCCGGAGCCGGTGCGCTCGTCCCAACTGCCGTCTGCCTGCTGGCGGGTGAGCAGCCAGCGCACCCCCTTGGCGATGGAGTCGGAGCGATCGTCCCCGGCGGCCAGAAGCCCGAGCATCGCCCAGGCGGTTTGCGACGGCGTGCTCGGTCCCACGCCGCGCGTGTTGGGATCGTCGTAACTGCCGCAGGTCTCGCCCCAGCCGCCGTCAGGGTTCTGCACCATGCGTATCCACTCCGCGGCCTGCTGGATCTGCGGCTCGTGATTGTCCACGCCCATGGCCTCGAGCCCGCGCAGCACCAGAAACGTACCGTAGAGGTAGTTGACGCCCCAGCGCCCAAACCAGCTTCCGTCCGGCTCCTGCTCGGAGAAGATGAACCTGATGGCCTTCTCCACGCGCTTGTCCGCGCGCGTGTAGCCGTAGTTGGCCAGCATCTCCAGAATTCTTCCGGTAATATCCACCGTGGGCGGGTCCAGCATGGCGTTGTGATCGGCAAAGGGAATGTATTGGAAGAGCATCTTGACGTTGTCTTTGTCGAAGCTGCCCCAACCGCCGTTCCGGCACTGCATGGCCAATACCCACTGGATGGCGCGCTCGGCCACCTGATGCTGGTAACGCTCGCGAGGATTGTCCACCTTGTTCAGCGCCAGCAGCACCTGGGCGGTATCGTCCGTATCGGGATAGAACTCGTTGTTGAACTCGAAGTACCACCCGCCGGGCTCGGTCTTCGGCGCCTTCACGGCCCAGTCGCCCTTATGGCGGACTTCCTTGGACAGCATCCAGTCGGCGGCCTTGTGCATGCGCGGATCGCTGCGCGGCACGCCGGCCTCGCCCAGCGCATAAACCGCTTGCGCGGTATCCCACACCGGCGATACGCAAGGCCGCATGAGGAAGGTCGGCTCGGGCAACTCGGCGTTGGCCGGCTCTTCCAGCCCCAACTTCTCAAACTCGTCGCGGGCGCGAATCACCTGCGGATCGTCCTCGGAGTAGCCCAGGCAGCGCAGGGCAAGGATGGCGTTCAACATGGCCGGATAGATGGCGCCCAGCCCGTCTGTCATCTCCAGGCGCGCCAGCATCCATTTTTCCGCTTTGCGCAATGCCAGCGTCCGCAAAGGGCGGATGTGGACGGCTTCAGCCAGATGCGTGATGCGGTCAAGAATCAGAAAGAAATTGCGCCACGAGAACGGGACTTTGCGATTCATGCGCAGCCGCAGGATGGAGTTGGCACGGCCGCCGATAAACAGCTCATCGATCCCCTGCTCAGGCGGAATCTTCTTGAACGGCTTCTTGGCGTAGATGATCGCCAGCGGAACCAGGATGGAGCGCGACCAGGCGGAAATCTCGTAGATATTGAAGTAAAACCACTTTGGAAACAGAACGATTTCCGGCGGAATGGCCGGCACCGCATCGTAGTCGTACTGGCCCAGCGCGCAAAGATACATTTTGGTGAAGGTGTTGCATGCCACCACGCCGCCGTGCGCCAGAACCCACTCGCGGCACTTGGCTAGACGGGGATTGTCCGCGCCCATGCCCATCAGCTTGGCGGAGAAGTAGCACTTGACGGAAAGCGAAATATTGCCCGGGCCGCCGGGAAAAAGGCTCCAACTGCCGTCCTCGTTCTGGTAGCGCAGCATCTCGGCTAGCGCGCGGCGGAGCCGGCCCGGATCGCCGCTTTCCAGGAGCGTGTGCAGAAAGATATAGTCGGCCTCGAGCATGGAGTCGGCCTCCAGCTCCCCGCACCAGTACCCGTCAGGATGCTGCCGTGAGAGAACGAACTCCCGCGACCGGACGATGGCCGACTCCACATCCGCCAGGTCCGCGTCCAGACGGCCAAATCTCGGCGCCGAGAATCTGGTTGCCGCGAATTGCGTCTTGCCCTGCTCTAAATTCATGCGGTTTAAAACGCCTCTGGATCTGTTAGGAAACATCTGATTAGGATTCGCCTGTTTACTCCAGCTTTCCCTCAGGGGCTAAAGCCCAGGTTGATTCTTCTCGACTTGCGGCACGGCACCCAGAGGGTACCCGGCCGTGCCCTTTCAAATCTTCGACTTGCTCAGACGTTCCTTAGCTATTTCCTGTTCCCTGTTCCCTGTTTTTTCACCGCACCGGGACGGGTTCAGCCCCGCCGGCGCTGCCGATGGCCTGAACGATCTCCGGCGGGAGCCCGAAGCGAACATTTTCCGGCATCACTTCCACCTCTTCGACGTTATCGAATCCGTTTTGTCGCAGATAGTTCACCACGTCTTCGACCAGCACCTCGGGAGCCGATGCGCCGGCCGTAACCGCAACATTGGTCACTCCTTGCAGCCATTTGGGGTCGATGGCCCGGGAGTTGTCAATGAGGTAGCCGATGGTGCCCAGATTGCGCGAAACCTCGACCAGCCGGTTGGAGTTGGAACTGTTGGTCGAACCCACCACCAGCACCAGCTCGGCATTGTGGGCCACGTTGCGGACGGCAACCTGGCGGTTCTCGGTGGCGTAGCAGATATCCTGCGAGTGAGGCCCGACAATGTTCGGAAACTTCAGCTTGAGGGCGTGAATGATGTCCCGCGCCTCGTCCAGGCTCAGGGTGGTCTGGGTCAGATAGGCCACGCGGTCCGGATCGGGCACCTCGAGCGCCGTAGCCTCAGCAACGTTTGAAACGACTTGAGTTACCTCCGGGGCTTCGCCCAGGGTGCCTTCGATTTCGTCGTGGTCGCGGTGGCCGATGAGCACTAATGAGTAACCCTGGCGGGCAAACTTGACGGCCTCGATGTGGACCTTGGTCACCAGCGGGCAGGTGGCGTCAATCACTTTGAGGCCGCGGCCCTTGCTGAATGCGCGGACCGCGGGAGAGACGCCGTGGGCGGAGTAGATGACGCGCTGGCCGTCGGGCACGTCGTCGATTTCATGAACGAAGATCGCGCCCTTCTCGGCCAACTCGTTCACTACATAGCGGTTATGCACAATCTCCCGGCGCACGTAGATAGGCGCGCCGAAGGTTTCCAGAGCGATCCTGACGACATCGATCGCGCGCACCACTCCGGCGCAAAAGCCGCGCGGTTTGAGCAACAACACCCTCTTCTGACTGGGGGAAGTCTCGGCGTGGGGACCGTTCGAGATGGTTTCAAGCACAGTAGGGGTCACATCTCCCAGTATACCAATGCCCGTGTTGGGGCTGGTGTAATTCGAAAACGGTGGCTTCCAGCTCGCCGAGGTTGCGCCGAGTGGGGAGTTCCGGGCGTCGAACCGGCCGCCAGCCCAGCCTAAATGAGCCGCAGAGGTATCTTCTCTTGCCGCGGGCAGCCGGGAGGGCCGTCATACACGCTGCCGAATGCCGTCAGGGAATCTCTGTAGCAATAGCCGCGCCCCCAATGGCATGGCTCGAATTCGGGGCAGGCGCGGCAAGCCGTTCCCTCAAACTTGCTCCTGTCCGGATGGATAAACTTGTCCAGCGCGGCGCCGTTCCATATCTCCAGCAGACTCTCCCGGAGAAGGTTGCCCACAACATGCTCCGGGGCATGTGGAAGCTGCTCGCAAAGGGAGACATCGCCGTTGGGG
>Ga0187888_1003025_pt1 | contig 13587 bp, 16 predicted proteins | sample June2016WEW_7_40_FD_132987 | JGI IMG/M metagenome (GOLD analysis project Ga0187888, IMG submission 132987) | Peatland microbial communities from SPRUCE experiment site at the Marcell Experimental Forest, Minnesota, USA - June2016WEW_7_40 | ecosystem: Environmental > Terrestrial > Soil > Wetlands... | reverse complement strand
GGCTTGAACGTGCGATAATTGATCGTCTCCGGATTCTTCACCTCCCCCTTGGACCAGGCCCGGACCGCTTCGGGCGATGCCACCGAGATCGCCACATATTCCACCTGGTTGACCTTGTCCAGGCCCAGCAATTCGCGGGCTGTTTCTTTTGTCGTATTCATGTGAATTTAAATCTGGCGCAAATCGCGCAAACTCTTTCCCCTCACTTCAAACTGCTCAAGGTCTGGGCTTGCGCCGCCGCCGCCTGTTCCACCGGGTTTGCATATCCCACCTTCACGTCCATGGCCAGCGACTGCATCTCCTTGACCAGCACATTGAAGGATTCCGGCACCCCCGCTTCTAGGCAGTTGTCCCCCTTGACAATGCTTTCATATATGCGCGTCCGGCCCTGCACGTCGTCAGACTTGACCGTGAGCAATTCCTGCAGGCTGTAAGCCGCGCCGTAGGCCTCCATCGCCCACACTTCCATTTCCCCAAACCGCTGGCCTCCGTATTGCGCCTTGCCTCCCAGCGGCTGCTGGGTCACCAGCGAATACGGCCCCACGGCCCGCGCATGGATCTTGTCCGCCACCAGGTGGCCCAGCTTCATCATATAGATGTAGCCCACCACAATTTCCTGGTCAAAAACCTCCCCCGTCCGCCCGTCAACCAGAAGCGTCTTCCCGTGCTCGGGCAGCTTGGCCTCCTTGAGATAATCCCGAATCTCCTTTTCCTTGATCCCGTCGAATACCGGCGTCGCAAATTTCAGCCCCAGCAGCTTGGCCGCCCAGCCCAGGTGTGTCTCCAGCACCTGGCCCACGTTCATGCGCGAGGGCACCCCCAGCGGGTTGAGCACGATGTCCACCGACGTCCCGTCGGACAGAAACGGCATGTCCTCCTCCGGCACAATCTTGGCCACCACTCCCTTGTTGCCGTGCCGCCCCGCCATCTTGTCCCCCACCGAGAGTTTCCGCTTGGAAGCAATGTACACCTTCACCGACTTGATCACCCCGCTGTCCACCTCTTCCCCAGCCTCCGACCGTTCTACTTCCTCGTCGTGCTGCATTTGCAGATCGTCAAATTTCTTTTTGAAGCTTCCGATAATCTCGTTGATCTTGTTGCGAATCGGCGAAGGATCAATTTCCACCCGGTCATACACCTGCGCCAGCTTGCGCAACAACGTCTTGGTGATCTTCCGGTTGGCCGGGATGATGATCTCCCCAGTCTCCGAATTGACCACATCCAGCGGAATCTTCTCCCCCAGCAGAATGTTGCTCAGCGCCTCCGTCAATTGTTCCCGCAACTCGTCCGTCTTGACCCGGTGCTCGTCCTGCACCTCCTTGGAATGCCGTTTGGTCTCGGGCACCGCCTTCACCTCCGCCTCCCGTTCCTTCTTGGACGACACCTTCACATCCATCACTATCCCATACGTTCCCGATGGCACCTTCAACGACGTGTCTTTCACATCCGCCGCCTTTTCGCCAAATATCGCCCGCAACAATCGTTCCTCCGGCGCCAGCTCCGTCTCGCTCTTGGGCGTGATCTTGCCCACCAGAATGTCCCCAGGCTTGACCTCCGCCCCAATCCGGATCACCCCGTCGGGTCCAAGGTTTTTCAACGCCTCATCCCCCAGGTTCGGGATATCCCGCGTGATCTCTTCCGGCCCCAGCTTCGTGTCCCGCGCCCCTACTTCAAACTCGTCAATATGAATGGAAGTAAACACATCATCCTTCACGATGCGCTCGCTGATCAGGATCGCGTCCTCGAAATTATACCCGTTCCACGGCATGAACGCGCAGAGCACATTCCGGCCCAGCGCCAGTTCCCCCCCCTGTGTGCAAGGCCCGTCGGCGATCACCTGCCCCTTCTTGATCGTGTCCCCTTTGGCCACCAGGATTTTCTGGTTGATGCACGTCGCCGCGTTGGAGCGCATAAATTTGCGGATCGGATACACCCACACCCCGCTGGCGGGATCGTGCCGCAACTTCTTCTTCGATTCCGGCATCTTGCCGTCCGCCGTCACCACCACCATGTTCCCTGTCACCGATGCCACCTTCCCCGCCTCCTCCGCCACGAGCACTGCCCGCGAATCCCGCGCCACCCGCTCCTCCAAACCCGTCGCCACAAAGGGCGATTCGGTGATCAGCAGCGGCACCGCCTGCCGCTGCATGTTCGATCCCATCAACGCCCGGTTCGCGTCGTCGTGCTCCAGAAACGGTATCAAGCTCGCCGCCACCGACACCAATTGTTTGGGCGACACGTCCATATAATCCACTTTCGTCGGCTCCACGTCCACAAAGTCGCTCTTGCTCCGGCAGGTCACTCGCTCCGTCAGAAAATTCCCCTTCTCGTCTATCGCCGCGTTGGCCTGCGCCACGATGAAATTCTCCTCCCGGTCCGCCGTCAGATAGTCCAGATGATTAGTCACCCGCCCCTTCTCCACCCGGCGATACGGGGTTTCCAGAAATCCAAAATCGTTCACCTGCGCGAACGTCGCCAGCGAGGCTATCAATCCGATATTCGGCCCTTCCGGCGTTTCCACCGGGCATATCCGTCCATAGTGCGACGGATGCACGTCCCGCACCTCGAACCCGGCCCGGTCCCGCGACAATCCCCCAGGCCCAAGCGCCGACAAGCGCCGCTTGTGCGTCAGCTCCGCCAGCGGATTGATCTGGTCCATAAACTGCGATAGCTGGCTTCGGCCAAAGAAATCCCGGATCACCGCCGACAACGCCTTCGGGTTGATCAATTTCTGCGGCGACATGCTCTCCAAACTCTGGTCAAACAGCGTCATCCGCTCCTTCACCAGCCGCTCCGTCCGAGCCAGGCCCACCCGGCACTGGTTGGCCAGCAACTCCCCCACCGTGCGGATGCGCCGGCTGCCCAGATGGTCTATGTCGTCCAGCGAGCCTTCCCCCTTCTTGAGTCGCAGCAAATACTTCGTCGCCGCCACCAAATCCTCCTTGGTCAAAATCCGCGAGTCCCCCCCCTTGATCCCCAGTTTCTGGTTGATCTTGTAGCGGCCCACCCGGCCCAAATCATACCGCTTGGCGTCAAAAAACAACCGCTTGATCAGCGCGCGCGCGTTGGCCGCCGTCGGCGGGTCCCCCGGACGCAGCCGCCGGTAAATATCCTTCAGCGCCTCCTCCTCATTCTTCGTCGGGTCCTTCTTCAGGCATTTGATCACAATCCCGTCATCCGACGTCGTATCCACCACCCGGATCTTGTTTACCCCCAATTCGGCGATTTGCCTCACCACCGCCTTGGACAGCGGCTCGAACGCCCGGGCCACCACGATCCCCTTGTCCGCATCCATCGCGTCCTCGATCAGCACCTTGTTCTGGATGTCTTCCAGCTTCTCCGCGTCCTTCACGCTCAATTCCTCGATATCATAAAACAGCTTGAGTATGTCCGCGTCGGCGCCGTAGCCCAGCGCTCGAAAAAACGTCGTCGTCAAAAACTTCCGCCGCCTCTTCTTCCGGTCCAGATACACATACAGCAAATCACTCGTGTCAAATTGCGCCTCATACCACGAGCCGCGATCCGGGATGATGCGGAAGGAATGCAGCATCTTCCCGTTGGGATGCTGGCTGGCTTCAAACGCCAGGCCCGGCGATCGGTGCAGCTGGCTGACGATCACCCGCTCCGCCCCGTTGATTACGAACGTCCCCTGCGGCGTCATCAACGGCAATTCCCCCATGAACACCTTCTCCTCCTTCGCCGCCTTCTCCTCCTTGAGCAAAAAAGTCACGTGCAGCGGCGCCCCGTAAGTGATGCCCTCCCGCAGGCATTCCAGCCAGTCGTGCTTGGGCTCCCCGATCTCATAGCTCTGGAATTCCAGCACGCACTTGCCGTCATAACTCTCAATCGGAAAAACCTCCGTGAACACCGCTTGCAGCCCGGCGTTCTTCCTCTTGGAGGGCGGTTGCTCGGTTTGCAGAAATTCCCGGTAGGAATTCGTCTGCAACTCGATCAAATTCGGCGGGGCGATGACCTCCTTGATCTTCCCAAAATGTACGCGTTCTGTCAATCGTGATGGCATTTTCAATCTCTGGTCATTGGCTGGCGCTGGCCAGCTCCTGGTTCAATATAAACGACGACTCCGCCGCGCCCCGGCAACCCGGAACGCGCGCCGGCTTCTCTCCTCTCCCCCTGCGCTGAATTTGTCGTTGGCTTCTGATGGACGTCTCGTGTGGACCGTGGCCCGGGCGGAGCGCGGCAACCCGTCCGCCGCCCCGCTCCAGTCCGTGTTTAATCTTACTTGACTTCGACTTTGGCCCCGGCTTCCTCCAGCTTCTTCTTGGCCGCGTCGGAATCCGCCTTGTTGGCCCCTTCCAGCACCGCCTTGGGCGCCCCCTCTACTAGGGCTTTGGCATCCGCCAGGCCCAGGCCCGCTTTGACCTCCCGCACCGCCTTGATCGCCGAGATCTTCTTCTCCGCCGGCACCGACACCAGGATCACGTCAAACGACGTCTTGACTTCCGCCGCCGGGGCTGCGGCTCCGGCGGGCGCGCCGGCTGCCGCCACCGCCACGGGGGCGGCGGCGCTCACGCCCCATTTGGTCTCAAGCTCTTTGACCAGGCTGGCGATATCCATCACCGACCAGGTGCTCAGTTCCTCCACTGTTTTTGCTATGTCTGCCATATTTCGTCTTTCCTTTTCAGTCTCGTCGCCATCCGCGGCCGCGGATGCGTTCTCCCGGCAAGCCTGCCAGGCCGGCGATTTACTATGTTATTGTTGCTGCTCCATCCCCGCCTCGTCGCGCGGAAATGAAATCCTTAAAATCCTCAAGCTCCCGCCGCGGGCGCTTCCTGCTTCTCCACCCGCGCCTGGAGAACCCGCGCCAACTGCTTCGCGGGCGTGCTGAGCAAAACCACCAGTTGGGTCGCCGGCGCCGACAGCACCCCCGCCAGCCGCCCGCGCATGACCTCGATCGAAGGCAAATCCGCCAGCGCCAGGATCTCCGCGCTCTCCAGCCGCTGGTTCTTCAAATACCCAAACCGAATCTTCGGCTTGGTGAATGCCGCCCCGAACACCTTCACCACCTTGGCCGCCGCCGAAACATCCTTCTGCCCCGTCACCACCGCCAGTTGCCCGGCCAGCGTCGCTCCCAGATCCGCCACCCCGGCCTCCTTGGCCGCCAGGCGAAAGAGCGAATTCTTGACAACGTGCATTTCCGCCCCCGCCTTCCCCAGCCGCTTGCGCAACTCGGTGATCGGCCCAACCTTCAGCCCGCAATAATCCACCACGATAAAAAAGGGCGAGGCGTTCAGACGGCTCACATACTCCCTGCTGATGCTTTGTTTTTCCGCGCGCATTTCTTTCTCCTCCGGCCTCAGGCCGCTTGTTGAAATTCCTTCAGATCCACCCGCACCGCCGGGCTCATGGTCGCCGACAACGTGCAACTGTTGATGAAAACCCCCTTGGCCGTGTGCGGCCGCGCTTTCGCCACCGCTTCGATCACCGCGCGGGCGTTCTCCACCAACTGCTCCGGCGCAAAGGAAGCCTTTCCTATCGGCACATGCACATTGCCTCCCTTGTCCACTTTAAATTCAACCCGCCCCGCTTTGACCTCCTTCACCGCCTTGGCCGTGTCCTCCGTCACCGTCCCCGTCTTCGGGTTGGGCATTAGCCCTCTCGGCCCAAGGGCTTTGCCCAGCTTGCGCGCTTCCGACATCGCCTCCGGCGTGGCTATCGCCACGTCAAAATCCGACCACCCTTCATTGCACCGCTTGATCAAATCCTCGAACCCCACATATTCCGCCCCCGCCGCCTTCGCCGCGTCAGCCGCCCCGCCGGGCCGGGCAAATACCAGCACCCGCACCGTCTTGCCGCTGCCGTGCGGCAGCGGCACCGTGCCGCGCACCATCTGATCTGACTGCCGCGGATCTATCCCCAGCTTGAACGCCAGATCAATCGTTTCGTTGAATTTCGCTTTCGGGAATTTTGTCAATACCTCCACGGCTGACTTCAGCAGATAGGCCTTCTTGCCATCCACCATTTCGAGCGCTTTCTTATATCGTTTGCTTGGCATTTGTTTATGTGCGGTGCTGGCGAGCTTCGACGAATCGAACTCTCTCCCGCGTTCTTTCACTCCACAACTTCTATCCCCATGCTCCGGGCCGTTCCCGCTATCACCCGGTACCCCGCCTCTTCCCCGTTCGCGTTCAAATCCTTTGCCTTCATCCTTACTATCTCCAACACCTGTTTCCGCGTCACCTTCCCCACCTTCTCCTTGTTCGGCACCTTCGAGCCCGACGCGATCCCCGCCGCCTTCTTCAGCAGCACCGACGCCGGCGGCGACTTGGTGACGAATGTAAATGATTTGTCCGCAAAAACCGTGATCACCACCGGGATGATCATCCCCGCCTGCTCCTTGGTCGCGGCGTTGAACTCCTTGCAAAAGGCCATGATATTGACCCCTTGCTGGCCCAGCGCCGGCCCCACCGGCGGCGCCGGATTGGCCTGCCCGGCCGGAATCTGCAGCTTGATCTGTCCTGTTATCTTCTTTGCCATATAAATCTCTCACTCGCTCAATTCATCCGCCCCTCACGCCTTCTCCACCTGCCAATACTCCAGCTCCACCGGCGTATTGCGCCCAAATATGTTCACCGTCACCTTCAGCTTGCCCCGGTCCGGCTCTATCTCCTCGATCACCCCGCTAAAATTCAGAAACGGGCCGTCGTTGATCTTCACCGTCTCCCCCATCTCAAAATTCACCTTCGGCTTCTCCGTTTCCTCCGATTCGGAAATCTGCTCCTTGATCGTCGCGATCTCATCCGGCGTCACCGGCATCGGCCGGTCCCCTCCCACGATCCCTATCTTCCCTGGTGTGTCCTGGATGAAATACCACGGCCTCTCCAAAATCCGGTTCTCCTCATCCAGCAGCACCATCTCCACATACACATACCCGGGATGCAGCTTGCGGCTCGTCACCGTCTTCTTGCCCCCGCGCACATCCACCACCTTCTCCACCGGCACCAGCACTTCCTTGATGTATTCCGACATCTCCTCCGCCTTCACCCGCTTCTCGATGTTCTCTTTGACCTTCTGCTCCTGGCCGGACAAAGTATGAATGACAAACCATTGGCTCTTGGGCATGCGCAATCCTTAAACTATATGACTGATGATGAATGAAATCAAAAAATCTACCCCCACCGTAAAGCCCCCGATGATCCCCACCGCCACCACCACCACCGCCGTCGAGCCGACCAACTCGTCCCAAGTCGGCCAGGTGCATTTCCTCATCTCCTGCATGGTCTCCCCCCAATAGGCCGAAATCTTCAGAAAATACCCCGCCCGCGCCAGGAGCACAAAGACCGCTGACAGCACCATAATCCCAATGATAAGTGGCAACATCTCTTTCATTTCAACTTTCTTTGGCGGAGGGGGAGGGATTCGAACCCCCGGTGCGGTTTCCCGCACAACGGTTTTCAAGACCGTCGCAATAGACCACTCTGCCACCCCTCCGAATCCTGGCCCCGCCCCTTCCATCGCTGCTTTCCTCTCCGTCGCGCGCCTCGATTTCTTTCATCTCTTTCTCCACTCTCCATCCCCATTTCCTTCCCGTGGCAGGGCGGGAGGGACTCGAACCCCCAACCGACGGTTTTGGAGACCGCTACTCTACCAATTGAGCTACCGCCCTCTGCCGTCGAGAGGTCCCTCTTTGGCCCATTCTTCGCGGAAGCGGTCTTTGCCGGCTCCCGCCGCGTCTTCAAGCAATTATTTCCGATATTCGCCCGGCCCCAATCGTCCGTCCGCCTTCGCGGATCGCGAAGCGCTGGCCCTTCTCCATCGCCACCGGCGCGATCAATTCGATATCCACCGAAACATTGTCCCCGGGCATCACCATTTCCACTCCGGCCGCCAGGGTCACCGTCCCCGTCACGTCCGTCGTCCGAAAATAGAACTGCGGACGATACTTCGTGAAAAACGGCGTATGACGGCCTCCTTCATCTTTGGAAAGCACATAGACTTCCGCCTTGAACTTGGTGTGCGGCGTGATGGTCCCCGGCTTGGCCAGCACCATTCCCCGCTCCACCTCGTCCTTGCGTATGCCCCGCAGCAGCACCCCCACGTTGTCCCCCGCGCTCGCCTTGTCCAGCAGCTTGCGGAACATCTCAATGTCCGTCGCCACCGTCTTGCGCGTCTCCGTCAATCCCACGATCTCCACATCCGACATCTTGTTCAACTCTCCCCGCTCCACCCGGCCCGTCACCACCGTCCCTCTCCCTTCAATATTGAACACGTCCTCGATGCACATCAAAAACGGCTTGTCAATCTCCCGCGGCGGCAGCGGAATAAACTTGTCCACCGCGTCCAGCAAGTCCGCCACCGCTTTCAGCCCCTCCGGCTTGCCCTCCAGCGCATCGGTCGAACTCCCCCGCACCACCGGCGTCGTGTCCCCGGGAAATTGATACTTGTTGAGCAAATCCCGAATCTCCATCTCCACCAAATCCAACAACTCCGGATCATCCACCAAATCCACCTTGTTCAAAAACACCACAATCGCCGGCACCCCCACCTGCCGCGCCAGCAGGATATGCTCCCGCGTCTGCGGCATCGGGCCGTCCGCCGCGCTCACCACCAGGATCGCCCCGTCCATCTGGGCCGCTCCCGTTATCATGTTCTTTACGTAATCCGCGTGGCCGGGACAATCCACATGCGCATAATGCCGCGTCGGCGACTCATACTCCACGTGCGACACCGCGATCGTCACCGTCTTTGTCGAGTCGCGCACCGTGCCCCCCTTGGTGATATCAGCATAGCTGATCGGGGTGGCCATGGGCTTCTTGGTTGCAGGGTCCACTTTTGCGCTTTGCACCTTCACGATGGCCGCCGTGAGGGTGGATTTGCCGTGGTCCACGTGCCCAATCGTGCCGATGTTCACGTGCGGTTTTGTTCTTTGGAACGCTACTTTTGCCATGATCTCTCCTGGTTTTACTTTGTTTCTTTAAAGGTTCTCTTCTTTCAGGTTATCTGGAGCCCATGATCAGGATCGAACTGATGACCTCGTCCTTACCAAGGACGCGCTCTACCGACTGAGCTACATGGGCATAAGCCAAATTGCCCCCATCTCCCGCCAAATTGCTTCCCATCTGCTCTCAATCCTGATTCTGCGTAACTCTTTGTGCATAAACGACAAAACACCATTAACCCCCAACCCTCCCGCTTTCGAAAGAGCCTTGGGGCCAATGATTTTCGTTGTTTCAAACCCGTAACCAGCGAGAAACCTAAGGGTGTCGCCCCATTCTGTCAATGGTTTTTTAAAATATTTTTTACCCCCCCCCGCCGGCCTCTGGACCCCGCGGCGGAAAGAGCGGCGAAGCCAGCACCCCCATTTTCGCCAGCCGGAATCGCAACCCCGTCCACAGGCACCCAAACCCGTACCGCACGCTCCGCCAAAAACCGATTGACGAAGCCTCCGCAAAATACTTGGTCGGACAACTGATCTCCGCAATCGTGAAACCGCCCCACAGGATCTGCGCCAGCACCTGATTGTCGAACACAAAATCATCCGAATTCGCCGCCAGCGGCAAGCTTTCCAGCGCCTCCCGCGAAAACGCCCGGTAGCCCGTGTGATATTCCGATAGCTTGGCCCCCAGCAACAGGTTCTCCGCCGCCGTCAAAAACCGGTTCGCCACATACCTCCACACTGGCATCCCGCCCCGCAGCGCGTACCCCCCCAGAATCCGGCTCCCTAGCACGCACGGATAAAGATCCGCAGCAATCAGCGACACCATCGCCGGGATGAGCTTCGGCGTATATTGCGAATCCGGATGCACCATGATGATGATGTCCGCCCCCGCCTGCAGCGCCAGCCGGTAGCAACTCTTCTGGTTCCCACCGTAGCCCAGATTCTTGGAGTGCGTGAACACCATCGTCTTCGGCAGCGTCTTGGCCACCGATACCGTGTCATCCCGGCTCGCGTCATCCACAACGATCACCTGATCCACCACACCCTGCTCCATCACCTCGCGGTAAGTTTGCGCGAGCGTTTTGGCCGCGTTATAGGCCGGCATCACCACCACAACTTTTTTGTCACGAAACATAACCTGGCCGGCTAAATCCTGCCGGACCTCAACCCATTCTCAAGCTGCCTTAAGTCCTTCGGCAATTCCGCCCTCCAAACCATCCGCCTCCCCGGCTGCTCCGGATGTTCCAGCTTCAGCACTTCCGCATGCAAGGCCTGCCGCGGAAAATCAATCGGCGGGTTTGCCGCGTCCCGCGTCCGGCACCTCGCATTATACAGGCGGTCCCCGATCAACGGAACCCCCGCGCATGCCGCCTGCGCGCGAATCTGATGCTTCCGCCCAGTTTCAAGCCGCAGCCGCAATTTGGAAATCATTCCCTTCCCGCCCGCGAGCGCAAACTCCTCCGCCACCTCATAATGCGTAATCGCCTCCCGCGCCTCCGCCCCCGCCGCTCTTGCTTGCGCCGGACTCAGCACCTGCTGCCGCAACCCATCCTTGCTCAAGGCAAGCCATTGCCGCCACGTCCCGCGCGGCGTGGCCGGCCGTCCTTCCACATAAGCCACATATTCCCGCTCCATCGTGTGCGCCTTCAACTGCTCGATCAAATGGCCGCGCGCCGCCGGATTCATCGCCATGCAAAAAACCCCGCTGGTATATTGATCCAGCCGATGCACCGGCAACGGTTCCAGCCGCCGGTAAGCCGGCGGCAGCGATTTCCCCGCCACACCACGTTCCCGCGCCTTGAGTTTGCCCGCCAAAAAATCCGCCAGAATGCTCAGGGCCGATAGATCGCAATTCTCCGCCGGCACAGAAATCAGACCCGGCCCCTTGTTGACAATCCCCAGCGCCGAATCCAGATACAGCAAGCAAACCCTCGGATGAATCTGCCACCCCGTCCCGCAGTCCAGCGTCCGGGCATGGCGATCCCGCAATTCCAGCGCCGCCCCCGGGTCCCCAAGTATCTCATGCGGTTTGCGCGCCACCACGCCCCCGACACTCACCCGCCCGGCCAAAATCCACTGCTTGGCCCGGCTCCTGGGCGTCTCCGGATACCTCCGCAACAACCAGCCCAAAAGCGTCCCCTCATTCTTCCCCAAGTTCGGGTGATGCGGCATGCCCCCACCATACCATCCCCCCCATCCCACAAGCCAGCCGCATTTTCTCAAAGCCAAAAAAAACGGAGAAAACGGAGAAATCGAATGTTCAATTGCTTTGGTTGCGGCATTCACACTGTTATTGCAAAGCGAACCCATTTTTTTTGGCGGATGCTACTCGGTATTCGTAAGTGATTGCAAATAAGCAACTTGATGTTACAATTAGCGGTGCTAATTGCGCCCATTTCAGCTTTCAGCCTTTAGCCTTCAGCTTTCTGAGCAGCATCTCCACGTAAGGGACATCCTCGGCACGCGTGATTTTGGGATTTGGCTCCGCCCCGCAAACCAGCTTTACCCGCTGCCCGATCCACTCGCAGGCCGCCGTGTCGTCCGTGACTTGCAGCCCCTTCTCCCGCACTTGGGCCAGCGCGCGCCGGATCACCTCCACCCGAAAGGTCTGCGGAGTTTGCACAGCCCAAAGACGCGACCGGTCCAAATGCCGGGAAATGAACTGGCCGTCCTCGGATTGTTTAATCGTGTCGGAGACGGGCTGGGCGGCGACCGCGGCGCCCTCCTGCCGGGCGGCGGCAATCGTCGCCTCGATCAAGGCCTCCGTCGTGCAGGGGCGCGCGGCGTCCTGAATGGCCACAATCTCCGTGCCAGGCGGCAGCTTCTCCAAACCATTCCAGACCGAATCCTGGCGCTCCCTGCCGCCGGAAACCATGCGGAAAGACTTGCGAAAGCCGCATTGCGCCGCCAATTCAGAGAAGGCGCTCCGGCTGCCATCCCGCACCACCAGAATGATTTCGGCGATGGAGGCGGCCGAATCAAAAAGCTGCCAGGTGTGCGCCACCAGGGGCCGTCCCGCCAGGGGCAGGAAGAGCTTGTCGGTCCCGGCTCCCATGCGGGAACTGCTTCCCGCGGCAACGATAATGGCGGCTGTCACGGTCCCGTGATAACGTAATTGCCGGCAAGGCTCAATGATCAAATATGCCGGTTGTCGCTTTCGTCCTTCACGGTGTAGCCGGAGTCCTGGCGGTTGAGGTTGACCTGATGTTTTTTGGTGTAAGTTTCAAACAGGTCGGCGGCGCTCATTTCCAACACCTGTGCCGCGGAGATCAGAAAATGGAGCAGGTCCACGACTTCCACGCGGGCGTTCTGCCGGTCGAAGGTCTGATACTTGGCCCACCATTTCCACGGGGCGCAGTCGGTCAATTCGGCAACCTCCTGGCCCATCGCCCGGCAGTATTGCAGCAGCCATTGCTGACGCTCAGCCTCCGTCATCCGGTCAGTGTCCACGCCGATTCGTTTGTTCAACTCCTTTTGCAGCCGAAACAGTTCATCCAGTTGGTCAGGTTTGTTCATGATGCGTTTTTATGGCTCACCGCCACGACAGTTCATTTGACTCTGGCAGGAATTATCAGCCTGCCGGCGTTTCCCTCGGAAATCGTTCGCGGGAGGCCAACTCCATTGCCTGAAAAATGATAACCTCGCCCGCCTCATTAGCCAAGCGTTGTTTGCGTGTTTTGTTCCCTTGTTCTCAAAGCGGATCATGCTTTGGCTCCGTGCGCCCAGTTCAGCGGGGGAAGCCGCCACCGCCGGAAGCAGCTTCATCAGTCCGCCCTCTGGCGCTCCGGGCAAGCCGCTGGCCTTCCCGCCGGCCCGCCACCCACAAGCGACGGGCCAGTCTGACCCGGCCGTCAGAAGTCGGAACATCGCGGCCCCGCATCCCATGCAAATAGAGAGCCGATAATGTGGCGAAGGGTCAACCTGATAAGCTGGCATAGTTTGAGCCATGCACAGGATTGCCTTTTGCCGTGAAAACTGATAGGCTGTTTCCATGAAATTGACGGCCATAATATATCCTGATTCAGAAACAGACTGGCTCGTTGCCGAGTGTCCCGAAATCGGCACGGCCAGCCAAGGCCACACCGAGGAAGAGGCCCTTGCAAATTTGCAAGAGGCCACAGACCTTTATCTCGAATCTTTCCCGCAAACCCTCAAGAAGCCGGCGGCCATCCGCACGTTCGGCCCAGTCGAGAGGATAGTCCTTCTCGGTGCGGACACGTAAGGCCGCTTGGTAGGCATTAACAGCTTCTTTGCTGTTCTCTACCCGGTCGCCGATCAGCATAGTGACGTACACATCGCCCAAACGATCTTAAGTGTAAGCCCACTCGTACGGAAATTCCTTTTCCGTCAGCACTATTAATCCCGCCCTGTAAGCTGCTAAGGCTTGACGGGCGTTTTCCGCCCGGTCACCCGTTGACAATTCCGCATACGAATCTCCCAAAGCGTCCTCGGCTAACGCCCAAGCGAACGGAAAGTCGTTCGCGTTGAACACCCGTAGCGCCGCGTTACAGGCGGCGATTGCTTGAGTGGCGTTTTCCCCACGGGGGCCTTTTGGCAACATGCGATATGCAGCAGGGTGCAGGACAAAATTCTTCGTTAAGCAGACAGGCTGAGGGTGTCATTGCGTTTGGCGTGTTGATTGAGCCGGTGTTTCCAGAACTCGTCCAAGCGTCGGCTGCTGTGGATGCAGC